>Ga0272441_10007567_pt1 | contig 17611 bp, 19 predicted proteins | sample SSMProp6N_FD_193582 | JGI IMG/M metagenome (GOLD analysis project Ga0272441, IMG submission 193582) | Marine sediment archaeal communities from Little Sippewissett salt marsh, Falmouth, MA, United States - SSM-Prop-6N | ecosystem: Environmental > Aquatic > Marine > Wetlands > Sediment ...
TAGTTCCGCATTGCTTATTGGCATGTAGTGCCCTGGACAAGTTTCTACCTTTTCCGTTAAAACATTATCATTAGCAACAAAGGCAAATCCAGGCTCACCAAAAATTATGCCTTTATGATACGCTGTTAAATAAGGAGCCACTGAAGAAAGCCCCTTCATCATAGGATAAACAGGATCACTGAGTTTTTCAATAGTAACAGTTGCCTTTACTTTTCCCTCTTTTTTGACAACCCACTGAGGAGACGCAGTTATAGTATATTCAGTTCCACCCATGTCATATAGAACTGCTTCAGCATAATATTTATCAACAACTGTTTTACCATTTGAATCATGTACTGATGGAGAGTTAGTAGTAGAACCACTTAGCAGCCCTTTAATTTTGAAGCCTACATGATCACCTAAAAGATCTACATGTTCAGGGTTAAGATTAATACCTTCAAACTTGACTAAAGCATATTTATAATCTTTTGGGATGGTAAATTTACCAATTTCGAAATCAAGATTTCCATTGTTTTGTATCACTGTTTTTAAAAGCGCGATAAGCTGTATTGAAGATACAGTCTTCAATTTAACAGGGTCAAAACTCTCCGTCATGCTATCTAAAACATCAGGCTCTCTTACATCGATTGGATTAGTTAAAGTAATGTAATTAACGTCCCCAAACTTTTCCCTGACTAAATCAATAGATGAATTAACAATACCATCAACATTATCAAATCTTAAAACTTCACCGAAGCCATCGATTTCACCACAAACAATTGTTTTTTTAACACCTAGATTCTTAAGAACTCTCTTAGCATTATTATCTAGTTTAGTTTCATCTACTACAATAACAGGTATGCTAAGATAGGATGCTAAAGGAGCAGCAATCACTCCAAAGTTATAGCCCGATTGGCTATTATTTATAACAAGTGCTGCATCACTTTTCTCCCAATAATGTTCTGCAATGTACAAGGAGAGATCTCTTGGAGATCTAGAATCACTAATTGCTAAATCTGGAGTTATTCCAATCATATCCTTAGCTCTTATAACGGCACGCGAAGGGTTGATATAATCTTCAATATACAGAGGAATAACTTCTAACTCATTGTTCTGATTATAATGAACTGCTAGTGGTGTGGCTATAAGCGTAAAGAAAGGATTGCTATCTGAAACGGATACTCCTGTGGGTAAAATAGAAAAACTGCTTGAAATGCCGTAAAAATCCTTTATATTGATAGATTTAGTTATGTTTTTTTCGTATGGATTCCAGACATATATGCCAATAGATGCTACTATTATCACCAGCACCGCGCATATAGCGATTAATTTATCTTTCACTTTTTCTTGCATATTTTTCTACCCAGTTATTATTTATAGTAATACATTCTATTTATAACTAATGTTATTATTATTACAAGAATTTGTGTCAATTGTTATCATAGCATTTTAAACTGTTAAATTAACTAAATTTCCACATCTATAAGTTATTATTATAACTATTTATTATTATTGTAAAATAATTTGGCGAAATATTATTATCCACAAAATGTGATTTTAATAACTATTATTTCTAAAATAAAAACAAATAAAAGATATAAATTATACTAAAGCATATTGTTATTATTAAGTAAAAATTAATAACAATTAAATTTACTTATAATTATTTATTTCTTTAAGCTAGTTAGATAACTGACTACAATAAGTACAATAATAGCAATAGCAATTCCCCATATCGCTGATAAAAAACCATACGCTGGTAATACTTCAAATTGGAATAAAAACATAGAAATCTCACCGACTATTATACTAGAGATACAACCATATTTTGTAGCTCTCTTCCAATAAAGAGCAGCAATTGCAGTTGGACATAAAATCGCTAAACCTGAAAACGATGTTGAAACCAAGGTTCCCATTATACCAACCTTTGGATCATAACCACCAATTACAAACAATATAGCAAATAAAGAAAGTACAATAATCAAAACCTTACCAAACAATATATCGCTAAAACGTTTCTTTTTTAATGGAACATCTCTTGAAAGCATAGTAGAAAGAGAAAGAAGCTGAGAATCAGCAGTACTCATCAAAGCAGCAAGAGCACCAACCATTACAAAAGCGAAAACAAAAGAAGGAGCATACTCTGCAACCATCATAGGTAAAACCATATCCTCAGAACCAGCAGCAACCTCTAGACCCGTTCCATTAGCCCAAACACCGATCAGAACTGGAAATAAAAACAAAAAAGATACAACTACAGGATAAAGAATCATGGCTCTTTTCAAAGATTTTTCATCTTTTGCTGTGTAAAACCTTGAAAAAATCTGTGGAAACATTGGATCAGCGAATAACCAGAGTAACATAAACGAGAACCACATCTGAGGTATGAAATATTCACCACCACCCGGGCGAGTAAAAAGCTCTGGTTTAGCAGCATACGCAGCGCTATTTGCTGCTTCAAAACCTCCTAATTCTACTGCTATAAAAACAACAGCTAGAGTCATAGCAATTATCATAATTAAACCCTGTAAAACATCGGTCCAGCCAGAACCTCTCATACCACCTGATAAAACATAGACCATAATCACAATCATAGTAATTACTGCTGCAATCTGCCATGTGATCTCAGGGATCATATAATTTATTAGTAAACCTGCACCGATTGCCTGAGTCGCAAGATAAGGAATAGTAAAAATAACCATAACAAGCATAAATATTAGGCGAAGACTAACACTGTTAAAACGATCGCCTATTAACTCTGGTGGTGTAATATATCCTTTTTTTCTACCAAGTCTCCATACTTTTCTACCAATAATGTAGAACATTATAGCCATTATAGCAGTTCCAAAACCCATTATGCCATATTGACCAAAACCACTTGAATATGCTTTACCGGCGAACCCTAGAAACGTAAATGCAGAGAAATTCGTAGCCGCTAAGGTAAAAAACAATATAAGCGGACCAAATGTCCTGTTAGCTAAAAAATAGTCCTGAGGTGTCTTTTTAGTCCTTTTATGAGCAATTATTCCAAGGAGGATAAGAAAAATAAAATAAATAACAACAAGCCCTATGAATATCACTTTTTATCCTCCCAATAATTTTTTGAAAACACATAGAAAACAAGTGAGGTAAATACTGTTAGAAACAATAAGTAATACATCCAAAATGGTAGTCCAAGAAACATTGGGTCTGATTGTTCCCAACCCCATAAATCTAGGGATAAAATGAATAATACGATGAAGAGTATGTACCAGATAATATTCTTCTTATTTGGAAACCAGAATGGTGTTTTTTTCAAATTATCATTTCCTTAGTTAAATTATTTATTCTGTTTCCTGGTTTTATGGGCTGGAAACAGCAAAAAAACAATGCCCTTTTTTTCTTACCAAACTAATAATAAAAAAGCATGTAATTAAGATTTACCAAATTATTATAATGTCATGTAACTGCTATATCGCGATGCTCAAAATAAATCATCGCCGCTATCAAAGAAAAAATTGTAATTAATATTAATACGACTATGCCTATTGTGTCTACCTCACCATATTTTAAAATCTCATAGGGGTTAAAATAATTGTTAATAGAAACTAGCCCCAGATTTTCATAATCAGGAATCATAAGACTTATGGATCTGAAAACGAACATACCTACAAGAACTGCTATCATAACTATACTGGCTTTCATTTTTTCATCAATAATAACGGATATCAATAATCCTATGCCTATAACTGCAAGAAAATAGGGTATTGATACAATATGTGTTATAAAAAGATACGAAAAGTTTAATTCTTCATTAATTGCAACTGTTATGCCCATGATAGTAAACATTGTGGCAAAATTTATGAGTAGAAACATAGGTATCAAACCTAAATATTTCTCAATAACGATCTGTTTACGTGATATAGGGTTTGACATTAGGATATCAATTGTTTTGCCTTCAATTTCTTTTGAGATCATTGAAGCAGCTATAAAACCAATTATTATGCCAAGAATTAACATCCAAAACATCTGATACATCTCAGCATTTAGAAATCCAACGTAGGATGCCATATCTTCTATACCAGGAATAAAACCCATTGTTTCCATGAAACCTGGAGCTATATCTGCCATAATTTCTTTAAAAGCAGGGTACATACCGGCATACATAACTGCCATGCCCATATATAATAAGGTTAAAATCAGAGATATCTTCCAATTGTCTTTCATTGTTTGAATCGCAATTTTTAATCTGAAAAATTGATTTAGAGAATCTATTTTCATTTTTGTCCCTCATAGTAATGAATAAAGATATCTTCTAAAGCAAAGTCATTGATTTCTAAGTCTAATATTGTGTATTTTGATAGTTTTTTAATTAGTTGATCAATGTTATCTGTAAAAATAAATTCTATCCAACCATTTTTGATTTTAATGTCTTTTGGTCCTTTGAATGTTTCAGGTTTTTCTTTGATTTTTAAACGGATTTTTTTCCCTCGTTTATGTTTGAGAGTTTCAACGTCTTCAAGAGCCACTAATTCCCCATTTCTTATTATTCCAACACGGTCACAGATTTTATCAACTTCGCTTAAAATATGAGAGGAGAAAAGCATTGTTTTTCCTTTTTTCTTTTGTTTTAATATGAAATCATAGAATTTTTGTTGTAATAATGGATCTAAACCTGCAGTTGGTTCATCCATAATCACCATTTCAGGGTCATCCATAAAGGCTTGTATAATTCCTAGTTTTTGTTTCATACCCTTTGAGTACCCTTTGACTTTTCTATCAAGTGGTACTTCAAATATTTTTAGTAGTTCATCAAGTAATGTCATTTCACGGTTTCTAAGCGCAGCGAAGTAATCTAGGAATTGTTCACCTGTGAGATGTCCATATATATTTAGGTCACCTGGTATGTATGCTACTTCTCTTTTGATTTCTACTATATTTTCTTCTATGTTTTTTCCAAAAATAGTGGCGCTACCACGCGTTGGTTGAAGATATCCTAGTAGTGTTCTGATTGTGGTAGTTTTTCCTGCACCATTTGGTCCTAGGAATCCAAAAACTTCTCCTTTTTTGACTGTAAAATTAAGGCTTTCTATACCCTTGATTTTTCCATAATATTTGGTTAAATCTTTGGTAACTATAACATCCACAAGGCATCCACGCTATAGTTAACAAAATAGTTTATTTAAATATGTTGAAAATAGTTTATATTGTTAAGCTGCGATCATTTCGTTAATATTTGATATTAGCTCACTAACATCAAAAGGTTTGGTAATATAATCACGTATGTAAGATTCTACTCCTCTCATTTTTTCATGATCTTGCGTCCCTTTTGCTGTTAGTATTGATATTGCAACGTTTTTTGCCAGTCCTTTGTCTATTATCTCTTTTATTGTGTCCCATCCATCCATAAAAGGCATCATTATATCCATTAGTATTATTCCTTTGAAGCCTTTTTCTAGTTCTTTTATACAGTCTTTTCCACTGTCAACAGTGAAAACTTCATATCCTTCTTTTTCAAAAATTCTTCTTATAACTATTAAGACATCAGGGTCATCATCTACAATCATGAGTTTTTTTTCCATTCTTCCTCTCTCCTTCTCCTTAAAGAGTTAAAATGCGAATGTTAACATGTTATACTTTGAAGTGTTTTATATATAAATATATCGTGTGATTTTTGCAAATTGGAAAAATACTACTTTAAAACTATCTTATAAACTATGTTACTAAGTTTACCAATTTGCTCAGGAGAAAGGTCTTCAACTCTATTATCTAAAAAAGGAACATCGACGAAATCAGTTTTATGCAAAAGCTGCAGGGTATTCTTTATCTTTTTGCGTCTATGGTTGAATAATTCCCTTGTTAAATCAAAAAAGAATTTTTCATCTACAATCTCAAATGGAGCATGTTTTCTAGGATTTAATTTAATCATAGCAGATTCAACTTTTGGCTGTGGATGAAAATAAGTTTTAGGTACAATTTCAATCATCTCACAAAATGCTTTATAATACACTCCTACTGATAATCTGGAGTAATCCTTAGTTCCAGTTTTTGCTATCATTCTAGATGCAAATTCTTTCTGATAAATAAGTACAGCAACATCAAAATCATAATCCAATATTTTGAATGTAACAGGAGAAGATATCTGAAAAGGGAGATTTGAAACAATCTTGTTAAAACGTGGTAGAGTTTCAAAATCAACTTTTAAAATATCACTATGCAATAGCTCTACGTTATCAGGTAAAAACTTTTTAAGATTCTCTACGAGCTTATTATCTATTTCAACTGCTATTACTTTTTTTGCTTTATTCGCCAGAATATTAGTTAAAATACCATTACCTGGTCCTATCTCCAATACTACATCTTTCCTAGTAATATTTGCATGTTCTACTTCTCGCTCAGCTGTTTCTTTATCAACTAAGAAATTCTGACCAAGTTTATTTTTCATAATATTACTAATAATGATGACCCTTTGAAACGGGGGGCCGAGTGAAAAGACGATATTTCTGATTAGGATCAGTAAGTTCGAGTTCTATTCTTTTCGCAATAAGTTTATCAGGAGCTCGTAGAAAATCTATACGTTCACACATTTCATCAAAACTACTAAATGGTTTTTTCCTCCGTTCCTCGATTATATCATGCATCATTTTTTTACCGAGACCAGGTAGAAGCTCTAATACATGAAAACGAGTAGAAATAGCAGGCGACTCATTATAGAACTTAATGAAACGATCCTCGTTATCTTTTACTACATCTAGTAAAACATATGGCATCTCGCCATGTGCTGTAGAGGTCATATCCTCATAGTTAATTCTGCCTTTGATTTTCGAGATTTTTTGTCTTTTATCAGCATCCTTTCCAACATATATTTTTTCACCGATTGTAAAAGACGAATCCTTCTTGGGAACTAACTCAAGCAAAGTAAACTGACTCTCACCTATACCATAAACAATTGGTTGTCTCTTATGTGGTGGCAGATCACCTCTACCCTTCGGTAGATAATCTAAAATATATACATAGTCCTCCATTTTTAAGACCTCCCACTCACCTACTCTATATTATATTTACTTATTATCTCTAATATTTTTTTAATATCACTTTCGCCTATTGTAATTCTTTCCTTTGCTAGGATGGTTTTGATGTCGTCCTCAGTTCTTGGAAGTAAATCTGCTATTTTGTAAACATGATTTTCATTTAGAATTTCAATTTTTTCCAAATCTTTTATTAAATCATTTGTTTTTTTAACATTGAGTTTTGCAAATTTCTGAGCATGTTCTAATGCTATTTTCTGTTCATATATCATTTCTTCTCGTTCTTTACTAACTTTTTTAAGTATGTTTTTTACTTCTGCTAGTGAAACAGGTTTAAGTTTTTCTTCAGCGCTCAATTTATTGCACTCTCCTTAAATGCTCGGATCTAATTATCAATGTTTTATGTTTTTTACCATCGTTTATACCAACTAGGTATGATTCCCCTTGTTTTCCTTCTATTTTGCCAGTATACCCATGAAATCTTATATGTGGCATACCTTTGTGAACAGCGGAGTCTATTACTATATTTACTGAGTCTCCTTCTTTAAATTGTTGTAATGCTCTTGTAATAGATTTTATACCTCTGTCTCTTGGTTTTTTTCTTAGTATGTTTCTGCTTTTACTTCTAATGCCTTTTGATCGTTTAACCAATTTTTATTCCCCCTTGATTTCTATTACGTCTAGTTGTGTAACGTTACAGGGAGCACCGATTAGTTCGCTAATGCTCGGTTTTGTTTTTCCATTGTCACCAGATACCAGTTCCTTTATGTAGGTGCCTGATTCTGTTTCTAAAGTCAATGTTGATATGTTACCATCTACCTTTTCAACATCACAGTTGTATACATACTTAGGTCTAATCAAATCAGCTCGTCTATGAGCCACCCTAGATGGTGTAGATTGACTTATTTTTTTACCCTGTAATGACTGAGCAGCCTTTATAAGTTTTTCGTATTTTACAGGTTTTTCGCATTTAAAAGTAACCCTGTAAACTTTCTTCATCTTAGCGCTTTTAATTTCTGCTATCTCCTCTCTATTAGAAAAACGAAGATCATTTACCTCAATCATATATTTGTTTTTCTTGTTAATATCTGACTTCATCTTGTTTAAATCAATGTTTCGAATCTTTGGGTTTTTAATTTCTAGGATAAATGGGCGACCATTTCCAAGCATACGAACGTCAATGTCTTCTCTACCTGCTCCATGGAATGATTCTTCATCTCCATGTGTTTCTTTTAAAAATTTTTCAGCGACTAACTCTTCAACGCTTTTATCATAGATTTTGCCAGTGTAATCACATTTTTTACATCCTTTTCCTCTACAAATCTTACAAAACCATCTAGTCTGAGGGATTTCTCTACTAAATTTTTTGTAACGTCCATAAATAAAAAGAGAACTTATCTGTAAATCTACTACATCAAAACATGTATCGACAACAGCCATTATGTCTGGTTTTTCAAAATTTACTTCTCTTCTAAGTTCCTTCTCCAGTATTTTCCCAATTTCTCTATTCAACTCTGTTTTAATAGACTCAGAAAACTCAGAACCCGTATAATCATATAGTTCTTGTTCTCTGCCAACTATATCTTCATCGATTTTTGTACCAACAAGAAATGTGTCAAACTCATAACCCTTGAGGGATTTTGAAATTAACTCTACAAAATGTGTAATATCTTCTAAGAGTCCTTCGCAGAGCCAACAATCACAGATTTCTGTTTCTTTATTTTTTTTAGTAAGAATTCTAACAGTTTCCCCTCGTTTCTTGTTTGTTTTTCCTTTTTCAATTTGTGCAAAAACTCTTCCTAAGCAATGATCACATAGTTTGTATTTTTTTAGGGTTTTTTCTGCTATTTGAATGTTTTTTTTATCTTTCAGACTATTAACCATCTGAGGGGCTTAACAAGAAATAGTATTTTAAATATTAGCATTAAAAGTCTTATCTAATAAGTTTAGCAACTTTTTTAATAAGTAATTAGATACAGGGTTAAACCCAGGGAGGTAAAAATAATATGGTTGAAATTTCTCCGTTCAAAGGCATAACTTATAATAAGGATAAAATAAACAAACTCGATGATGTGATGTCCCCGCCATATGATATCATTTCTTCAGAGATGCAAGATGAATTATACAAAAAAAATCCTTATAATTTTGTTAGGTTGATACTTGGTAAACAAAAACCTGAGGATACTGATACTAATAATAGATATACTCGGGCTAAAGAGCTATATGATAAATATATAAATGAAAAGATACTAGTTGGCTCAGATAAACCAGCTATTTATCCTTATAAAATCAATTACAAAGTTGGTAACCAATCTAAAACCATGAATGGTTTCTTTGTTTTATTGAAGCTAGATCCTGATTATAAACTAGTTAAAGCTCATGAGAGGACGCTTTCTAAGCCAAAAGCAGATCGTTTGAATCTTATGAGAGCTATGAATGCAAATCTTGAACCAATACAGCTTTTATACATAGATGAAGCTGATATTATAAGGAAAAAAATTGATGAAATAATCAATGACCCTATTATTGATGTAAAAGGTTATGATGGTTTTAGTCATAAACTTTGGAAATTAGAAGATGAAAATATTATTTCTATGGTAAAAAATAGTCTTAGAGATAGAATTTTGTTTATTGCTGATGGTCATCATCGGTATCAAACAGCTATTAATTACGCAAATGAGATGAAAAATAAAACGGGGGATGAGGATGAAAATGCATCGTTTAATTATCGTATGGTAATTCTTGCTAATATTTTTGACGAGGGGCTTTCTATTCTTCCCACTCATAGATTAATAAAGAAAGCTGATATTGATGTTGATAGTTTAATAATAAAATTGAAGGAATATTTTACCGTCGAAGAGAAAATTATTGATTCAAAAATTAGTTCTGAGGATGTTAGTAAAAAAATTATGAATGATATTAAAACAGATGACACGCATAAATTCGGTATGTATCTGAAAGGTAGATATTACATTTTAACTCTTAAGGATGAAAGTGTCATGGATGATTTTGCAGGTGGTCGCTCAAAGACTTGGCGCGGTCTTGATGTCTCTATTTTGCATAAGGTCATTCTAGAGTTTTTGATGGACATTGGTGATAAAAATCTTGAGGATCATGTTAGATATACTCGTGTTGATGGAGAAGCAGTTGGATTTGTTGATGAGGGTAAGTTTGATCTTTCGTTTCTTTTGAATGCTACGCGTATTGAAGAGTTGAAGGCTGTTGCTGATGCTGGTGAGCATATGCCTCAGAAGTCTACATATTTTTTGCCTAAGATGTTATCTGGTCTTGTAATGTATAAAATGTAATTTTTTTTGCAGCATTTTTTTTATATTTTTTATAAAATATTTTTTGATTTTTACATTGTGACATTTTTGCTAGAAAGTATTATATACTAACAAAGACAAATATTAACATGATATAGTTTAACTATGTCATGACTCTTTATTTATAAAGGGGTGAACATAAAATGTCAAAAGATAAAACAGTGAATAATATTTTTGAAGAGAAGGTGGTGGACAAGTAAATGCCTGCAATAGCTTTTGTTTTAGTTGGCTTTGGAGCAGGTTTAGTAGCAATGATCGTAATAAGTATATATAGATCCTTTTTTAAAATATGGAACGAGGGTTTAGATAAAGAATTATAAAAAAATGAAGAAGTGAGATAGTAAAATAATATCTATCTCAAAATTTTTATTTTGGTATTACTTTTTTTGGAATGTCGATTTCCTCAGTCTTACCAGCATCCCAAATAGCACGGATTGCTAGAAGACCAGCAGCTGGTGCGGCAAATACAAACAGGTAATTTGCTATGTTGTAGAAATATGGTTGAATACCTGTCCATGTTCCAAAAGTCCATGTGTTTGAAGCTGCGCCTATCATAACTAGTATTAGTGCTGCTATCAAAAATGTTGGTACTTTTTCTTCTGATATATTTCCAATTGCGAAGAATGATAGTATACCAACAACGAACCCTAGCACTGCTAGTAATGCTGCTATGTATGCGTCTGTATCTGCGTACAAATCGGCTCCAACTACTAAACCGACTAATATTGCTATTATTACTCCCAGTAGGAATAACCAACTTCCTATTTTTTTGAATATTGCTTCCATCTCCACTCCTCTATATTTTTGTTAGTCCCTAAAAATATGATGAGAATATATAAATCTTTAGTGTAAACGAATCAACAAGTGTATATGCAGATGAATAGACACATCTTCTAGGCTATATCTTATAGAGTATTTTGTCAAAAAGCCATTTTCATCATTTTGACGTTTTTATAAGTTAATCTTATATATTCTTAGTAATAAATCTTAACATGTTACTCTATAATGCCCAAGTAACCCACGTGGAGGGGGTCCCAAGTAGTTTTAATTCACCTCTTCTTGCATCTTAGACCCCCTCTTCAACCCCCTATTTTATAGGAAAAATTTAAGTTACTAACACAGATATAAACTATGGGAAGGGATATGAAAACGATAATGGTAGTAGATGATGAAACAGATGTTCTTGAACAGGTGAAATCATCTCTTGAAGAGGATGACTATGAGGTTATAACTGTTTCAAGTAGTCGTAAAGCATTAGAACTATTGGAAGGAGAAAGGGAAAACGATTTTGATTTAATACTGATAGATACTCCATTACCTGGTCAAGCTAGTAACTTATCTGCATTGTTCTCAATGGTACCAAAATCAAAAACATCAATTAATATGGATAAAGATGAAAACTTTTTACAAAAACCTTTCACAAGAGAACAACTAGTAGATTTCATAAAAAGCAAGATGAAAAACTAGCTCTTATTCAATGTTTTTTCTAATGATTTGAAATCTTCAACTAATGTTTGTAGGGTGTTAGGATTATAAGTAGCAACAGCTGGATGATACATTGGTATCAACTTGATTTTCCCGTATAAAGTATTAGCAGTATATACTCTTCCATGAATTATACTTATTTTTTCAAATTTAAGACCAAACTTTTCAAAAATATAAGAAGCTGCAAAACTACCAAGTGGAATAATTACCTCTGGTTGAATTATTTCTATCTGTTTGTTAAGATAAGGTGTACAAGTCTCTATTTCGCTACGTAAAGGATTTCGATTACCTGGTGGTCTACATTTAAGAATATTAGCAATATAAATCTCCTCTCGTTTTATACCTACTTTTTGCAGTAGTTCATCTAGGATTTTACCAGCTTTTCCAACAAAAGGTAAACCCTGCAGATCCTCATTATAACCAGGTGCCTCACCTACAAATAAAATCTTTGTATCCATGCTTCCATTGCCGGGTACAGCGTTATTCCTAGTTTTCCATAGATCACATTTTTTACAGTTTTTAACTAGGGAATTAATACTTTCAATTTGACTTCTTTTGGACATCTGCAACCCGAATCTAGGTTTATCTTTATATGTATTCACCATATTCCAAATTCCATATATTTGGAGAGAAAAAAACATGCAAAGTAAGGAAAAAAATAATTTAATTTTCATAAGACTATTCCCCGGTGAAAACTTGAATGAAGAGATTAAAAAAGCATGTAAAAACCATGATGTTAAAACCGCAGTTATTATAAGTGGAATAGGGCAACTAAAAAACAGTAAATTAGGATATTTCAAAAAGAAAGATGATTATTCGCCAGATGTATTTGATAAACCTCTTGAATTATTATCATTATCAGGCAACATATATCGAGAAGGTGATGATTATAACCTTCATATTCATGCTATCCTTGGAGATGAAAAAAAGAATGCATTAGGTGGACATCTAATAGATGCCCAGATAAAGGTAACGGCTGAGATAGTATTATTTAAGACGGAACTAACAATAGAAAGAAAATTAGATGAAAAAACTGGTTTAAAAGCTCTATTTCTTGGGTAAAAGTTATTTATACTTAAATGGATTAACCTAAAACATGGAGGGATGAAAAATATGACTGAATTCAGCGAACTTAATAAAAAAATTAAAACCCTTAAAACCGCTCGTGAAATCTTGAATGATGAATATTCTCAGACTGAGTTTCATAAGAAAAAAGAGGAGAATCCTCATACAACTGTTCCAGCTTCTCCAGAAGATGAGAATATCTATAAACTTTTAACTGCTATTCAACAACTTGATCATTATGTAAAAAAATTCCAAGATGAACAATTTACTCTTTTGAAAAAACAAGAAAAATAATAAAAACATTTTTTTATAATATATTTCTTCTAATGCCAAACATAGATTTTACTAATACAATAATCGGAATGATTTCTAATCTGCCTATCCACATATTAAAAATCAACATTGTTTTTGCACCAGGATGCATACCTATACTTGTCATACCTGTGGTGAGACCAACGTTACCTTGAGCAGAGCACACCTCAAAGACTACATTGCCAAGTTTTTCTTTAGGAAATGCTGCTCCTATAAACAGTATACCAACTGTTAGTAGTATAATCCACATGAATGATATTATTGCTGCTTCATTGATAAGATCCATTGCATCATCTTTCGATAAAGATTTATCACCTAGTTTATGAACAAAAACACGACGCGGCGTTGATATAGCTCTTTTTATTCTCCACCCAACACCATTATAAAGTAAGATTGCTCGGAATAGTTTTATCCCACCAGCTGTTGAACCAGCGGCTCCACCGATAATCATACCAAATGCCATTATTAGTTTAGCGGATTCTGCCCAATTATTTCTAATTACTTCTGCTGATTCTGATGCGAAACCAGTACAGGTAATCGCAGATACAAATTGAAAACCAGATTTCTTTAAAGATAATAGTAGGTTCTCTTGATAGAAATCAAAGTTAATTACAGTGAGAGCTATAACTCCCAATATAATTAATACTACTAATGCTTTAAACTGAGGATCTGAGAAAAACTTTTTTACCCTCCCTTTTAAAAGATGATAATGAGCTGCAAAAGCTACAGAACCTGCAATCATAAGTGCGATTATAGCTATCTGTGTTATATTCCCAAAACCAATTAAACTATCATCTGTAACAGAGAAACCACCAGTAGCAAGACCAGTCATAGCATGATTGAGGGATTGCCAACCATCCATACCATTTGTCGTTAACCAGCCAATAATAACCAAAGCAACAATACCTATAATGGTATATACTAGGAATATCCACCATATTGTTCGCACTGTTGAAATAATAGATGGATGTGTTTTTTGATCACGAGCTTCTCCTTTATACAATACGAAAGAACCAGTACCCGGTCTTGCAAGAATGGAAAGTGTTAAAACAATTACCCCTACACCTCCAACCCATTGTATTAATGTACGCCAAAACTGCAATGTATAGGGCAAAGCTGCCTCATTTGCAACCATTGTTAAACCAGTACCAGTCCAACCAGACATTGACTCAAAAAAAGCAGAAAGAGGATCCATGTGAGCTGTTCCATTATATGGAATAAGCCAAAAGGGGATACTACCTATAAGAGAAATAAAAAACCATCCAAGTGCAGCTGTCACCATCGCACTTTTAAAATCAGGAGGATCTGCTTTTTTAAAAGCATAATACAATGGTAGACCAGCACCAAAAAATACAGCAGCAGTGATCAAAATAGGTAAAACTGCATCAACATTACCTTCTCCATATTCACCAAAATACAAGGGTACAACTAATGCAATTAGGGTTACAAAACCCACGATAATGAATATACCACCCATATCCCTTGATACAGTCCTAGCATCACTCATATTACACGTTTTTCTCCTAAACACATAATATTAAATTATTTTTCAATAAAACAATAAAATAACAACTACTTATATTTTTACAGATTCTTAATCTCTTTTATCCTTTTATTCATATTCTCTTTTAGATTTTTAGCTATATCTCTTTTAGTAAAAGCATCTGCTCTAGCAGCAATTGAGATATTTGCTGCTATGACACGCGAGATTTTCCCTCTATTTTTTCTATTTGCTCTATTAATTGATTGATGCTGAAAAATCACACCATGCTTAGGTGGTCTACCGCCCTCTTTTTTGAACCTAAAAAGAGCTTTCTCAGCTCCTAAAACCTGTATAGTTGAAGCAGGCATAAACGCAAGTTTTTCCAAGCCACCTGCATAAGATATAAGTCTTGCACCAATAAGAGATCCAACTATCTTATAAGTATTTGGAGCAATCTCCTTCATATCAGATTCAATTTGTTTCTCCAATGCATTTATCTCCGTATTAACTGTGGAAAACGTGTTTTTAACTGGTTGAACTTTTTTCTCTGGTGTTGGCACAGCTGACCAGCAATCAAGTCTCTCTGAAAGTAGATTAGATGTTTGTATAAGATCATCAAGTGCATTAACCATTTGAATAACTTGTAGATCCTCTGATTCAAGTTTTTTCTCAACATCACTTTTAGTCACCAAAATTGAGGCTTTATGAAGTAAATTTTGCGAATAATTAAAATCCTCTGACGCTATAATCATGTTTTTAAAAAACTCATCTTTTGGAACATATTCACCTATTTTCTCTAGTCTTTTTTCATTTACTTTTACTTTAACGTTTTTTACGAGTTTCTTTTCACTGTTTAGTATCTCTTTATTATTTATTTTCTGTAGTCTTTTTGCGATTTCTTTTTCATTTTTTGGGAAAAGAATTTTATTTTTTATACCCTTTTTGTCACATAGAAATGTGCCAAACCATTTTGTTATAAGATACATGTAAATACTTGTTACCTGGTAAGAAACTATGTTTAATTTATTTTACGCTTTCAAAACACTTAAACTTTATATACCTGCCATTTAATATATAATGGTCTATATTAAATGTAGTAGTTGGGGGATTAAAAAATGAAAAAAGCAATTGTAATAGGAATAATATTATTATTTTTAACGACCTGTTTTTTACCTATTGCTAACGCAGAAACTATATCCTGCTCAAAAGACAATACCAAATCAGTTACTGTTTTATGTCATATCCTTAAAGAAAACGATAAAGAAACAATAAAAAAATCAATTACAACCGATGAATTAATTCAAATTAAAGAAACACTGAAAAACATACAAGACCCAGATTCATATTACACATTAAAAAAATTTGGACTTTTACCAAACAATCTAGATTACGAAGAATTTATTGATATAACAGCTGCAAAAAATAATAAAATTGATAACTCAAAAAACCAAAAAATAATTTATTTATGCGATCGGTTTTTAAATATAAATAATGAAGAAGATAGCTCTTTTGCAATGTCAACATCATTTATGGGAAACGGATCAAATGTTAATACTTTAAACATAATTGATGTTTTTGCCCCAGTTATACCTGTTTTGTCTTTTTTCTTTAGTAATTTTGCAAACGTATCAAAAGCACTATCAATGATTTTTTTATTATCATTGGTTTTACTAGTTACTCCAATTCATCTTCTATCAGGGATTTTTAATGTATTCTCAACTGTTACTGGAAATCACTCGATAAAGGCACTAGGCAATAACACATATGGGATTGATGAAAACCCAGATATTTACAAAAAATCATTTTTCATAATGACATCTGGGCTATGGATTGAAATTCCAACTAATTTCTCAGAAAACTATCCGTTTTATAGCTCTGAATGGTTTTATGTTGGAGTAGGCCTCTGGATAGGTATAAAATAAACAATTCACTTCGAAGCTAACTTATTAATATTACTTTGTATCAAGTTTTTTTATTAGTTTTTATATAAGAAAAACAGCCATTTTTTATTGTAATGTTAGATAGTTGGTCTATAAAGCTTAAATACTTTTAGAGTAGAATTGTCAAATAAAGTTTATAACTAGCTATGAAGAAAAACAGAGACAAACAAATGAGTGTGAGATGTATATGAAAAAGATAATAATATCAATAATCGTAATAAGTTTACTAGTATCTGCTTCAATGGTTACCGTGAATGCTGTTCATCAAGGAGTACAATCAACCAATACTATAATGAATACCGTAGTGCCCATAAATAGAAATTATACGCCACATGACCCAATTTATATTTATGATGATAATGATTTTACTTCAGAAAATGGAGTTGTAAGCGGATCAGGCAGTATTGATGATCCTTATATGATAAGTGGCTGGGAAATTGAAAAAATTGAAATTCAGGGACCTCCTGAAAAAATTTCAAAATATTTTGAAGTAAATAATTGTAAGATACTTGGAAAAATCGTTATTCGCTTGATTAAAGATAACCGATGTAAAATAATAAATTCTGATTTCCCACTTAATTTATCAGTTACAAATAGAATTGAGAGTGGTGGTTATATTGATTTTATAACAATTAAGTACTGCAAATTATATATTCATGAATACGCTGGTATACACCTAAGGCCTTCAGAAAATGTAACAATCAAAGATTGCGAATTTTATTCACAACATGTATATCGAAGCTGTGGAATATCTGCAGGGCCTTATACAATAATAGAAAATTGTTACTTTGAAGACTCAAATGTTGGAATAAACACTTGTGATTATAACTATGTAAAAAATTGTTATTTTGTAAATAGTTCTGATGAAGGAATTGTAATTCGAGGAAATCAAAATATTATTGAAAATTGTACATTTTTAAATGAGAAGTTGGGAATAGAGATTTCAACACCACAAAATAATGCAACAATAAAAAATTGTTCTTTTATAGGCGGTGATTACGGAATTGGTTTCTT
>Ga0272441_10007568_pt1 | contig 17608 bp, 17 predicted proteins | sample SSMProp6N_FD_193582 | JGI IMG/M metagenome (GOLD analysis project Ga0272441, IMG submission 193582) | Marine sediment archaeal communities from Little Sippewissett salt marsh, Falmouth, MA, United States - SSM-Prop-6N | ecosystem: Environmental > Aquatic > Marine > Wetlands > Sediment ...
TGTAGGCCGTGGCCAACTTGAAGTCGTCAAAGTCGTTCGGGTCCAGGTAGTAGGCGACCAGTACGTCGCGCACGAACAGCTGCTCGAAGTACAGGTCCGTCAGGATCGAGTTCAGGTTCAGCTGGAATACGCCCGTGTTCACACCCGTCTCCTGGGCGTAGAACGATACTGGAGCGCACTGATTCGTCGGCGCGAACAACTCTGGATCGTACTCCATGTAGTAGCGGCCATCTGCTGCGCCAGATGCCGGGAAGCCCTCGATAATGGCGTTGGCATCCGCGTTGTAGATGTTGTACCAGCGGATCGGCTCGTCGCCGACAGTTCCGTCAGTTCCATCGACACCGCCCGTGCGGAGCAGCATGCAGAAGTTGGTTGCGCTGTCCGTCTGAAGGGGATTCCATGATCCCGGATTGACGATGATGAATACCGGCACGTACTCGACTTCGTTGCAGTTGAGGTTCTCGTCGGGATCGACGACGGTGATCGTGGCCGCACCGTTGGCGTCTTTGTAGATCTCCGAATCCCACGAGATCGTCGCCTTCGTATCGATGATCTTCATCATCGCAACCGCGACATCGGTGTCGTCATTGGGATCCTGGTACATCCCAATGAGCGTGTCCATGTTCTCGAACCGGCCGATCATGTAATCCTCACCGGTATCACCCCAATCCGGCGGAACAGCATCGTCGCGAACGTTGGGATCCATGATGCCTTCAATCCAGCCCGGGTCGGTACCGAAGCCGTCGCCGGCGGTGTAGGCACGGTTGTCGGCGTACGCATCTCCGCCCGGCAGATCCATGTACAGGTAGTGTCCCCACTGGAAATCATCGACTACCTTGTTCGGCCCGACCTCCATCGGCACGTCGGCAACGTGCGTGTGAAGCTCGGGCGTGCCGGACGCGAAGCTGAGGCGCGTACCCACCTGGAATGCACGCTTGGACACGAACACACCGGTGTCCGCCCCGGTCTCTTCCATGTAGTCGTCGCCGAGATCCCCGTCCGTGTAGACATCGTCATCGGAGTCGCTCCCATCTGTGGCGTCTCCCCAGACGATGTAGGCGCCAGTCTTAGGATCCATCAGCTTCAGATCGGGCCACATCTTGTCGCGGATATCGCAGTCGATATTCTCGTCGTTGTCGATGACGACGATCCAGATCTCGTCACCCTCCTGAATGTTCGTCACCCGGTTCTGTCCGTTCTTGTCGGAGGAGAAGTACATCTGCGCGTCTGTGGCAAGTACAGAAACGGTGAACCCGGCCGTCACGAGCAACCCAATCACCAACAACACTCCAAGTCTTCGAGTCACAATGATCCCTCCACAATCTATCTGCAACCTTGGCCCAGGATCCCCCCACCTGTGATTCCGGCACCGTACTGCGCAGACACAATGCCTTCGCACGCGTCGCGGTACGCTCCATCTGCAATCAGCATAGACTCTAATCTTGGTGAATGTCAACAGACTACAGTCCCTACCGCACCCGAGCCGCGTCCGCCATGGATCAGACGGTGGGATCTCTCCTAAGGCAGCAGATGAGGGCTTGTCAGAGCGAAGCGCAAAGAGTCAGCAGATAGGGGTAGGCTTTCAATTCTCCGGTTCAGCAGGAGGCTCTGTCATCTACTCATAAGGACGAAGCCCCTCCGAAGAGGGGCTTCGTCGTCTTCTCTGGCTCCCCGTACTGGACGTTCTTCGCAACTCCCCAGCCGTAGTCGCTAAGCCAGAACTCCTCCGCGTTCTTAGCTGCGGGGGTGAGCGTCGATGACCGAATCCGGAACGAACGAGCGAGGATCAGCCCCGGCTGAGGATCAGGCAACAGCTACCACCACGTATACGCTTGACCCACGGAATGCGCGCAGGCACCCGGAGCAGAACCTGATTGCTGTCGAGGAGTCACTTCGCGAACTCGGAGCCGGACGTTCGATCGTCGTTGACAACGACGGCGTCGTGATCGGCGGCAATGCCGTCTATGAGAAGGCATGTGAACTCGGTATCCCTGTTCGCGAGATCGCAACGAAAGGCGACGAGCTGCTTGTGGTGCGCCGACTCGATCTCGCGACGGATGATCCACGACGGAAGGCACTCGCCCTGGCAGACAACCAGATATCAACGCTCGCTGAATGGGATGAGGTCGTTCTTTCCGAGCTGCTCGCGGAGGTCGAAGAGATCGAGTTCGAGACGATGGGGTTCGCATCACTCGTGCCCGATCCTTCGCGCAGCGTGCCCGAGAGCGTGTCCTTGGCTGAGAGGTTCCTTGTCCCGCCGTTTTCGGTGCTGAACGCGCGCGAGGGTTGGTGGCAGGCGCGCAAGCGGGCGTGGCTCTCCCTGGGGATTCAAAGCGAGCTCGGGCGAGGCAATCAGGGGGACGGGAGGCAGCACGGTCTAACGTACGCAAGCAGCTGTCAGCCACCTTCCGTCTACAACGCCAAGAACCGCTACGAGGCCAAGATCGAGCGCAGAGTCACCTGGGAGGAGTTCTACGCTGCCCACCCCGATGTGGCGGTGCAGTCAGGGACATCGATCTTCGACCCTGTCCTCTGTGAACTTGCCTATCGCTGGTTCTGCCCGCCTGGGGGTACTGTGCTTGACCCGTTTGCTGGGGGCTCGGTGCGCGGAATCGTCGCGGCGGTTCTCGGACGACGCTACGTCGGCATCGACTTGAGCAAGGAACAGATTGGGGCGAACCGCGAGCAGGCCGAGGCGATCTGCGACGATCCGTGCCCGGTATGGCACGTTGGCGACAGCCGGAATATCGCGTCCCTTACCAACGGCGTCGAGGCCGACTTCGTCTTCTCCTGTCCACCCTATGCCGACCTGGAGGTGTACAGCGACGATCCGGCGGATCTGTCTACGCTCGGGTATGACGACTTCCGCCGTGAGTACGCAGCGATCATCGCGGAGACGTGCACACTGCTGAAGCCGAACCGCTTCGCCTGCTTCGTTGTCGGAGAGGTACGCGACAAGCGTGGCCGCTACTACGACTTCGTCGGCGACACGGTGCAGGCGTTCCGTGACGGGGGGCTTCAGTACTACAACGAGGCGATCCTCGTCACGCAACTGGGTAGCCTGCCTATCCGCGTCGGGCATCCATTCGAGGCAAGCCGCAAGCTTGGCAAGACCCATCAGAACGTCCTCGTCTTCGTCAAAGGTGATGCGAAGAAGGCGACGAAGGCGATCGGCACCGTCGAAGCTGGCGATCCGCTGGCGTTTGCCGAGGAAGAAGACGCCCTGTCAGGCGGTGAGGCGTGATGCATACCGTGCCCGGAGGGCAGCGATTCCCTCGTCGAGAAGGTTGGCCTCATCGAGTCCGAGCTGGGCGTAGAAGCCGGGGTGGGCAAGCACCTCATGAGCGCGAACGATCGCGGCCTTGTGTTCGCCGAGGCGCGGAAACGATGAGGCGAGCCGCAAAGCGCATGGCCAGTCTTCGTTTTGCACGTATCGCACAAGGACATCGATCTTCCGCTCTTTCATTGATTGACCGTCTTACGAAGATACGGCCCCGAAGGCAATTGACGTCCCGGAAGGTCGTGCGTGATGGCTAAGGTGGGACGTCCGTCTCCGTATAGCTCTCGCTTCCACCCCAAGCTCGCGTTCTGGCTCGCTCAAGCCGGACTCATCGACGAGCAGATCGCTGAGGAGATCGGCATTCACGTCGACACGCTGTACAAGTGGCGCAAGGTCCATCCTGAGTTTTCCGAGGCCCTAAAGGGCGGGAAGGCGACCCCGGACGATGAGGTCGAGGCGGCCCTCCTTCGCCGGGCGAAGGGATTCAAGTACGTCGAAAACGGCAAGGAGAAGGTCGCGCTGCCCGACACAACGGCGTGCATCTTCTGGCTCAAGAACCGTCGGCCGGTTGACTGGCGCGACAAGCGGCAGCACGAAGTGACGGAGACAATCCGCGGCCCGCTAGTGATCGTCCGTCATGAAACAGACGAGGAGTGAGCGGAGCAAATGCAAGCGAACGGGTGTGTAGGGGCGCCGTCGATCGACTGAGAGGCCCCGAGAGTCGGCTTGCGCGGACGAGCGGTAGTCTTATCCTTTCCCGCCCTCTCCCGTTCTCCCTCTCTTGGGGCGCTCCCAGCGTTGTGTGGCACGAACCAGATCTAGGGTGCGCGCGGATCCGCTGACTGCGAAGTGTGTTCTGTGTCTTTCTGAAGCCAGGGGGACTGAATGTAGAACGCGTTCGTGCATTGCCAGTTGGTGATCGGTGTCTCGGGTATGGCGAGTCGCAGTCAGGACCGGCTGTTCCGAAACCGACACAGCGGATGAGTGTGAAGCGAGGGGCTTTCGGTGAGTAGACACCTGGCGAGCTTGGGCGCCTCTCCGCGTGCCCGGACTTGACCTGCCAGCTTCGCTTGCTCTTCAAAGGAAGCCCACCGGGTTGAGTTTGAACTCCAGAAGCCTCCACTCTAGTCTCTGCGTACTAGCACATACGGGCGAAGGAGCGTGGGCGTCTAGGATGAATAGCGGTACTACTGCAGGTGAGTTTGGCTCACGAGAGACACTCCATCGTCTCTGGACCTTCTTCAAGAATCAGGCAATGCTGCTGGAGGAAGTTCAGTCGCTGATGAAGGGCTCTGAAGATCCAGTAGCACTCGCCGTTCTCACGCTCCTCTATGCTGCGACGGACACAAACAAGTCAATCGCCTTGCTCGCACGAGAGGAGAAGATGCGCGACACGTATGTTCTCGCGAGGACTTCATACGAGACCATGCTGAATGCATGCTTCATTCTCACGGAGGGGGAGGAGGCAGCGGACAGAGCATACAGACACGCTCTGCAGAAGGCCTGGAGAGATCTTCATCGAGAGCTTCCTATCAACGATACGACAGTCTACATCCGTCATAGCGCTCAGATCGACCCGGATGAAGACTCCGCTCTGCGAGATGCAATAGACGAGTTCACTTCGAAGCGGGGGCGCGAGATCACATCCTGGACTCCCGCGCCCTTGAGAAAGCGCATTGAAAAGGTAGGACTGAAGTATGGTAACAGGGTCACGAAGGGGCTGCAGTTCGGATTGCTTGCCATCTACCGGCATGCATCCGACATCTCTCACGGAACGGTATTCGGCTCTATGTATGCAGTCGGACTTACTGACGCGAGCGGTCCACCCAAGAGCCCGTCTGAGCTCCAGCAGCGTCAACGTGAGAATCTCTGCATGCTGTTGACGTTGCTTGGTGGAGTGGTGGATTCTCTGCTTCATGTCCTTGGCCAGTACTTGGGCGTCGAGGACTTCGTTGAGAGATCCGAGCGAGCTGTGGCCAGCCTTGGCCAAGAACCGTGGATCCAAACATAGCGGGTCATGTCAGTCAAGACCTATTCAGCAATGCGCCCGCGATCGAATAGCCTTGTCTTAGGTGTGCTACGGATGAACCTTCAGGTACGAGTCTAGGCTGGAGGATTCGGCTAGGCACGCACTGCCAGAAGGGTGATGATCTGACTAACCGCAGCGGCGATCAACCCGAGCGTGGCAAATCCGAGGACCCAAGTCGCTCGTGTGAGAGATCTCTGAGTCTTGATCTCAAGGAATGCCTTGGCAACCTGATGCTCTCTGTCAACAGGCGCCTTGTTCCTCATGATTTCTATTAGCTCGCGCTTTCTAGTACTGAACTCCGGTACAGGCATGTGGCCCCCCTTTCCCCATATACGACGCTTGATCAGCCTCTTGCTACTAGATTCTAGGGACTGTCTCCGTTTCGCCCAAGGCTGTAGGGCCAAGCCCGTCCGGCAGAGTGACTACCTACGTGCGGGATTGAGCGTGCCGGACACAAGGCCTGCTTGTGAGTATGGAGCCTGGGTGACTGAATGCAGAACGCGTTCGCACGTCGCGGGATAGTAGCGCGTGCCCGGCGCCGCGATCAGGCCCCGAAGAGCGGGCAAGCCCATCCAGTTGTGCGTTCGAGTATGAGGAAATGCCCCTCGTGCAACACTAGGCGGAGATCCAGTACCTGGGGCGGTTCCACTCCGTTCTTCTTGATGTCCGCGCGGATCTCTGTCGCGCAATTTGTGGCCCACGCTGTGGCCCGGCGAGCCGCGACCAGAAGTCGGTCCGTTTCGATTCTGACCCGCATTGACGTGCGTCGTGTGGTGAGTCCACCACCTGGAGGAGCGTACACATGAGATCCTATCGTCTGCACTGCGTTGATTCCGGCTTCTCGAAACATACGGATTGTCTCGGAACTCGCCGTGTCGCCGGTCTGCCCGGTGATGGCAACCAACCGGTGCCCAACGAGGACTTCGGGCCACGTGGAGTTGATGATCTCCAGTAGGTCGCGCTGCAGGAACTCGGTCGTGTCATGTCGGCGAATGTCTATCAGCAGGGCCCTTCCACCGGGGAAGATCGCGAAGAGCCAGTAGTCAGCTCGAGCGGCGAAGTACTCCCCCTCTGCAATCTCATTAAGATGAAGGTGGTACACGCCCCAATCCGCGAACATGGCATCGGTGTAGTCTTCCTTGACCACGGACCTGCTCAAGTATGGATTGAGGTCATCCCCTGCACGAGCCCTCTTGCAGATCGTGTCCAGCGACTGTCGAGCGAGTTCGCGATCAGCGGAGCATCGGATAGCGTCGAGGGATGAGGGAATCCTCGGGGAGAGCTCAACCTTCCTCGGCATGGGCGGGATCAGCTTCAGCTGAACGTTCACCCAACAGTGTAGCAGTTCGTCACCCGAGGCTGCATTTTCCACTCGCATCCCGTACTGCGACAGTCCTTCTGTTGCGATTCGTATCAAGTCCTGCTCGAAATCCACTTCACCCCCTCCTCTGTGGTTCCAGCGGTCTGCACGCTGCTAGACCGACGCGCGGGCCTACGTCAGCTGACCCTCTATCCACTTCGCAATCAGGGATGCCACAAGGTTCCTCGCCTCGGCATGCCCGAGCGGCCGAGAGGGCGGAGCAGCACGCTCGACTCCATGCCGAGCTTCTGACCCAAGGGCAGTCGGGCTCTGGCAGGTGTGGCGGAATCGGGAAAGCACCGAGCCAGTAGCCCACCCTAGCGCGCAGAGGGCTTGGTCTCCGCCCACATCAGCTCGGACGATCTCATATGCCTTGTAGAGACTCTCCCACGAATCTTCCTGCAGAAACGAGAGGGTCTGCCTCACGGGCGCGTTCTGCATCACAAGCTGCGCCTCGTTGTTGAAGGCCGGCGGATCAGAAGGTCTCTCGATCGTTCCGTCCGCCCTCACGACTGTGGCAGATGCCGTCATTGAGGCAGACACCACGATGCTGGCGGATAGGAACTTGGCCCAATGCTTCGTCTCGACCTCTCGCATTTCCGCGACGGCGTCACAGGCGACTGGGTGCCAGCCTGGGACACGCAGAGCTGCGACCAGATTCGCCGCCTCAAGGAAGTTGGCGGCCGCTGTCATGACTTCTGCGGCTTCGTGGAGGGTGTCGAACAGAGGCGACTTCAGGCACCTCATGCCATCCCAGTCGACGATGGAACACGTCGGCGGAAGAAGACGTGGGAGTCCCTTCAGGGCCACTGAGGTTCCCGCAATACGCACTCGCCATTCCGGCATGCGACACCACCACCACCACAATTGGGATGGGCAAGTATAGACGGGAAGAGGATGTGGAAGAAGCCACACAGTCCACGGGGCCGACCCAAGAACCGGGAAATCCGGCGAGGAACGGTCAGTCGGCGCTTTGGAGCCTAGGGGACTCGAACTGCCCTCGAAGTAACGTCGAAGGCCCTGACGAAGGTCTATGCGAAGGCCTCGCGCACAGCGACCTCAGGCGTGTCGGAATGGACGCCTCTCGAACTCATCCCGTGGTTCGGAGGGAAGAGTTCGGCAGGCGTACCGGAGCGAGAGTAGAACGGGCTCCTTTCCCTCTGCGCGATGCTTCGCATGGCCGACGATTCCCTTCTGTCAAACAGGGTGGCTGATGCGCATCAGTTCGCTTCTCCTTGACATCGGGAACGAAGCTCCTAAAGCTCTGTGATACAGTTCGTAGAAGATAGAATAGACGAACTGATATTGGAGGCATGATGAGCGGAGAACGCAAACGACACGGGTGGAAGATACCCGAGATCCTGGAAGCGGACGAGCAAGCGGCGCTCCTTCGGCAACCCAATCCCCGATATCCAACCGGCGAGCGAAATCGTCTCGTGCTCCGGTTGATGATGGACACCGGGCTCCGCCTGGCAGAAGCGTGTGCGCTTCGGTGGCGAGACATCGACCTCACTACGGGCAAGCTGATGGTCCGACAAGGCAAAGGCGCGAAAGATAGAACGCTATGGGTCAGCGAGAGCGATCTCAAGATCCTCCGAAGCTGGCGAGAACGCCAGGCGAGAGACGTGGCGGGGAGCCCGGACCACGTGTTCACCACGATAGCGGGGAGTCCGATCTCCGGGCGCTATGTTCAGCAGATGGTCAAGCGCTACGCCGCCAAGGCCGGGATTGAGAAGAATGTCCATCCCCATACTCTCCGGCACACCTTTGCCACCGACCTCTACCGGGAGACGACAAACATCCGGCTGACGCAGAAGGCGCTTGGGCATGCGAATCTATCCACCACGCAGATCTATACACACGTCGTTGACGAGGAGCTTGAGGGCGCCCTGAAGTCCTTCCGACACGAGGGGACGGCATTGCGCAGGAGGGCAAAGTGAGAGGATTGCAGCTTCTGGAGAGACGGTGCAGTGCCATTGTTAGTCGACTTGGATTGCAGCTTCTGGGAGAAGTGTGTCATCTGCCCGCGTGTAGGTCAATCTTCCGAGCGTCCAACTTCACCGCCAGATCAAGAGCTGAATGATCTGACAGGGTTAGAGTCAGACACCTGCGAGACGTAGGACGACAAGTGCAGCCACAGCGATGTTGCAGACCATGTAGAGCCAGAGAAGCCAGAGAACTGCGCGGCGAAAACCTCTGCGACGATGCATGCTGACAAACTTCTCTGAGCACACGGCCTGATCGCGCGACTTCGCGAACCTGTCGGGAACGAGTGGCTCGGTTTGGTACCATTTTGACCCCTTGGGGTGGAGTGGCCCCTTGGTCAATCCCAGTCTTTCCTCCAGCTTGGCTATGACTGTCACGGCTTCCAGAAATCGCCTATAGGGTCGCCAGGTCCCAGAAAATGCTGTGATGATTACTAGAATAGAGACTGCCGGGCCGAAAAGGATGAGACCGTAGTGAAGTGTCTCCGTAGCGTTGGCCAATCCGCCGAGGGTCGCAGCAAGCAGGGTCGTCAGAAGGCCTGCATAGAAAGCTACACGAGAGTGGTGCGCATTCAGGAAATGGAATTCCTCAGACTTGGCAGTTGAATACAGCTGGAGTAGATCGCCGTTGTCAGCGTGAGGTGCCTCCTCTGCCCGCTGAGTGCTCTCTTCCGCCACCATCATGCAGCCATCCCTCCTGTGCCAACGGCGTGTAGTAACTGAGCAATACTACCACAGATTCAGTTCTCGACTGCACCTCCCATGCAGCCTGCGACTATCTCGAAGCCTCTGAGCGACAGGCAGAGGAATGACATGGTGCTCGATAGCAGGATCGGAGTGGGAACTGCAATGGAAGAAGCACAAATGGATCGCAACACCAACTAGCGGCGCCCGACTCGCTGCTGTAGCAATCTCCAGCTCCATGTCTCTACGATGCTACTTCCACCTTCATCTGCTGAAGCTTACTCTGCTCAATCTGCCATAGTCTTGCCGCACATCCGTCGAGTTCTGCTTCAGCTCGCTGCAGAGCAGCTTCCCCTTCTCTCAGAGCCACATCGCCCCACTTCTCCGCCGCTGCATGTGCGTGTTGAGAGAGGCTGGCAATTGCCAAGTGCAAGTCATCCGAACAGTCAAAAGCAGGAATCTGAATGTGCCTCAGCACATGTGGAGAGCCAAGAGCTTTGCCACCTGCCTGACTGTACGCTTCTGCAGCGAACTGGAAAGGAGTGCTGTTGACTAGGCCACAGATGAAGTGTGCCTCCTGCTCGGTTCCACAGGCTACAAGGGTAACCGTCTCCTGAGGAATAACGGGAAGGTGGGCCTCATCGCCGACAACAGCTGCTGAGATTGCTCCCATGCGGGTCCAGACTACCTTCCACTTCGCAAAGGTATAATCGCCGATCTCAGACATCGTATAGAAGGGCTTCCCCGCAGCCATAGCCTGCTTCACTTCCCATCCGCTCCTGGATTTGAGGACGTCTTCGAATCGCTTCAGATACTCCCATGCATGCCGGAATTCAGTCTGCATTGTCCCTTCAGGAATTGCATTCTGTCTCATCCCTGGTCTATGCGTCAGTAGAATTCGATGCACTGGCTTCGCAGCCCACTTCTGCACGTCGCCGCTCCTCAGCAATGGGTAGAGAAGCGACGACTCAACGGATATCGGCCCAGGCACACGTGGCACATCTAGCTTAGTTCCCGCAGTCAGATTCCTGATTGCGACAAGGCCTTTGCCTGAGTCGCGGACTACCTCAACCCAGAAAACAGCATTCGCTCCTCCAGTGTAGGTTCCCGCTCGTGCTCTGTAGGATGAAGCCCCTAGGACGTTCCTCGTTGCGAGGAGCAGGTCAGCTGGGACACTCAGCCATGGTGACGTTGGGTCGTCAGGGTCCACAGGCTCCGCTACGTGTTGCTTCCTCTTGGTCATGGACTTGACAGTTGCCAGTGGCTCAACATCGCGCAAGGCGCCGCGATTCTTCCGATCCCATACTTGATACGGGACAGGAAAAACCGTCTTATGGCCCTTCTGCAGCACGAAGCACGCTGTGCGATTGCTGGCACCCTCGAAAGGACGAAGCTTAACCATGTCATCCACCCGTACAATTCTCAGGGGCACATCCTCGGACTGGCTCGGTATGGTAAGGCCGCGGAAGCCAGCACCACCCTTCTCTGCCTTGAAAACCGCCTGCGTTATCACGAAACCCAGGGTGCCCTCAGGCTTGAGGAACCGATCAGCCGCCACATACGTCATGAGCGTTGAGATGTCATCCTTCGTGAACGCACCTGCCAGACCTTTGGCTGAGAACAAGCCGTATTGCTTCCACAAAGGCTTGATTCTCTCTCGGTATCCGTCTGGAAGATGCTCCCAGTTCACCCATGGCGGGTTGCCTATTACGTAGTCAAAGACTCCAGAAGACACAGGGGCGACGTTGTTGCGGATAATCCCGGACCAGAATCCGTCCGCCCCTCGGTTGTGTAGGCCGACAAACTGCCCATAGAGCTCAGACAGCGCCTCGCGCGCACCCTCTTGGTCCAAACCGCTTGTCTCAGGTGCCCTGGAGATACGCTCGAGAAACGTATCAAAGGGGAGCCCTCCTTCGATTGCTCTCCTTGTCTCTGACGAGACGGAGTCCAGTCGCTGACGGTCTAGCAGGATCGCTGGGATTCTGAATGACTCGGAGGCCACCTCGATCTGAGCTGAACCGTCCGTCTCGTCAAGTTTGGGCAGGCAAACCGAATCTGCAAGGTACACCGGAAGACTCACTGGTCGTGGGAGGCTTTCAAGCAGGCCTCCCATTGACAAGAGGTAGTTCACTCTTGCAGTCATTACTGCAAGTGGGTTGATGTCAAAACCTACGACCGAGTCAAGGACTCTCTTACCTACCTCTTCGGCGCCCAGCATCAGCACCTCGCCGATCTCCTTATACCGCTGTACGAGGAGGACCAAGAATGTCCCCGATCCACAAGCTGGGTCGAGCCAACGAATCGACTGAAACCTCTCTTTGAGAAGACGCTCATCTTCATCAGAGAAGAAAGAGGAGTCGACTTGTTGGAGCAGGTACTCAGCAAGCCAATCCGGAGTGTAGTATTCCCCGAGGTTGTGTCTAATGGTTTTGGGCAGAAGGCTCTGGTAGAGGTGCTTCAGCAGGTCCCTCGTTTCGTCAGGTGCAACAGCAAGTGTCGCAGGATCGTACTCGGCAAGGCGCACGATTGGATGCTGCAAGGCTTGGTAGATGTCATCGTCCCACGCATACAAATACCAGGAGAAGAAGTCGCCTTCGAGGAGATTCTCGAACCCGAAATGCTCGAAGACACCGCCTCGCTCGATGTAGTCAAGCTTGTCGCACAGCTCCGCGCTTGTGGCACCGAGAAGGTCTTGGAACAGCGGACCCTCTAGTCGCGGGCAGAAAGCACGTGACAATGCCAAGTATGCCAGCAGCTTGACGAGCAGGGCGAAATACGTGTGCAGAGCGTAGAAGAATTTGTCAGCATCATCAGTTGTTCGGACATCTAGTCCGACTCTGCTTGTCCACTTCGTCAGGACCTTCAGCTTCTTTGGACCGAGCCCAGCCGTGTAGTCTACCGCCTCCGAGAAGAATGTCTTCCACTGGGCAAACAGGTGTGACACCATCCCGTTGGGCTGGGACGTGAGAGACTTGCGAAGGGAATGGTGGAGTGATTTCACTGTCCGCGCCACGTGTGGCTGTTCAATCGAGAAATCCCTACTAAGGTTCTCCGCATTCAGCGCTGCCCCCGACATGAGACTCGCCAGCCACCGCAGCATCCTCTCGATAGTGGACTGCTTGACGGGCATCGGTCTCTCGACATGGAGGGTTCCCTTTCGCAGTCGCTCGAAGACTACGCGCTCCCCGTCGAAGAGAATGCCTGCAACACTGTCTCTGCGGTCCCGCGATGCTAAGCTCCTGACGTATTCGCCAAGCTTCTCGGACCACTTGTCGCATCTCGTTTGGGAACTGAGTTCACCAGGCTTCTTAAACTCCAGCGCAAGACGGTGGAACGCCGTGTCAAGTCGGAGAGTCTTCGCTACATAGCACTCTGGCTCCGCCTCTCCAGTGAGGCCAATCTCACTGCAGAACTGATCAAGAATGGGCTCGATTCGACGTCGCAGGAGAGCCTCGCTTGGGGCCTGCGGCAAGAGATTCTCAAGTGCATCAAGTACATTCGAGGAGTATCTCCCCACGTTCTCATCTATGCTTGGCTTGTTCATCATGTTCGGTGGCAGATGGCGCTGCAAGCCGGAATCTCCCCTCTCGCCTTCAGCGTACACGCATGGATCACGCTAGCCAAGCACGACCTCTCTCCCGGCAAGTGGTACTGGAGGCCCCAGAGAATGTCAGGCATGTGGGAGAAAGCTGCAATGACTCAACGCCCCAGCTCTCGCAGTGCTTCATCGCCCCGGAATCGAGGGACATTAATCAAGTCTCGGCTATCTCCCAAGGAGGGACCGGGACTGGGAAGTGCCCTAGCTCCTCTTCTGCTCCCTCTCCAGATACTGCACGATTGCCTCAACCACGAGGTAGTTGACCGACCGATCCCTCTTCTCTCCCAGCTTGATGAGGCGTTCTACCGGTTGTTGCTTGATCTTCGATTGTGGAATGTAGGTTGACAGTTTGTCTAGAATCTCCTTGCGCGCCATTTCCCCTCCCTTCACGCCATAGATTCTACGCGCTTTTAGGATTCATCAAAACCTACCGTGCTTCTTCAGCTTCTTCCTCAAGTGTGGCGTTTCGTTCTCCGGTTAGCGGCCCTGGTTGAGGGGGCGGGCTACTTTGTGCTCTTGCGTCGCTCAAGCACTTTTTCGAGGGTGCTCAGTGGGATTCTGTGCTTGTCCGCAACCTCTCGGAGCGGAATCCCTATCTTAACCTCGTCCCTTATCCGATTAGCTTCCTTCTTGCAGCCAGAGCCGCGAGTCCTACAGTAGAGTTGCCTAGGGTCATCCACTGCGTCGAACTCCTTCCCACAAAGAAGACACTTTCGGATTCGACGCCTCCCAGCTAGGTCCTGAAGTAGCTGGAGCCACATCGCTCCCAACAGGTCTTCAGGCATAAGGGAGGTGCGAAACCCGATGCTCAGAGAGCGCCCTTCCACAATCTGAAGGGCAGGACTCACCTTCCCGCGAGCCCGTTTGTTCACAATCATCGCAAGATACTGCTTCGCTGGATCGATGCGGTTTTCACGCCACGACCAATCCCTGAACAGCGGATCAAAACTGAGCGGAATGGTTATCTCCTCGCGGCCTGACGGTGCTCGCTGAGCGCGCCCTTGGCTCCTAACCAGCAGCCCCATGCCTGGGAGCCTTCGTATTGGGAGGGCTTCACTCCATGGACGTTCGTCGGGGGTGTAGGCAACCCGTCTCATCCGCCATGCAATCAATCGTTCAAGCGGCTTCCCGTGCCCATTTGATTCCGCATCTCGAATGGCATCTAGCAGGTCCACAGCCTCTCTCATGGCATTGATCTCCTCTGCCCACATCCAGAGCGACTCCCCTCCGAGAAGATGGAGGCTGCGGCCCGGGCGGAGGATAGCACTTGCCAGGAGCAGCTGGCCCCGCAGGAGACATCCATGCCGGTTCGCGAAGTCAAGTATCGTCTTCGTATCGAGAGACAGCCTCGCGAAGTCCCTATAGAGAGTAGGTTCTTCCGTCAGTGGGTTGTATTCGCGGATGCTCTGCGAAGGATCTGCAACAGTAAGCCATGGTGGATGCTCATCAGGATTGCTCTTCCCCGATAAGGCGCGGTCCGGCGCGCGATTCACCGACTCCAAGCAAACTTCATCTCCCCATGAGAGCGCATCCCTCGCCGGATCGGGGCTAGCCACATCGTATCCAGAGGCCGCAACAGGCCAGTAGAAACTCTCCCCGAACTCTTGTCGTTGACGCTGGGCCTTGGCCACAAGAAGCAACTCCTCTGAGAGATTGGGACGCAAATGGGACGCTTCGGATGGTTTCAACGTCCCAGCAGCATTGTACAGTCAGAGTAGATCAAATCCGAAAGCCATGGAGCACCTCCACAACTGGAGGAGCCGATGAACGAGGAAACGATGACCAATACAACTGACAGCACCCACCGACTTGCTTGCAGGCTACGGCGGCAGGTGCTGAGCGGACTACCCACGAAGGGCAATCTTGTCGTTAGCGTAGCAGCTATCCAAACCAGCTGCAAGGCTTCCAGACAGATTGAGGACCTTCGCGGGGAGCGCATCTCTGCGGAGGTTTCTTGGGGCCAACCACGTGAAAACGGACCCAGCGGCCTGGTAGACGCCGCATATATCAACTGCCCTCCTGGAGTTCGCCCCCAGGATGCAAATCGATCGGATGGCTACCGATCTAGGTGGGGGACTTATCAACTCGGCCCGGAAGTGAGGCGCGATGACGCCGCTTCCATAAACGACCTAAGCAAACGGCAATTATCCCTAGGGGCTGTAGTAAACCTCGCGCGGAGCTTTCATAGGCTCAATTCGGCGTTCAGGGAGCCGGAGCGGCTGATCCACGATACGGATGGTCGACAAATCCACCATGAATCCATCGGCCGGTAGCTCGCACCAATCCAGGGGCAGCCGGAGCAATACGAGTTGGAGTTGGTATGCCTCGGAAACACGCAGGAACTGATGGAAGCATAGATACAGCCGCAAGAGGAGATCAGATGAGCCAGAGCGAAGCTGCCGCAAATGCACGCGCGTTCGTAATGCTCATCCTACAATGGGCTGCTGACGACGATGAGAAAGCCAAGACGCTCTTGGCAAAATGTGAAGCCGATGAGGTAGAGTAGACGCCATGAAAAAAGCTGTCGCCTATGAGAGAGTATCCTACCTTCGGAAGAAGGAAGATGATCAGCCAGATAGCTACTCTTTTGAGACACAGAGGCAAGCACTCATGGAATACGCTGCTGGACATGATCTTGAGATCATCAAAACGTTCGTGGAGAAGAAATCCGCCTTCTCTCCAGGCAGAGGGGAGTTCGAACGGATGTTGGACTTCTTCAGAGCGAATTCAGGAGTGACAACGCTCCTTGTGTACAAGATCGACCGCTCATCGAGAAATCTCTTCGATTACGGAACGTTGGTTGACAAACTGGGCGTTGAGATCATTTCTGTTACAGAGGATCTTCCCAACAACTCCGCAGGAAGACTCATTGGCGATAGCCTTGCAGCATTTTCTCGCTTCTACAGCGCTCAACTTGCCGAACGTACAAGCGCCGCAATGCTCACGAAGGCACGAAGCGGTGTCTATCCCACCTATGCGCCGATTGGATATGTCAACAAGGATCGGAACATCTCGATCGATCCGGTCCTTGGTCCACTAATTCGCGAGCTGTTTATTCAGTACGCACGGACGGATAGCTCGCTCCACGACCTTGCTGAGTGGGCTAAGGCCCGTGGACTCCGCTCTCGTTACGGCAACGATATGAAGAAGGGTACGATCCATAACATCCTCCAGAACGTTGTGTATGTCGGCCGGTTCAAATGGCTTGGCGATGTATACGAAGGCTCTCACGAATCACTAATATCTGAGGAACTCTTCCAGGCTGTTCAGACGAAGATGCACGGTCGCGGGGCTCCTCGGGTTGTTCGCCGCGAGTTCCCGTATCGCGGGCTCGTCTTCTGTGGCTACTGCGGATGTCAGCTAACCGCAGAGTTCAAGAAGGGAAAATACATCTATTACCGCTGCACTGAGAGCCGAGGCAAGTGTGAGCAGGGACGCTACACACAGGAGCAGCTCTCCGAGCGCCTCCTCACAGTGCTTGAGAACATACGAATGACCAAGGAGAACGCTAAAGAGCTAATGGAGCTAGTGCTTAGAGACAGTGAAGAACATCGACGTGGAAGGATCGCGAAGAGAATCCAGCTAAAGGCGGAAGAACAAGGGATTATCGAGCGGATGGACGCCATGTATGAAGACCGGTTGGATAGCGTAATCACTGAAGAGCAATGGCTCCGGCGCAATCACGTACAGGAAACCCGTCTTCATACGGTGCGTCAGGAGCTTGGTCGAACTTCAAGCGATGGCTCTTTCAATCAGGAGGCAATTGAGACAACCTTGGAACTCGCGCAACGTCTACCTGATCTATACTTACGCAAATCACACGACGAAAGAGCGAGGGCGCTGAAAATCGTATCTTGGAACTGTACAATTACCGCCGACAACCTAGAGCCTGTCTATAAAGAACCATTCGCCGCCATAGCAAAATGGCGACGAAGTCCTGCGTGGCTCCCCGGGTAGGACTCGAACCTACAACCATTCGGTTAACAGCCGAGCGCTCTGCCAATTGAGCTACCGAGGAAGACAATGCTTCGCATTGTTTCCAGTTTGAGGTTCGCACGCGAACCTTAAACATGGGGCTCGTACTAAGCTGCTTTGAGTTTGCCTGCGGCAAACATCAGGCAACTTTTCAAGCTGTACAGCCTTGCGGGCTGTTTCGAGTTTCGGGCTCCCTTGGAGTCCGAAACATCGGTATCTCCATTCTTCGAGCCGCTTAGAGTTTGCCTGCGGCAAACATCAGGCAGCTTTTCAAGCTGTACAGCCCTACGGGCTGTGTCGAGTCTCGAACTCCTCAGAGTTCGAAACATCGCTATCTCCATTCTTCGCATTGTTTCCAGTTTGAGGTTCGCACGCGAACCTCAAACATGGGGCTCGTACTAAGCTGCTTAGAGTTTGCCTGCGGCAAACATCGGGCAACCTTCAAAGTCAGGCAATTCTACAAAGGTGTTCTGCGCGCGTCAACCGCCTGCAGCGGCCAGCTCAACGATGTTTCGGAGAATCTCCGTCACTTTCTCCATGTCCGCGATCGCAATGTGCTCGTCCGTGGAGTGAGCATCTTTACCGCCGTAGCCGACGACAACGGCGTCGACGCCCCGGCCGGACAGCACGAGTGCGTCCGTCCCGCCAAGGATCACCTGCGTCTTCGGATCGAGGTCCGATTTGGCAATGGCGGCTT
>Ga0272441_10007569_pt1 | contig 17608 bp, 16 predicted proteins | sample SSMProp6N_FD_193582 | JGI IMG/M metagenome (GOLD analysis project Ga0272441, IMG submission 193582) | Marine sediment archaeal communities from Little Sippewissett salt marsh, Falmouth, MA, United States - SSM-Prop-6N | ecosystem: Environmental > Aquatic > Marine > Wetlands > Sediment ...
TCCGATTGGGGCCGCCGCCAAGCCCTCGTCATGCCTCTCGACGGCTATCTGCGGCGACTTCTCGCTCGATTCTTCCCTTGGCCAACTCCCGCAGTCGCATGAGCGTGGCATTGTGAGGGAGGCGTCACTCCATGTTGTTCTTCAAGAAAAACGGCAAGATCGTACAGAAGGGGTTGAAGGGCAACAGCGACCTGCCGATGCTGCTGACGATCTCCAAACGCGGCGGGGAGTACATCGTAACCATGGACGGCGAGGTCATCCTCAAGCACACAGACCCCAAGCCGATCCGGGGGAAGCACAAGTTCTCGATCGGCGGGTTCTTCTCCCGCCTGTATCTCGGGGACGTTCGGGTGGTGGACCTGACCGCGGGCAGCGGGAAGAAGCCCCCCACGAAGGCCGCGGAAACCGCCAAGCCCGCTCCGGGCAGCAAGACCCCAACGACCTCGGCACGCACACGCCGGCCCTGACGGCCGCCCAAGGCTCAGACGTGCCCGAAGGGAGGCGATCCCGACTCAGCGTATCGGCGAGCCGGTCGCGGCGTTCGTCGGCGCGGGGATCTCGGGCCGGTAGGCGCCCGGCTCGGCAGGCGCGGCGGCCCCGTCGGCGATAAAGCGTTCGAGCATCTCGTAGGCCTGGTAGTCGGGGTGCTGGACGGGCGGGTGCTTCATCGTCCAGGCGGAGACGGCCTCCAGGGGCCCGGCCAACCCGCGGTCGCGCGCGAGCTTGCAGCAGCGGATCGCGTCAATCGTCTCGCCGGCGGAGTTGGGCGAGTCCTCCACGCTGAGGCGCAGCTCCAGGTTCATCGGCACGCCGCCGAACCCCCGCCCCTCCAGGCGGAGGAAGCAGACCTTGTTGTCCTTCTGCCAGGGCACGTAGTCCGACGGGCCGATGTGCACTTGCTCGGGCGGCAGGGGGACGTCGAGCTGGCTCTGGACGGCCTCGGTCTTGCTGATCCGCTTGGCGGTGAGCCGCGACTGGTTCAGCATGTTCAGGAAGTCGGTATTGCCCCCGGTGTTGAGCTGGTAGGTCGCGTCGATCTTCACGCCGCGGTCGGTCATCAGCCTTGCCAGCACGCGGTGAACGATCGTCGCGCCGACCTGGGCCTTGACGTCGTCGCCGACGCAGGGGATGCCCGCCCGGCGGAACCGCTCGGCCCAGCCGCCGTCCGAGACGATGAACACGGGGATGCAGTTGATCAGGCTCACCCCGGCGGCAAGGCAGCACTCGGCGTAGAACTCGGTGGCCTTCTGGCTGCCGACGGGCAGGTAGTTCATGAGGACCTCGGCGCGCGTCTGCCGCAGCAGGCCGACGATCGCCTCTCGCGTCGCCTCGGGGCGGTCGGCAACCACGAAGCGGCGCTCGTCGGGATAGGCGCCCATGTGGTCGGCGACGCCGTCGAGGGTCCGGCCCATCGCGACGACAACGTCCCCACAGGTGAAGTCCGTGAAGAACGCCTTGGTGTTGTTGGGCGGCGCGAAGACGGCCTCGTGCAGGGGCCGGCCCACCTTGCGCGCGTCGATGTCGATGGCCGCGACGATCCGCACGTCGCCCGGCGCGTAGCCGCCCAGGCGCGGATGCAGCAGCCCGACGGCGCCGTCGCGGTCGTCCCGATCCGCGGCGTAGTACTGAATGCCCTGGACCAGCGAAGAGGCACAGTTGCCGATGCCCACGACGGCGGTGCGAATCTCGTCCATTAATGCGCCTCGTTTCCTCCGCGCGCCGCACGGTATGACAGACGGACAGCCCCCCGCGCGCCGAACTCGGGGGCTCCGTGAGAACTTCCTCGGATTCTATGGGCCGCCGCCGGGACCGTCAACCGGCTGCGGCAGGTCCCTGCCGTTCGACGAGCCCGCAATCCACAACAGGTACTCCACGTTACCGCCTTTTCCGCGAAGGGGTGACTCGGCCGCCGCAAGCACTTCCGCGCCCGCGCCGGCAAGCTCCCGGCAGACGGCAAGGCACGTGTCGCGCGACTCGCGCTCTTCCAGCGGCCGGTGCGGGCGGACGCCATGCCGCGCGATCTCGTAGTGCGGCTTAAGCAGCGAGACGATGCGCCCCTCGCCGTCAGCCGCCCGCTTCAGCCACCGCCTCGCCGCCGGCACGATCCGTGCCTGGGGCGTCCAGCCGACGTCGACGGCCACCAGGTCCACCGGCTCGGGGACGGGGCAATGCAGGGCATTGGTCCGCTCCATGACCACGACGCGCTCGCACCGCCGCAACGTCCAGGCCAGGGCCCCGTAGCCGGTATCGACCGCGTAGACGCGCCGGGCGCCTCGCTGAAGGAGGCAGTCGGTAAAGCCCCCCACATTGCAGCCGAAGTCCGCACAGACCGCGCCGGAAACGTCCAGCGCGAAGGCGTCCAGCGCGGCGGCCAGTTTCCGCCCGGCCCGACTGACGAACGTGCGTTCCTCGCTCATGGTCGCACCGAGCCCCTGGCCCCGGCGGCAGGAACAGAAAACGGCCCACCGACGCACGCGGCCCGGCCGGCTGTGCGCCCGTGGGCTGTTCGGTCCCGCCGCGCGGGTCTGTCGCGCCGCTACGCCCGGTGCAGCCGCTGCGCCAGGCGCGATTTCTGCCTCGCGGCGGCGTTTTTGTGGATCGTGCCCTTGGAGGCCACCTTGTCCAGCCGCTTGTAGACGACGCGCAACTGCTCGGCCGCCTTGTCCTTGTCGCCGGCGCTCAGCGCCTCGTCGAACTCCTTGACCGCGTCCTTGATCTGCTGCTTGCGCCAGCGGTTGCGGCCTCGGCGCTTGGCGTTTTGTCGAATACGTTTCTTCGCGGAAAGCGAATTTGCCACGAACCGTTCTCCTGCGTCTGTAGACTGCCTTCAGCCGATACTGCGAAACAAAGCATTATAAACCGGCGCGATCGCAACACAAGCGCCAAATCCCGCCGACCCGACCGACAACGCCACGCCCCGCCGCAACCCGGTGAGGAGCCTACGCCTCCTTCTCCTTCTTCGCCTGCAGCTTCTTGCGAATGCCCTCGATCCGTTCGCGCACGTCCCGGTAGTTGTAATCGATCTGGGCGACCATGGAGTACTGCTCCTGGGCCCGGTCGAGCTCGTCCATCTCCTCCAGGACGCAGCCGAGGTAGTACCGCAACTCGATGCTGGCCTCCTCGGTGATGTCCCCTTCCAGCGCCCGCTCGAAGGTCTCGGCCGCCTCGCGATGCCAGCCCTTCTTCATGAACGACTGGCCGATGAAGCTGCGGGCCTTCCGCGACCGCTGGGGGTCTCGCTGGGCCTGCTGGAGCGACGCGATCGCGTCATCGTACTGCCCCGCGAGGAACTGCCGCCGGCCCAGCTCGTACTTGACCGTCAAGTCCGTCGGGTAGTTCGCCGCCCGCTCCTTGTACTCGTCGAGCTCGAAGGCCAACTGCCTCTTGGCCTGCTCGGCCGCACCCACCTTGTCGCCCTCGTCGCGCAGTTGGCGAAAGCGCCGGGTCATCTGCCGGACGCGAATGTCGCCGATTCGCATCTTGAACCGGTAGGCCCCCAGGTCCTTGTGGGCCTTCGAGAGGACGTCGATCGCCTCGTTCTCGTACGACTCGTTCTCCATCTTGAGCAGCGCGTCGACCAGGGAGTTGATCTTGCCCGCGACCTTGGGCGATTCGAGGTACTCCTGCCGGGCCTTCTTGATCTGCTCCAGCAGGTAGGCCTCGTCCTGCACCATCGAGTCCTCTTCCATCAACTCCTGCTGGCGCTTCATGTTGGCGACGCGCTTGGTGAAGTCCGTGCCGTCCTCCTCGTAGTTGCCGCGCTGGATCGTGAACTGGGCGGCCAACTGCCGGCTGGCCTGCCCGAGCTCGCCGTCCTTCGGATCCACCGCCCGGGCCATGTCGCACGCCTCGATCGCCAGCCGGAAGTCCTTGACAACGATGAAGGCCTTCATGATGGCCACCAGGATCTTCTTGTTGGGCTTCTTGGCCTGACGCTGGGTCTCCAGCAGAATGCCGCTGATCCAGTGCATGACCTCGGTCAGCTCGAGTTTCTCGGCCGCCCGAAGCAACTGGGCCATGTTCTGGACGGAGCCGGGGTCTTTCGCAAGCAGGAACGAGGCGTTGGCTAGGTTCTCGACGGGGTCCTTGCCCGCCCGCCGCTTGATCGTATCCATCATGCCGGGGCCCTTACCGCCCTGGGCCTTGCGGCTCATCGCGACCTGGCGCAGCGGCTTGTGCCCCCGTTCCACGCTGCCGGGCTCGCGCCGGATCCCCTCGACGTACATCTCGATGGCGAAGTCCCAGTTGCCGGTCTCGGCCACCTGCTCGGCCCGCTCGAAGAACGCCTTGCCCTTGCCCTTGGTCGATTCCGCGATGTTCTCTTTGGCCGCCTCTTGCTTCGATTCCGCTTGGGTCATGCTCTCGCCTTTATGCCATCGCTCTCTACGTTTACTGTACCCCACCGGACCATGCCAGACAAGCGCCCAAATGCCCGGTTCGCGGTTTTGCCCGACGCGTCGAGCCCCCCCGCGAGCTGCACCAACGCCCTGTGCGGCATAATCTTACAGGCCTAGGGCCCGCCCGCCGCCCCGGGAGACAGCGCGTTGGCCAGGTCCCGGTACTGCTCCGGGGCCATCCGGTCCGGCCGGGCGGAGAGGTCCACGCCCGCCTCCGCCAGCGCCGCCGCCAACGCGGAGACCTCGAACGGCGAGCCCTTCCGCCGCGTGATCGCGCGGAGCTGCTTCCGCCGCTGCCCGAAGCTCAGGGCCAGAACGTCCACGAGAACGTCGGCGTCCGCCACGCACGCGGCGCGGTCGGCGGCAAAGTCGATCCGGACCAGCCGGCTGGCCACCTTCGGGCGGGGCCAGAAGGCCGCCGCCGGCACGGCCGGGCCCAGGCGGACACGCCCCAGCAGCGCGATCAGCACGCTGACCGGCCCGTACGCCTTGTTGCCTGGCCCGGCGGCAAGGCGATCCGCCGCCTCGCGCTGCACGGTAAACGTCAGCCGCGAGACGCCCGGCTCCGCGCCCCGGCGCAGGGCCCGCCAGGACTGCAAGAGGCACTCGGCCACCACCGGGGTCGCCACGTTGTACGGCAGGTTGGACACGAGATGCGCATCGGCCGGCAGGGCCTCGAGCACCGTCGCCGACAGGGCATGCTTGCCCGCGAGCACGTCCCCCTGGATCAGCACAAAGCCGCTCCGCCCGCCCAGACGCCGGCGGAGCATCGCGGCCAGTCCGCGGTCGATCTCCACCGCGACGACCCGCGACGACCGGTCCAGCAGCTCCTCCGTCAGCGAGCCGGTTCCCGGGCCGACCTCCAGCACCGTCTCGCCGCCGGACAGGTCCGCCAACTCCAGGAGCTTGCCCATCAGGTTGCCGTCGATCAGGAAACACTGGCCGAACTCCCGTCGGGGCCGAAGCCCCGCCTCGTCCAGCAGTCGGCGAATCTCCCGGAGATTCTGCATGGGAAGCTCAGCTCTCGAACGACAACTTCACGCTCGCGATGCCGCGAGCGGGGACCTGGACGGTGAAGCGGTCTGCCCGGCGTCCGGCCGAGCCGTCGCCCGCGGGGCGTTCCAGCAGGTCGACCTCCCCCGCCGCGGCGACCTTGCCGAACAGGGCGCGGTCCAGAACGACCGTCGCGTTCGCGTCCCGCCCGGCGGTCTCGTACAGCCGGAAGATCAGCGCGTCGTCGTCCTCGGCCTTCTTGACGGCGGCGAGGACCACCCCGGCCGGCCGGACGTCGACGGCCCCGGCGGCGGGCGACAGACGCCCCTCGTGGGCATCGCCGGCGACCACGCGGACCGGCTGGTTGAGCCCGGCCCCCGCGCGGACCAGGTCGGCGACGGGCATCGCGCCGGCATGCGGCAGCAGCGCGACGCGCACCTCGTGGCGGCCCAGCTCCGGCAGCGGGTCCGGCTCGTAGCTGCTGCGAATCAGCGTCAGCGCCAGCGTGCTCCCGTTCAGGGAATGGCCGTACTTCGAGTCGTTCAGCAGCGCGCAGCCGGCCCGCTTGCCGCCCTTCGCCCGCCCGGTCACGTCCGCCCATCGCAGCGCGGGGACCTCCTCGCCGCCGTCCAGGCCCCGCTCGATCGAGCCGAAGGGAATCTCGTACCGCCCCCTCGCCGCCGTGAGGGCCAGCGGAACGACCAGCCGCAGCGTCGGCGTGCCGATCTCCCGCGAGCCCCGCTCCAGCCAGTCCGCCTCGACGGCCGCATCCAGTTGCCGCGAGCCCGCGGTCAGCGACCAGGTCACCGTTGCGGTCGAGTCGTTGATCTTCACCCTCGCCGCGACCGACGCGACGTGCGGGCCGCCCGCCGTCTGCTCCACCGACCTCGCCTCCAGCGGGCAAGCGCGCCGCTGGGTCTCGTGGATAACCCACGCGCTCATCCCGCCGGGGCGCTCCAGGACATACTCCAACAGCCCCGCCGGGGCGGCAGGGTCCACTAGGTCCAGCCCCGACGCCTTGTCCACCAGCTCCGCCACGCCGCCAGTCCGTGAGTCGATCCGCACCCGCAGGTGCTCGTTCTCCATCGTCAGCGGCGCGGGCGACGAAACGGCCGGCACGTGCTCCACCTGGTTGATCGCGCCGACCACCCGCTCGGGATACTCCCACGCCGGCGGCGGAATGTGCCGCCCGGCCGGCTCGACCGCAAAGGCCGTGTGCCCCAGCGCGCCGACGGAGACCGGCACGGCCACGGGGACGAACTGATGGCCCCAGTAGCCCTTGGCGGCCTTGTGGAGGCGTTGGGCGGGCACGGCCGAGCCGTCGGAGAACCGCGCGACGAACGCCTGGTCGGCCACCGCGCCGTCGCCGCCGTCCCAGACGTGCACCGTGAGCGTCTCGCTTCGGGGCCAGGCGGTCGGGTTGAAGGCGACGAACACCCGCGGCCCGGCGGCGGCGTGGGAGGCGGCGGACACCTCTCCCCACCACGTGCCCCGCCCCGCGCCGGCTCCCATGGCGGTTCCCGCGTCGGCGTCGGTGGCGGCGGCAAGGGCGGAGGTGTCGATCTCGGCCGCCAGGGCACGCAGCGAATGGGTGGCGGCGGCGTTCGCCGCGGCGGCGACGTCCTGGAACTTGCCCATGTGGTACTCGCGCGTCTCGCAGACGCCCGAGCCGGGCAGGATGTCGTGGAAATGCCCGAAGATCGCGTCGATCCACGCCTGCCGGAAGGCCTCGGTCGGATACGCCCGTCCCGCGACGCGCCAGGCCAGCGCCGCGGCGGCCTCCGCCGAGCCCAGCAGGTTCTCGGCCAGGCGGTTGGCCCGCTTGATTCGCGTCTGGGTCGTATAGCAGCCGGTGAACTCGAAGTTCAGCTCGCCCGCCAGCTCGGGCAGTCTGGCGGCGTGGGCCTCCAGGGCCTCGTAGTACGCCCGCGTCGTGGCCAGCCGGAACGTCGGGTAGATCGGCCAGGCGTTCATCTCGTGGCAGCGGCGGATGTCCGCGCGGGTCGGCCCCCCGCCGTGGTCGCCCACGCCGTAGACGCACATCCAGTCCCGCAGGGGCGTCTTGGCCCAGAACGCCAGCGCGGGCGGGACGTTGTGCGGGCTGAGGTGGTCGTTGTACCACGTGGTCTCCAGGTTCACGAGCACCTGCGAGCCGTCCGGCCCCCGCCAGCGGAAGACGGGCGGCTTGGCGAACTTCCCGCCGCGGCAGAGGTAGTACCTCCGCACCGCGCCGCGGGAGAGGATCGTCGGGATCGTCGCGGCATGCCCGAAGGTGTCCGGCTCCCAGTCCAGGGGCACGTCCTCGGGCGAGAGGCCGAAGTGCTCGGCGAAAAACCGGCGCGTGTAAAGCAGGTGGCGCGCGAGGCTCTCCCCGCCGGCGAGGTTCTTGTCCCCCTCCACCCACTGGACCGCGGCGACCTCCCAGCGGCCTTCGGCGACGCGGCGGCGGATCTGCTCGAACAGCTCGCCGTGGTGGTCCCGGCAGATCGCGTAGACCGAGGCCTGGCTCTGCGTGAAGCAGAAATCGTCGAACTCCTCCATCAGCTTCAGGACGGTCAGGAACGTGTCGTTCGTGACGGCGACGGTCTCCGGCCAGGACCACATCCAGTTCATGTCGATATGGGCGTGACCGACGCAGTGGACGGTGTAGCCCTTGGCAACCTTGCCGATGGGGGCCAGGACTTGCTCGGCGGCTTTCACGGCCGCGGCGACGCGGTCGAGGCGCCCGGCTTCGACCGCGTCGGCCACGGGCTGCCAAGCCTCGGCGAGCAGCTTTCGCCACCGCGCGCGCCGGCGCGGGTGCAGGCCCAGGAACCCCTCGGCGAACTCCATTTCGGAGAGGAACCGTTCGGCCAGTCGGCTTCGGTCGTCGGTAACTCGCTTCAGTGCGGTGCGCAACTTCTCGCGCTGGACTTCATTCATCAACGGCTCCTCGGGTCTCGGTTCGGCAACAGACTACCAGCGGACGGGCCGGGTGCAAGCGAAAGCCGGCCGAATCGGCCATCTCAGCACCTTCTGCGCCATTGACACGAGCGGCCTTGTCGGAGTACGCTGTCTCATGTGGGATAGTTATTGAGGAGCGCGCCATGCCAGAAAGCCCCGAACAAACGACCGAGACAAAGCAGCAGGAGCGGATTCCCCCGAAGGAAGCCGTGTCTGCCGCGTATGTCTACTTCAAGGAGCTCACGGGGATCATTGACGGGGTGACTGTCGAGGAGGTGGAGTTGAGCGAAGACGGTAATGACTGGATGGTTACGCTGGGACATTCCGACCCCGCAGGGGGGCTGCCAATTCCTCTCGGGGGAAGGAAACAGTACAAGATCTTTCGGGTCCGTGCTGATACCGGAGACGTGCTCTCGATGAAGATAAGGGAAATCTGATTGGCCCACCCAGTTGAGGAGCTGCTGATCAAGTATGCCTCGAAGGGGGTGCTGATTGACACGAGCATCCTACTGATCCTCCTGGCCGGTTTGGTCGACCGAACAGCGGTGGAGAGACTGTCCAGGAACAACGAGGGGTACACGGCCAAGGACCTCGACTTGCTCATAAGACTGGTCGCGCGATTCCACCGAGTGGTAACGACGCCCCAGATCCTGGCCGAGGTGTCCAACCTGTCCAGCAACCTGACCTACAAGCGGCGGGAACCCCATCTGCGCGACCATTTCGCCCACGTCCTGGCCTTCCTTCGGCAGACTGGCGAGGAGGTCGTCGAGAAGGATGACATCCTGTCTGATTCGTGGCTTGGTCTGCTTCCCAAGCTGGGCGTCACTGACATATCCATTCTAGAAGCGGCGCGCAGGGGAAAGTACCTGGTGTTGACGGACGACGCTACGCTGACCGCGAATCTGGCCCGAAACGGACTCGACGTGCTGAACTTCACGCACATCCGGTTTCTCGCGGAGGGTTGACGTCCTTCTGCCACCGTGTTTCTCCGCACGTTGCTCGCGAACCCAGGGCCGGCTATACTGGGCGGGCATGAGCGGCGAGCAGCGCAGTGCGGAGTGGAAGGCGAACCTCTGGGCCCCGTGGCGGATCGCCTACATCGAGTCGCTGAAGACGGGCGACGACGGCTGCTTCCTGTGCGACATCCGCGACCGGCCGGAAGACGACGAGGACAATTACGTCGTCTGGCGCGGCCGGCGGAGCCTGGCGGTGCTGAACCGGTTTCCCTACACGGGGGGCCACAGCCTGATCGCGCCGTATGCGCACGTGCCGGGCCTCGGGGACGTCGACGACGAGACGATCCTGGAGATGATGGCGATGGTGCGCGACGTACAGAAGGCCCTCGGCCGGGCCCTCCACGCCCAGGGGTTCAACGTCGGGATGAACATCGGCCACTGCGCCGGCGCGGGCCTGCCGGGGCACTTGCACGTTCACGTCGTGCCCCGATGGGCGGCCGACACGAACTTCATGCACGTCTTCGGCGACGTGCGGGTCATTCCCGACGCGCTCTCGGAGGTCCGCCGCAAGGTGCTCCAGGCTGCCGAGGCGTTGGGGCTTCCCGCCTTGCCCGGCCGGACGGGCGGGGCGGACTGACGGGACCGGCCATGCCCGAGCAGCGCGTCACAGCCCGCCAGTGGATCCGGCAGCGCCGGCCCGCCTGCCTCGCCCCGTGGGCCGCGGGCGAGGCCGACAGCGGCGGCCGGCGGCACGCCGAGCCCGAGCACCCCTACCGCTCGTGCTACCAGCGGGACCGCGACCGCGTCCTGCACTGTTCGGCGTTCCGCCGATTGGACTTCAAGACCCAGGTCTTCGTTCCCCACGAGCACGACCACTTCCGCACCCGCATGACGCACACGCTGGAGGTCGCCCAGATTGCCCGGACGCTCGGGCGGGCGCTGGGGCTGTGCGAGGACCTCGTCGAGACGGTCGCCCTCGCGCACGACCTGGGGCACCCGCCGTTCGGGCACGGGGGGGAGGCCGTCCTCGACGAGTTGATGGCGGATCACGGCCGGTTCGAGCACAACCGCCAGTCGCTGCGCGTCGTGGACTACCTGGAGCACCCCTACCCGGCATTTCGCGGGCTGAACCTCACGCGGGTCGTTCGGGAGTGCCTCGCCAAGCACGAGACGCGCTACGACACGCCGATCAGCGACGAGTTCGACACGTCTCGGCCGGCGGCGCTGGCGGGGCAGCTCGTGGACCTCGCCGACGAGATCGCCTACACCTCGGCGGACCTGGAGGACGCCCTGGCGGCGGGCTACGTGGAGGTCGGGCAGTTGGCCGAGCTGACGCTGTGGCAGCGGGCTTGGTCGGCCGCGGAGGCCGCCTCGCCGAACGCCCGGCCCATCCACAAGCGAATCCGCGCATGCAAGGCCGTGCTGGCCATCATGGCCGACGACGTGCTGCACGCCACGGCGGCAGGAATCGACCGCGCGGACCTTCGCTCGGCGGACGACGCTCGGAAGGCGAGGGGCAAGTGCGTGGCCTTCTCCGCGGACCTGGGCGGCGCGGTCCGGCAGATGCAGACCTTCCTCCTGCACGGGGTGTATCTCTCCGGAGCGAACGCGGCGCACGACCGGCAGGCAGAGCGCGTTCTGCGCGGTCTGTTCGGAGCGTTCGTGGCGAAGGAGGCGCTGCTGCCGGACCGATACCGCCGACGGATCGAGGCCGACGGACTGCACCGCGTCGTGTGCGATTACCTCGCGGGGATGACGGACCGCTACTGCCTCGCCGAACACGCGCGGGTCTGCGAGGCAGACGCGCACGGGCCGGGTCGGATGGCACACACCCACTGACTGCCATCCGGACGCGCCGGGCGAGGAAAGCCTACTCCTTGGGCTTGCTCTTCTTGGCGCGCTTCTTGCGCTTGGCCGGCTCGGCTTCGCCATCTCCCGCCGGCTTCTCGTCGCCCTCCGCCTCGCCGGGCTGGGGCTCTTCGGCGGGTTCCTCCGCCTCGGACGTCTCGGTCTCGGCTCCCTCGGTCTCGGGGGCCTCCGGCTCGGGGGCCGAGACGATGGGCTCTTCCTCGGGCTCCTCGACGTACACGTCGTCGAGGTCCGTCGCGTCGACCTGCCGCCGCAGCAGGAAATACACCACGGTCGAGGCGCTGGACACGTAGGACCACAGGAACGCCAGGACCAGCGAGGCCGTCAGGAACACCCAGAACTGCACCACCCAGGCGACGACCGTCTCCCAGCCGCCCATCGCCTGCGTCTGCCACGCGGGCATCAGCGCGTCGTAGGTGGGCGCCGGCCAGAGGACGTCCAGCTTGTCCGCCGCGGGGGACACCGCCCCGCCGCCGCCGATCACGCCCGCGCCCACGAAGGTGTGCGCCGAGCTCAACACGAGGAAGGCGAACAGGCGGACGAAGAGGTAGCAGACCGTGCCGTAGACCAGGGCGGCCAGGCCGTAGAACGCCGCCCGCCAAGGCCGGCCGAACAGGTAGGAGTAGCTTCGGCTGATCGCATCGAAGCTGTCGGAGCTCTCGACGGCGATCGTCGGGTACATCATCAGTCCGCCGCCACCGAGGCCCACCAGCAGAAAGGCGATCAGCATTCCGCCGAGGATCGCCAGCGGGAACAGTACGCCCATCAGCAGATCCAGCCCGGGAACGCTCATCAACAGGCCGCCCAGGATCATGAACACGCCGATCACCAGGATGATCGCGATCGGGATCAGCGGCGCGGTCACGAAGCTCAGGAACTTGCTCGCGGAGAACCGCAGGGCCTGGGAGATGGAGATCTTCTCGTCCCGCGCGAAGTGCAGCGCCGCGATGCGGTGAATCGCCCCGCCGAACAGCGCCCAGATCGCCAACGCCCCGCCGAGCAGGAGAATCGCGTACAGCCAGTGCTCGGCGGCCAGCCAGCAGAACCCGTGCATCGCCAGCAGCAGCCAGTAGACGAAGCCCGGGGGATCGTCCGCCGGGGCCGGCGACAGGCCGCCCAGCCCGTGCGTCGGCGCGGGCGCCGGGAGCATCCGGGACCGGTTGGCCAGCATCTGCCGGTAGCCCCCCACGTTGCCCAGGACATTCCCGTGCCGCACGGCGTACAGGGCGCTGGACAGGCAGTGCTTCTCGTAGTCACGGAACGCCGCAAAGACCGGCACGCCGCGGACGTCCCGGACCTTGCGCGCCATCTCCAGCCGCCGCAGGGTGACCGCCCGCCGGGCCGCCTGGACGTCTTCCGCCAGCTTCTCCTCGGCCTCGCTGCGGTCCTTGGCCTCCTTCTTGAGCTTCTCCTCGGCGGCTTCCTCGGCCTGGGGGATCAGCTTCTCGATCCGCCCGATCTCCTCGGCGTGGATCGTCTCGATGTCGCCCACGATTCCCAGCCAACTCGCGTCGATCCGCTTCATCCGCGCCTCGGCGTCGGGCAAGGCCGCCGCCTCCGGGGCGGCCTCGTTCGCCTTGGCGACAAGGGCCGTCTCGAAATCGCTTCCGCCGCCGCCTTCGGCGCCCAGGAGCCTGCGGAAGGCCGTCAGCGACTTCCGCTCCCGGTCCGCTTCCCCCCAGAGTTGATCGATCTTGGTGGCCCGCCCGGCCTGGGCCGCTTCCTGAAGCTTCGCAAAGGCCGCCGGCGACCGGCTGACGTGCTGGCTGACCTCGCCCGGACGAACGTACACGCCGCAGACCGGCCCGCCGACCACGTCCAACGTCCAGCCCCACAGCCAGATCAGCACCACCGCCGCGAGGGCCAGCACGAGCTTGCTGAAGTGGATGGCCATGCGGAAGGACTTGAAGACGTGGGTGACGGCCAGGACCTCGTTCCAGTGAATCCGTCTGACCTCTTGTTGCTCGTCCGCCATGGATCGAATCCTTTCCTTCGTAGGCTCTTGGCAAGCGGGGAACCGCCATCGGCCGGTCGCGCGGGATTATACCGCGTCCCGTCACGTGCCCGCAAACCTCTTCATCGGCCGATTGGCGGGCTTTTTTGACCGATTCGGTCCAACCATGCCATCGCCCCCGGGGCATTCCCGCCGGGGGCGATGGAAAAACAGAGGCAGTCTCGCGGCAGGCCAACCGCCGGCGGGACCGCGCAGACGCCGACCGTCAACCGTCCTTCTTCCCGGTCGAGCCGCCGGACTTGTCCTGCGGCGCGCTCTTGGCGGCGGCCGGCTTCGACTCCGACTTGGCGTCCGACCCGCCGGCCGCCTTCTTGTCCTTCGCCGCCGCCTTCCGGTACGACTCGCTGCGGTAGTCGGTCTGGTAAAAGCCGCTGCCCTTGAAGATCACCCCCGCACCCATCCCGATCAGCCGGCGGACCTTGCGACGCCCGCACGCCGGGCATACGCGGATCGGTTTGGCGGTAATGGGCTGGAACTTCTCGAACTCGTGGCCGCATGCGGTGCATTCATAGTCGTACGTGGGCATTTTACAAACCTCGGGTACGGGTGTCTTCAACTCTCGTCGTCTGCCGCGTCTTCCCGGCCGCTCTGCGGTCCGTCGGCGTCGTCGGGCGGCTTGGAGATGATCACGCCGCTCGGCCGCAACGTCCGCCCGTGGAGACGGTAGCCCTTGGCGACCTCCGTCAGCACGGTCTGGGGGGGGTGATCGGCGCTGGGCTGCTGCATCATCGCCTGGTGCAGGTCGGGATCGAACGGCTTGCCCTCGGCCTCGATGACCCCCAGCCCGAACTTGCCCAGGGTCTCCAGGGTCTTATCGTGCACCAGTTGCATGCCCTGCACGAACGGGTCGTCGGCTTCGTGGTTCTGCCGCCCGGCCGCCAGGGCCCGCTCCATGTCGTCCACGACGCCGAGGAGGGCCTTCATCAGCCCCTCGTTGGCGAACGTCCGGGCGGAGTCGATGTCCTTCTGGACGCGCTTCTGGTAGTTGACGTAATCGGCCGAGACGCGCTGCAGCCGCCCCAGCAGGTCGTCCCGTTCCCTGCGGACGGCCTCAAGAGGGTCGGTGGGGGCCGCCTCGGCGTGCGGCGGGGCGTCGCCCAGGGCGTCGGCGGACGCGGGGACCTCCTCGACGGGGCCGTCCTGCGGCGGGTTGTCGCGGTCCTTCTTGTTGGTGCTCATGATCCGTTGGTGAAGTAGTCTTTGAGCTTCTCGAAGAAGCTCTTCCTCTGTTCGGACACGTGCTTCTCTTCGGTCTGGGCCAACTCTTCCAGCAACTCCCGCTGGCGCTTGGTGAGCTTGCGGGGCACTTCGACGAAAAGCTGGACGTACTGGTCGCCCGTCCGACGGGTTCGCGGGTTGGGCATGCCGCGGCGCTTCAGCGTCAGGATATCCCCCGTCTGCGAGCCGGCGGGGACGTCGAGCGTTTCGGGGCCCGCAAGGGTGGGCACTTCCACCGGCCCGCCCAGGGCGGCCTGCGTGAAGGTGATCGGCACCTGGCAGGCGAGGTCGTCGCCCCGGCGGCTCAACAGCGGGTGCGGGCGGATCCGCACGTAGCAGTGCAGGTCGCCCCGCGAGCCCCCCGCCGGGCCCGGCTCGCCCTCGCCGCGCATGCGGATCACCTGTCCGTCGCGGACGCCGGGCGGGATGCGGACGGTCAGGACGCGTTTCTTCCTGGCCCGGCCGCTGCCGTCGCAATCGCCGCACGGGTCGGTCACGATCGTCCCCTTGCCCTTGCACTGCGGGCAGGCCGTCACGCGAATGCTGACCCCGAAGAAGCCCGGGACCTGCTGCTGGACCTTGCCGTACCCCCGGCAGGCCTTGCAGGGCTCGGGGCTCGTGCCCGGCTTGGCGCCCGTGCCGCTGCACGTCTCGCAGTAGTCCATCCGCTCGAATTCCAGCGTCTCGTCGACGCCGGTGGCGGCCTGCTCCAGCGAAAGCTCGACCTGGGTCTCCAGGTCGTAGCCGCGCCCGCTGCGGCCCCGACCGCCCGAACCGAACCCCCCCATCCCGCCGAAGATGTCCTCGAACATGGAGAAGATATCGCCAAAGCCCATGTTCGAGAAGTCGTGCACCCCCCGGCCGCGGAGGCCCGCGTGCCCGTGCCGGTCATAGATCTGCCGCTTCTCGGGGTCCGAGAGCACCTCGTAGGCCTCGGAGAGTTCCTTGAACCTCGCCTCCCCGTCCGCCTTGTCCCCCTTGAAGTTGTCCGGGTGGAACTTCAGCGCTCCCTTGCGATAGGCGCGCTTGATCTCGTCGGCGCCGGCCTCCCGTGCCACGCCCAGGACCTCGTAATAATCGCGCTTCTCTGGCATTGCGGCTTCCGGAGTACGAACCGCGCGTCGAGGATGCCGGTGGCTGGCTGAGTCTCTGCCCACCGAACCGCCCGGGACCCTCTCGCCCTTGCTCCGTCAACGACACAGGGGCGCTTGGGCACCGTGGCCCAGGCGCCCCTGGTCGTCTCTTCACGGAGGCTGCGTGCCTGCCCGCCTGGCCGCAGCCATGGCGGCCGGCCGGCGACCCGCAACTCGGAGTCGGGTCACACGATCGCGCCGGGCAGGGCGGCTTCTTCCTCGTCGTCCTCCTTCAGCTCGGTGACCATCAGGTCGGTCGTGAGCATCAGGCCGGCGACGGAGGCGGCATTCTGCAGCGCCGTCCGCGAGACCTTCGCCGGGTCGATAATCCCAGCCTTGACCATGTCGACGTAGTCGCCCTTGCCGGCGTCGTAGCCGATCCCGCCGCCGCGCTCGAGGATCTCGGCGACAACCACGTCGCCGTCCTCGCCGGTGTTGGCGACGATCTGCCGCGTCGGGGCGCGAAGGGCCTTCGCGACGATCTCCACCCCGATCTTCTCGTCGCCGCGGGCCTTGTCGCGCACCTTCTGCACCGCCTCGACGGCGTGGAGGAACACCACCCCGCCGCCGGGCACGACGCCTTCCTCGGCCGCCGCCCGGGTCGCGTGCACCGCGTCGTCGATGAGGTCTTTCTTCTCCTTCATCTCCGTCTCGGTGGCCGCACCGGCGTTCAGGACCGCCACCCCGCCGGTCAGCTTCGCCAGCCGCTCGGAGAGCTTCTCCCGGTCGTAGTCGCTTGTCGTCTTCTCGATCGCCGCCCGGATCGTGTCGCACCGGGCCTGGATCTCCTTCTTCTTGCCGCCGCCCTCGATGATCGTCGTGTCGTCCTTCGTGACGACCACCCGCTTGGCGCGGCCGAGCATGGACAGGTCCACGTTCTCCAGCTTGATGCCCAGGTCCTCGCTGACGACCTGCCCGCCGGTCAGGACGGAGATGTCCTGAAGGATCGCCTTCCGCCGGTCGCCGAAGGCGGGGGCCTTGACGGCACAGACGTTCAGCACGCCGCGGAGGCGGTTGACCACCAGGGCGGCGAGGGCCTCGCCCTCGACGTCCTCGGCGAGAATCACCAGCGGCTTGCCCGTCGAGGCGAGCTTCTCCAGCAGGGGCACGAGGTCGCGGAGGTTCGAGAGCTTCTTCTCGTGCAGGAGGATATAGGGGTCCTCCAGCTCGCACTCCATCGTGTTGGGGTTGGTGATGAAGTACGCCGAGATGTAGCCCTTGTCGAACTGCATGCCCTCGACCAGCTCCAGCTCGTTCTCGATGCCCTTGCCTTCCTCGACGGTGATCACGCCGTCGGTCCCGACGGCCTGGAACGCGTCGGCGATCAGGTCGCCGATGCCTTCCGCCCAGTTCGAGGAGACCGTCGCGACCTTGCGGAGGTCGTCGTTGTTGCGGACCTTCTTGGCCTGGGTGGCGATCGAGTCCACCGCGGCCTCGACGGCCAGGTCCACCCCGCGCTTCAGCGCCATCGGGTTGGCGCCCGCGGTAACCATCTTGAGGCCCTGGGCCATGATCTCCTCGGCCAGGACGACCGCCGTCGTCGTGCCGTCGCCAGCGACGTCGGAGGTCTTGCTGGCGACCTGGTTGGCCATCTTCGCGCCCATGTTCTCGAACGGCGTCTCCAGCTCGATCTCCTTGGAGACCGACACGCCGTCCTTGGTGACCTTGGGCCCGCCGAAGGACTTTTGGAGGAGGACGTTCCTGCCGGTCGGCCCGAGGGTGACCTTGACGGCCGCCGCCAGCTTGGACACGCCGGCCAGCATTGCCGCCCGCGCGTCGGAGTCGTACATCATCTGCTTCGCAGCCATTGTCTTATGCTCCTTGGCTTCTCGCGGATCGGTCGTGCGTCCGGCTACTTGTCGAGGATCGCCAGCACGTCCGACTCGCGGAGGATGACGTACTCCTCGCCGTCGATCTTGATCTCCGTGCCGGCGTACTTGCCGTAGAAGACCTCGTCGCCTTTCTTGACGCACATCTCGCCGCGCTGGCCGCTGTCCAGCAGCTTGCCCGGGCCGACCGCCACGACCTTGCCCTTCTGGGGCTTCTCCTTGGCGGTATCCGGCAGGACGATCCCGCCGGCCGTCG
>Ga0272441_10007570_pt1 | contig 17606 bp, 17 predicted proteins | sample SSMProp6N_FD_193582 | JGI IMG/M metagenome (GOLD analysis project Ga0272441, IMG submission 193582) | Marine sediment archaeal communities from Little Sippewissett salt marsh, Falmouth, MA, United States - SSM-Prop-6N | ecosystem: Environmental > Aquatic > Marine > Wetlands > Sediment ...
ACTGCTGGTCGGTTCCGATTGATTTTTCCGGCCGGGTGGACAGCTCCAGATGAAAACCGAGACCGAATTGGTTGTAGATCCGCTCCTCCAGACGAAGCAGGTCGATGATCTCAGCCTGGATCTGTTCCGGCATCATGAAAAGATGGGCATCGTCCTGGTGAAAGGCCCGGACCCGAAACAGGCCGTTGAGCACACCGGACAACTCGTGACGGTGCACCAAGCCGATCTCCGCTGCACGTATGGGCAGCTCCCGGTAGGAGTGCGGCCGCGTGCTGTAAAGCAACATGCCGCCGGGACAGTTCATGGGCTTGATGGCATAGTCCTGCTGGTCAACCTCGGTGGTGTACATGTTCTCACGATAGTTCTCCCAGTGGCCGCTTTTCTCCCACAAGGTGCGCTGGAGAATGATGGGCGTTTTGGTTTCCACGTATCCGGCCTCCCGGTGGGCATCGCGCCAGAAGTCCAGCAGGGCGTTCCACACATCCATGCCCTTGGGATGGAAAAAAGGCATGCCCGGCGCATCGTCATGGAAGCTGAACAGATCCATGGCTGCACCGATCTTTCGGTGGTTGCGTTTTTTGGCCTCTTCGAGAAAATTGAGATATGCCTTGAGTTGCTTCTTGTCGAAAAAGGCGGTGCCGTAGATCCGCTGGAGCTGGGCCTTGGATTGATCCGCCCGCCAATAGGCACCCGAGACCCGCATCAATTTAACCGCCCGCACAAACCCGGTGTGCGGCACGTGCGGCCCCCGGCACAGATCGGTAAAATCGCCTTGCCGGTAAAAGGAGATGGTGCCGTCGGCCAGATCAGAAATCATTTCGGTCTTGTAGGGCTCGTCCTTGTAAAAGTCCAGGGCATCGGCCTTTGATATTTCATGGCGCTCGACGGGAATCTTCGCTTTGATGATTCGGTTCATTTCCGCTTCGATCCTGGGGAAGGCTTCCTCGGAGAGCGGATCCATATCGATGTCGTAATAGAAACCGTCCTCCACCACCGGCCCGATGGTGAGCTTGGCATTGGGGTAGAGGTTCAACACCGCCTGGGCCATGACGTGGGCGGCACTGTGGCGCATGATTTCCAGCGCTTCGGGATCCCGTGTGGTGATCAGCCGGACGGCGCTATCCTGTTTAATGGTCCGGTTCAGGTCCACCAGGTTGCCTTCTATTTCCATGGCCACGCAATCCCGGGCCAAACCCTCGGAGATGCTCCTGGCTACAGCCAGTCCCGTGGGATAATCGTCAAAGGGTTTTCGACTTCCATCGGGAAGTGTGATATGAATCATTTTTTTAATTGCCTTCCGTATAAAGGTTGTGCATGGCGTCAACAACGAATATCCAATAATTCAGTGATAAAAAAACAACTTATGGAAAGTAGGGAAAAACCCTCCCCGGGTCAAGAGAAAAATATGGGCACCGTCGCCGATCCGTCTTACCGCTACATCCAAACGCGTGCCGAACTGGAACAGTTTGTCGGCCGGATCGGCCAGGAGACAATCCTTGCCGTGGATCTTGAGGCGGACTCCATGTTTCACTACCAGGAAAAAGTCTGTCTGTTACAAATGGCCGGCAACGGTGAAAATGTGGTCATCGATCCCCTTGAAGTCAACGATCTTTCACCCTTGGCGCCTTTATTCAAAAACAGGGACGTCTGCAAGGTGTTTCACGGTTCGGACTACGACGTTCGCTCCCTCTATCGGGATTTTTCGATCGAGATCAATAACCTGTTCGATACCCAGTTGGCCAGCATGTTCATGGGCGAAAGGGAAACCAGCCTCGGAGCGGTAGTGTGCAACCGGTTCGGTATTCAGTTGGACAAACGCTACCAGAAAAAGGACTGGTCTCAACGTCCCCTGCCAGACGGTATGATTGAATACGCCGCCTCCGACGTCTATCACCTGATTCCCCTTGCCCGGATGCTCATGGAGGAATTGGAGGAAAAGGGGCGACTGGACTGGGTCAGGGAGGAGTGCGATTACCTGTCCGAGGTCAGGCCCATGGAAAACGGCAACGATCCGTTGTTCCTTCGATTCCGCGGCGCCGGCCGCCTGCCGCGGCGCAACCTGGCGGCGCTGGAGGGCTTGCTGCAATATCGCCGGGAACTGGCCGAGAAAAAAGACCGGCCCTTGTTCAAGGTCATTTCCAACACCGCATTGCTGAAAATCGCAACCGAAATGGCCAGTTCCCCGCAAGCCATGGAAGCGGCCCGATGCCTGAGCGCCAAGCAGATCCGTATTTACGGCAAACCCTTATCCGCCATCGTAAAAAAAGCCAGCGCCCTTACCGAAAAGGACCTGCCCACCTATCCACGAAGGCGGCGGCCATCGATGTCCCCCAAGGTACCCGAACGGATCAAAGTCATTAAGGCCTGGCGCGATCGGCTGGCCGACCGGTTGGAGCTGGATCCCGCCCTCCTGTTCAATAAGGCGCTGATGACCGCCATTGCCGTTAAAAAGCCTGCAGAGATTCAAGGATTACGAACCGTCGAGGGAATCCGCAACTGGCAGGTAAAGGCGTTTGGAAAAGAGGTCCTGACCGTTCTGTCCGCCCTGCCCTAAGCTCACACCGACAACTTTCAGTCACCAACTTTCGGGTTTATCGTTGGAGCGGTTTCAGAGCAAATTCATTCGGGACCCGAATGTTGACGATTGATTCGATATGATAGGGTCTATTGATCGGGCGGCAGCATCCGGCAAACCGGTGATGATCGACCGTCGTAGCGGATCAGCGCGCCGTCGCTGGCCCGCCCCATGGCACAGTTGACCACGATCGTACGTCCAATGGTTGCTATACCGGCCTGTTCGTGAATGTGACCGCAAACCACCAATGCCGGCGAACAGCTGCCCACCAGCCGTCTGACGGCCCGGCTGCCGGCATGGAATCGGCCCAGCACCCGGTCCCTGACGCCGTGAGGCGGTGGATGGACCACCAACACACTGTGGGCATGCAACATGGTGGATACCCGGGTCTCGGCGTCGGTCTCGTTGAAACCCAATCGGGAGTGAAAGGGCAACGGCAGGGTACCGCCGATACCAACCATCTCCACATCGCTAAAACGTGCCGCTGACAAATGAATAGATCGAAGCTGGGGAAAGGATGGCAACAGACGGTCCAGATTGCGGCTGTCGCTGTTTCCCCGGATCAGCAGCACCGGCAAACCCAACCGATTCAATCCGTGGAGCATGACCTCCGGCTGCCAGCGCCTGGAAATGTCCCCGGCCAGCAACAAAATATCCGGACGATGGACCGCAATCTGGCGCCTGAGGTGTCGAATCCGTCTCGGATGGCCGTGGATATCGGCAGCCGCGTAAATCAGCATGGGTCGCTTCACCTTTCATTGACATTCCTCGATCTCGTCGCAAGCCATGGCCAACGGGTCAAAATACAATAATTGCCTTGACAGGTAAACCGCTATGGTGAAATCAGAGTTGACGGGTTCGAAATAGTTAATCAACACGCCCTTTATTCAGCACCCGGAAAGCAATCCCATGTCCCTGAGACGCTTTTATATGCCACCGGAAATGGTCCAGCTTCCACAGCCGGAAATTTCCGGATCGGATGCCGGCCACATCTGCCGGGTACTTCGCCTGTCTGCAGGTGATGCGGTGGAACTCTTCGACGGTATCGGGAACGGCTATCGCGCGCAGATCGTGTCGGCTTCCCCCATGCGTGTTCGGTTTCGTATCGAAAAGACATTCCCGCTGCTATCCGAGTCGTCCGTTCAAATCACCCTGGCTCAGGGAATCCTCAAGGACCGAAAAATGGACGACCTGATCCGTCAGTTGACCGAACTGGGCATCGATTGCTGGATGCCTTTTTATGCAGCGCGGTCAGTACCTGTACCGGTCAAAAAAGGCATGGAGAAACGGTTGGGACGATGGGAAAAGATCTCCCTGGAGGCGGTCAAGCAGTGTCGGCGCGGACGCGTTCCCTGTATTCGACCAGCAGACGATTTTGACGCCATGCTGGCGGCATCGGCCGAGTTTGATCTTAAAATCATTTTCTGGGAAGGCGCCCCACAGGCGTTCGATATTCCCGAGACGCCCCCGCCTACACCCGAAAAAATATTGGTTGTCGTGGGCCCGGAAGGCGGATTCGATCCTGGCGAAGTCCAGCTGGCGAAAACGCACGGATTTCTCACCATCGGTTTGGGCCCCCGCATTCTGAGAGCGGAGACCGCCACCCTGGCCGCCTGCACGCTAGTGCAGTATTGTTTCGGTGACATGGGACCCGGAAATTGAGTCATTGAAGGAGAAAAGATGAACCGGCACCCCTGGAAGATTCATAACGCTGAAGGCACCTTTCGTGTCATCGTCACCAAGACGCTTCCCGGACGACGATGGATTGACTTGCTGACCACTGCCGATTGCCGCGTCGAAGTCTGCGGCGATACCGCGGTTCTGGATACGGAAACCATCCAGGCAGCCATCGGGCATCAATGTGATGGCGCCATCGGTCAGCTCACCGAACCCTGGGGAGAAACCCTTTTCGATTCGCTCAAGGCCGCCGGGGGAGTCGCGTACAGCAATTATGCCGTGGGTTACAACAACGTGGATCTGGATGCAGCCACCCGGGCAGGCATCCCGGTGGGCAACACCCCGGGCGTACTCACCGAAACCACTGCAGAGATGGCCGTTGCCCTCACCTTCGCGGCGGCCCGCCATGTCGGTGAGGCGGAACGCTTTCTGCGTGCCGGTCGCTACACCGGCTGGCTGCCCGATCTCTTCTTGGGCACCCTGCTGCATGGCAAGACCCTGGGCATCATCGGCGCCGGCAGAATCGGAGCAGCCTATGCCCGCATGATGGTCCAAGGCCACGGCATGCAGGTGATCTATCACGACCTTGCCGCCAACACCAATCTGGAATCATTTGTCGCCGACTACAACCGCTTTCGGGTCAGCCAACACCTACCACCAGTGGTCTGCCGCCGTGCCGCATCCGTCGAGACGCTTCTGGAAACGGCGGACTGCGTCAGCATCCACACGGTATTGGACGATGCCACCCGCCACCTCATCGATGCCCGACGATTGGCCCTGATGAAACCGGATGCCATTCTGATCAATACCAGCCGCGGGCCGGTGGTCGACGAAGCGGCCCTGGTCGACCACTGCCGACGCCATCCGGATTTTCGCGCCGGGTTGGACGTCTTCGAAGACGAACCGAAGATGGCCCACGGCCTTGCTGAACTGACCAACGTGGTCATCGTGCCCCATATCGCCTCGGCCACACGGTGGACCCGGGAGGGCATGGCCACCTTGGCGGCCTGCAATGTGGCCGGCATCCTCAGCAAATATCCGCTCTGGCAGCAACCGGACATCCTGCCCTTTTTAGAGAAGGATCCGCCGCATGCCATTCCGAGTATCGTCAATGCCGAGGCATTGGGATGGTCCGGGCAAGGGGATTGAATGTTAAGTTTAAGTAATTTATCCGATAATCATTGTTTGCAACAAACCATTGAAAAAAGGTCTTTTACCCGGTAACCCGTCAGTTATGGAAAAAATTGAGCAAACCACCTACGATGGTTATATCAAGGCCCTGACGGATATCAGCCGGGCCATCACATCGGATCTGTTCCTAGAGGATCTGCTCAAGCTCATCGTCATGGTCACCGCCAAGGTCACCGGGGTGGAAATATGCTCCCTGTGGCTCATCGACGAAAATGAAAAGCCGCCCAAAATCAGGCTGAAGGCCACCCAGTCCATCGACCCGGAATACGTCAAGGACCGCTCACTGAACCTCGACGAAGGCGTGGTGGGCTATGTGGTCACCAACAAGCGCCCGATTGCCATCAACGACGTGCTTCGCAATCACCGGTTCAAAGAAAAAGAGATGGCGCGAAAGCTGGGCCTCGTCTCCATGATCAGTGTTCCACTCAAGCTCAAAGATGAGAAAATTATCGGCGTCCTCAACTGCTTTACCGCCGAACCGCACGCCTTCTCAAACACCGAAATCAATATGTTTACGGCGGTGGCCAACCAGGCTGCACTGGCCATCCTCAACACCGAACTGATGGTCAAAACAAAGGTGATCCAGGAAGAACTGGAAACACGTAAAATGGTTGAGCGGGCCAAGGAGATTCTCATGCATCGCCGGAATTTAAAAGGCGAAGCGGCTTTCCGCTGGATTCAAAAGCGCAGCATGGATATGAGAAAGCCGCTGCGCCATATCGCCGAAGCGATCATCCTGTCGGAGGATATAGACCTGGATCGCTGACCCACCCCCAAAAGCACTCCGGACGTTCCCAACACGCTCGATGACTTCATTCAAACTTAATAAAATTAACGAATTTTACTTGACTTATTAATTTAGTGCGACTAAAAATTCTACCTGTTTCCTGAGATAAATTCCTAACCCTCAATAGAGACAGCAAACCAACGCAGCCGATCCTCACAACGGCGTGATACGCGGCTGAAGCGATAAAGACAACGGCGTCTGGCACCGGTTGGGCTATCCCCATCCGTGCGGACGCCGCTTTACGTGGTAATGCTCACGTTTTCGGCTTGAACCGCGATAGCGAGCGCATTCCCCGCGGCTTGCCGCGGGGAGGGTTCAATTCTTAACGATCAACTGCAGCAACAAAGGAGGCGCCATCATGATGCGATTTTCCAAAAACAACGATGCCCTGGGTACCGTCAACCGCGGCAATCCCACCGAATCCAGCCTGTGCACCCTCTGTCGGGCCGACTGTACCGGCAAGTGCGAAACCTGGCTTTCCAGCCTGGTCGGACGCAAGCTGCTCTATCCCCGCAGCTACGGCATCGTGACCGCCGGAGCCGATAACACCACCCACGTGGGCGTTTCCTATAATTCCTTGCGGATCCAGGGATATGCTTACGGCGCCCAGGGAATGGCCGGAGGCCTGACCAACAGCGCCGATGACTGCATCTTTCCCAACGTCACCCTGGAAACCGAATTCGGCAACAAGGTCAAAACCAAAGCGCGCATCCCGCTGATGACCGGAGCCCTGGGCTCCACCTTCGTTGCCCAGAAATACTGGGATTCATTCGCCATTGGCGGCGCCCTGGTCGGTATCCCGGTGGTTATCGGAGAGAATGTGGTGGGCGTGGACCGAGATTCGGAAATCGCAACGGGACCCGAAAGAAAAGGCAAGATTAAAAAAGCGCCGGAACTGGAACGACGAATCGAGAGCTACTTTCGATACTACAACGGTTATGGTGCCATCATTGTTCAGCTCAATGTAGAGGATACCAGAAACGGTGTGGCTGAGTTTGTCGCCGACAAATATGGCGACAAAGTCATCATCGAACTCAAATGGGGCCAGGGCGCCAAGGATATCGGCGGTGAAATCCAGGTCACCAGCATCGATTATGCCGCATTCCTCAAGGAGAGAGGATACGTGGTAGATCCGGATCCGACCATACCCGAAGTGCAGGAGGCCTTCGAAAATGGCTCCATCAAATCTTTTGCCCGGCACAGCCGCCTGGGAGGCACCAACCTGGGTTCCGTGCAGCAGGTCCGGGAAGATTTTATGAGCAGCGTGGAATACCTGAGAAGTTTGGGATTCACCCGCATTACCCTGAAAACCGGCTCCTACGGCATGGAAGAGCTGGCCATGGCCATCAAGTTCGCCACCGATGCTGGCCTGGACCTGCTCACCATCGACGGTTCGGGCGGCGGCACGGGTATGAGCCCCTGGAACATGATGCAAAGCTGGGGCGTACCCTCGATCAACCTGCATGCCAAAGCCTACGAATACGCCAGCATTCTGGCGGCCAAGGGACTGAAGGTGGTGGACATGTCTTTTGCCGGCGGGTTCGCGCTAGAAGACAGCCTATTCAAGGGGCTGGCCTTGGGCGCCCCCTTTACGAAACTGATCTGCATGGGACGGGGCATCATGATTCCCGGCTTCGTGGGCTGCAACATCGAAGGGGCACTGTTCGAAGAAAAACGGGCGGAAGTCAACGGCCACTGGAACGAACTGCCCCGATCGGTACTTCAGGTGGGTTCCTCCGCCAAGGAGATTTTTTCCTGCTATTTCGATGTAGAGAAAATCGTGGGTAAAGATGAGATGAAGAACGTTCCTTACGGTGCCATCGCATTTTACACACTGGCCGACAAGCTCTACTGCGGCCTGCAGCAGCTCCTGGCCGGCGCAAGAAAGTTCGCAGCCAATCAGATTACCCGGGACGACATTTTCGCCGGTAACCGCGAAACGGCACGGGAGACCGGTATCCGCCACATGGCCGACGCCAACGACGAGAGTGCCCGGAAAATCCTCAACTCATGAGAATAATCGGATAGCCGTCCAGCGACTCGGACACACGAAAGCCCAACACGATATATCATCTGCAAACGCCCCTTGCCGTTTTCGGCAGGGGGTTTTTCTTGCTGGCGCAATAACATAGCAAATAGAAAGTCAACCAATCATCGGAAACGAACAACCAACAGATGTAGCGGTCAGCCAATTTATTACCTGAGTGGTTTTTAAAAACAGATTATACAAGTTGTACCCTTTGTGGAGTGCGATCTGGCTAAATTAAAAGAAATACAATGGTTTCATTAAACCGTGTCCTGTCATCGGCATCAAGACTGTTCTCAATATATTTAGTATTCTTAAGATACTTCTTGAAGATGATATTGCCTTGCAGGGTGCCCTTTTTGTTTTTCTTAACAAACTTGTTGATTTCCGTTTTCAGCAACGGTGAATCCTTGCGCATGGCCCAGGCGATCTTACCGTTTTCCCTGAACTTAATTTTCGGATGAAGGGTAATGTTATCAAAAATCTGTGCCCAGAATTCACCCTTATGGCTGTCGATTATAATCATCGGTATCAAACCGGCATTAACCATTATTTAAAGGGAGGCTATAGTGAGTGAGAGCAACGTAACATTACGAATTAATGCCAATGTTACCGATATGTTACGGCTATCTGGCGCATACCACGGGAAGGGCACTTTTTACAAGTAAGGACCGTTATGATAATTTTTCAGAATCGGAAGAAGAAATTAAACAAAAGTACCACCTACAAGCAGGCAAGGGTAACCTGCTGTAAACAAATCGAAGGGAGCATCAATTTTTGTCTATTTGTATTTTTTGATCAGAGCTTTTTTAGAATCATTATACTGTTTTTCGGTTATTATCCCATCTTTGTAAGCCTTATCAAGGTCAATCAACTCCTGGCCTAACGTTTGTGAACTTTGTTCAACTTTTGCACCTCCACCCCCGCAACTAGTAAAAATAACAAATAAGGATACGAAAATTATTAGAAGTGTAAGGGCCTTTTTTCTCAACATGTTCCTCCATTTCTATCTTAGGGTTGTCAAATTTATGATTATTAATCGTTAATTTTATATGAGACATGACAGAATGTCAACTGACTTCGCCCTATCTACCACAAGGTCCGTAGTTACAGGGATGACGTTGTCTGGGGAGTGTGGCCTGATCGGGTGATATATTGAGATAGAAGCAGTTTTACTCAATTACAGATACCACCTTTTGCGAGTGTCTGTTCAAGAAAATCCCAGTTTGCGGAACTGTCAATGTTATCTCATTTATCCTAACACGTTAAGATGATATGGTCTTGTGGGCCTCGAGTTATCCATTGGCCAGGGTCATTCTAACCGGACGCTGGACAATTCCGGGGACCGACGCATGCAGGGCCGTGGAGACAAAGGCGCTTTCCTTGCCGATGGTCTCACCCCACTTCACGATCTGACGAGGTTTGACCAGGGGTTCACAGGCGCCTCCGATGTTCTGGTGCAGAGACAACACGACCGTGTCCGGCGCGGGTATCACCCGGATGGGCGCATCTTTGGACAGGTTTTTATAATCCGGTGGATGGATCCCGTGGGCGAATGTTCCGCTGCCCGTGCAGCCTTTCAGCTTCAGCCCCATGGATGCAGCATGAATTTCATTTTTTTGTGACCACCATGTCAAAGCTCCCCTGAAACACAAAAGGATCTCCACAAAAGAGTGCATCGCTTGTAACCCGTCGCTCACCGGTTTCCATTGACCTTAGTCAATTTGCAGGCCTCCGCAGGATGCTATCCGTCCGTTGATCGGTTGGCTGGCCCTTTGCCCCCTGCAACAGGGTTGATACAGACGGTTTCCGATGTTGACGGTTACCCCTTGAAGCGATACTATCTGCGTCGCGAATAGGCAGAAGATATATTTATTGAACCGTCTCGAACCAGTGATCCAGGAGGTTTTGCGTGCAAGCATGCGCGCCCCACCTGGAAGAAGCCCGCAGCAGGCTGCTGGCAGAGGGGATGTCACCCGACCGCATTTCCATCAAGATTCACGCCGTGGACCGGGACCGCGCCCCCCACATCGTCCAGAAAGCCATGGACAACCATTTCGGAGGCGTCGTTTTAGGCCGCCGGGGACTGATTACGTTTATCGATGAGTATTTCGCCGGTCGGGTCAGCGATCGGGTGCTCAAGTTGGCCGGTCAGCTGGCAGTGCGGATCATATAGGCGGTATGGGTTCTATGCGTTTGATGCAGCTATGCGTTTATTGCGCTTACGCTTCCGAGAACCATAGGCGAATGCGTTGCGATTTTCAGATAATCCTGAACCTGTCAACGATTGGCAATGTTGGATGGACACTACCGAAACAAAAAAGTTAACCATGCAATCGGAAATCCTAAGGAAAAAACTGCTGGATTGGTACGCAACCCATCGACGGCACCTGCCCTGGCGGGCGACATCGGACCCATTTGCCATATGGGTCTCGGAAGTGATGCTTCAGCAGACTCAGGTGGCCACCGCCATACCCTATTACCGTCGTTTCATGGATCGCTTCCCCACGCCGGCGCATCTGGCCACGGCCGACATTCAAGAGGTGCTCAAACTGTGGGAGGGCCTGGGATACTACTCCCGTGCCCGCAACCTGCATCGGGCGGCCGGGGTGGTCACGTCCCGATTCAACGGCCAGGTTCCCGATGACCCAGAGGCGTTCCGCTCCCTGCCCGGTGTGGGGGACTACATCTGCGCCGCCGTCCTGAGCATCGCCTTCGGCCGGGTGCTTCCGGTGGTTGACGGCAACGTCAAGCGGGTACTGTCACGCCTGTTGGAGATCGACACCCCCGTGAACCGCAGCGGTGCCCACAAGATTTTCCAGGTGCCGGCCATGGAACTCATCTGCCCGAAGCAGCCGGCAGATTTCAACCAGGCCGTCATGGAGCTGGGCGCGCTCGTCTGCCGCCCAAAAAATCCAGACTGCGTGACCTGCCCGCTTTCCGACCTGTGCCGGGCAAACCGGCACCACACGACCGCAGCGTACCCGACGCGCGATGCATCCCGAAAAATCCCCCACCGGCATCTGGCCATCGGGGTAATCCTGAAAAAGGGGAAAATGCTGGTGGTCCGGCGACCATTGGATGGGTTTTTAGGCGGACTGTGGGAATTTCCGGCGGTCCCGGCCGAGAAAGGGCAAACAGACAGGCAGAGCATTGAATCAATGCTGGCCGCAGAAACCGGCCTGAAGATTGCGGTGGACCGTCGGCTCTCTAAAATCCGGCATGCCTATACGCATTTCACGCTCAGTGGCGACGTCCATCTGTGCCGTTATGTGGCCGGCCGGGTGCGTCTGAAAAGCGCCCATGGCCATCGGTGGGTCACCCTTCGATCACTGGCACGCTTGCCCCTGCACAAGGCCAACCACAAATTCTTGGCCCCCCTGGCAGAAGCTATAGGGATGCAGAAACATCAATTGACCTGAAATTACGCCGGATGTGGGTTCGCCGGTGTTACTTAGCGCCACAACCACACCCTGCTGACTGGCTGGTAGGCGAGGAAGGGGAAGCCAACCGGGTGTTGACGATTCGGGAGATGACCGGCATGACCGGCCGGGCCGCCGACCAGATCCGTGATATGGCAACGGCGATCACAAATCCAAGGACAAATCCCGTCAGGCCGAAGGCAACGCTATGGCCGCCGCCGGTTCCATCCATATCATCGAACATAAACGCACCTGTGAAGGCGCCGGCCAGTATCCCGAACACGGGCAGTAGATAGAGCAGGGCCATACGGGACAGGATGGTACTGGATTCCACGGTGAGCATCACCCGGTCCCCCACCGCAGCCCCTGCCCGGTTGAGTGCCGGCGTCCGTTCGGTGCGGGTGGCCCGCCCCCCGTGGCATTGGGAAACGGCGCTGCAGCTACCGCACCCCTGGCCTTTTTCGGCCACCACCGTGGCACGGCCATCGTCACCGGTCTCTACGACAAATCCAAGCGTCTGCGCCATTTTTCATCTCCATGGCCCTAACCGTCCATCGATTTGAAAATATCAACCAGGGTCTCGGCACCCACCATCCCGGTGAACCGTTGGACGAGTTGGCCCTGCCTGTCTATTACCACAATGTATGGAATGGCGCGACCGCCAAACCGATCAAAAAGTTCCCGACGCTGTTCGTCCACCTGGGTGAGATCCACCTGCAGCGGGATAACGCCCACGGCACCGATGATATCCAATAGCCTTTTGTCTTTGAAGGTGGTCCGCTCCAGGGCTTTGCAGTTAATGCACCAGTCTGCGGTAAATTCCACCAATACCGGTTGGCCGACCGACTGCGCGAGGCGATGGTCCGAATACGCCTGCCAGGGGATACCCGCATCGCCGCCGTCCAATGGAGCGTACCGAAAGCCGGTTGCCACCACGATGGCCAGAACCAGGATTAAAACGGGACGCAGCCCTACCCGCGAACCGGGGGTGAATCGGAACACGAGCCAGACGCCGATACCCAACACCAGCGCCATCCAACCGGTCTGCCGGAGGATGGGTGGCAAAACCCCCTGGATAAAAAACAGGCCCGCGGCCAGCAGGACGAAACCGAGAACCATTTTAAAATTGACGGCCAGACCGCTGGGAAATGAAAGCCGGGCAAGCAGACCGGGCCAGAGCAGCAGCACCACATAGGGGAACGCCAGGCCGCTGCCGATGGCGCTGAAAATGACCATGCTTTCCAGCGCAGACCGGGTGGCGGTAAAAGCCAACACCGATCCCAGAAATGGTCCTGAACAGGGGGTGGAGAGAACACCTGCCAGCGCGCCGGTGAAAAATGCACCCAGGTGGCGGCTCATGGGCGCCCGGTATACAAACTGGGGCAACCGCCAAGACCACCCGGTGAAGGTCGCGATCGCCGCGGCGAACAAAAAAAGGGACAGCAGGAGCCGGAACCAGGGATGCTGGAACTGCTGGCCCCACATCAATCCGAAACCGGCGGTAACCGCGCCCAGCACAACAAAAAAAGCCAGGCTGCCGGCCAGCAGGGCTGCAGCGGCCAGTGCCCGTGAACGGGTCGTGCCTGTGGTTTCCCGCAGCAGCGCCTGAACTTTGAAGGGCATCACCGGGAGTACGCAAGGCATAAAGTTGAGAATGATGCCGGCGGCAAAGGCGAAGGTAATCTGGGACACAACCGTTTGCATCATCAGGCCCTCGCTTCGGCGCTAGATTGGGGACGGCTTCGTAAAATGTTCATGGTCAAGGCTCGCCATTTCCAGCGACTGCGGCCCACGTGAAGGTGCGCCGCCGTCAAAGGGAATGCCGCAAAACGCGGACATTTCACTTCCAAGGAAGCTTGCCCCAATAGAAGGCCCGTTTTTCGATAGGCGCGGCTTCCTGCCTCCTTTCGGAGGGGTGGCCATTCGTGGCCTGAAAAAGCTTTTTACGAAGCCGTCAATTGTTGCATCAGCGCGTCTGCGGTAGTCACCGGCAGTTGGCAGGCACCGTTTTGGCACGCATAGGCGGTGGCCTTGCCGCCGGCAGCGGTTTTTTCCCTGAAGAGGGGCGATCGCCGGGCCAGTTGCGCCGCATGGGATTCGGAAACGATCATGACCAGGCTGCCGGGCAGAAAGGCACGCCGCAACCGATCCGTGAACGAAGCCGCATCACCGTCTGCCGGGGTGACGACGATCACCTGGTGGGGCGGATGCAAAAAGTCTTCAAGAGCTAAAAGCATCTCGCCGAAAGCCGACGGATTGGCTTCCATGATCGTGGAAAAAGCGCTGAACCCCTTCTTTGCCCGTTTCAAATAGGATGGCTCAAGGGTCAAGGCGTTCAATCGCAGCAGATTCATCAGGGCCACAGCATTTCCCGAGGGAAGGGCGCCGTCAAGGACCGGCTTCTCGCGGGCAATCAACGCCTCATGATCGCCGGCGGTCATGAAAAAACCGCCGTTTTCAGGGTCATCGAACTGATCGGCCAGGGTCTGGTCCAACTCAAGGGCACGATCCAGCCAGCGAAGGTCGGCGGTCGCCTCAAAAAGATCCAGCAGCGCGGCAATGAAAAAGGCGTGGTCATCCAGAAACCCGTTGCCTGCGGCAGCACCGTCTTTGAAACTTCGCTTGAGCCTGCCGGCGACCCGCATGCGGTTCAGAATAAAGTCCGCCGCCCGACCGGCACGGTCTATGTAGGCGGCGTCCAGGGCAAACCCGGCACGGGCGAATGCAGAGATCATCAACCCGTTCCAGGCGGCAAGGATCTTATCGTCCCGCAGCGGCGCCGGCCGCTGTTGACGGCGAGCATAAAGCGCCGCATTCATCCGGTCTATTTTTGATGCCAGTTGCATCACAGACAAGCCCAGTTCACCAGCCAATTGATCAAGTTCCCGAGGCAGGAATAAAATATTTCTCCCCTCGAAGTTGCCGCGGGCGTCAGCCCCATAGACGGTGGCGGCAACCCGGGCATCATCGGCCCCGAGGGCATCGTTGAGTTCTTCGAGGGTCCAGGTGAAAAACCAGCCCTCCTCCCGGTGTCCGGACGGCGTCAGGCTGTCTGCATCGGTGGCGGAATAAAAGGCCCCGTCCGACGAGGTCATTTCGCGGGAGACATAATCCAGGGTATTTATGGCCACCTGCCTGAATCGTGGATTCCCGGTCGCCTGCCAGCCCTCGATGTAGGCCGGCACCAGCAGCGCATTGTCGTAGAGCATTTTTTCAAAATGGGGAATCCGCCAACCCGCATCGGTTGAATAGCGGTGAAAACCGCCGCCCACCTGATCGTTCATGCCGCCGGCCGCCATCTTCTCCAGGGTCAGGACAGCCATGTTCAGGCTGTCCGCGTCACCGCTGCGCCGATGATGCCGCAGCAACAGCCGAATAGGCAGAGAACTGGGGAATTTGGGAGCGCCTGCGATTCCGCCGTGCACCGCATCGAAGCGGGTCTTGCTGGACGAGACGGCACGGTCCATCACGCCGTCCACGGGCAGCCGACCACCGGCGGCCGGCGTCAGCATCTGCCGCACCGCCCGGGCGAGTTCGCCGGCGGACTGGGCGACCAGATCCCTTTTTTCATCGTAGCTCTCGCGGATTTTTTTGAGCATCGTGAGAAATCCCACCGGTGAGCCGCGGTCGCCATCCCGGGCCGGGAAATAGGTTCCCCCGTAAAAGGGTTCGCGATCCGAGGTCAGCCACACCGTCATGGGCCACCCGCCCCGGCCGGTAATGGCCTGGACGGCGCTCATGTAAATGGCGTCCACATCGGGCCGCTCTTCGCGATCGACTTTGACGGCAATGTAGTTGTCGTTGATATACTTGGCTATTTCCTCGTCTTCGAAGGACTCTTCCTCCATGACGTGGCACCAGTGACAAGTGGCGTACCCCACGGAAAGCAGCACCGGCCGGTCCAGCCGCCGCGCGGTGTCAAATGCTTCATCCCCCCATGGATACCAGTCCACAGGATTGTGGGCATGCTGCAGCAGATAGGGGCTGCTCTCCAGGAACAGCCGGTTGGTGTATATGGCCCAACCCTGATCGTCGAGGTGCCGGGTTCGTGGGCGATAGTCATCGCCTCGTCGGCGGGCCATTAACCGAATTTCATCCTCCAGGGTCATATTGCCACCTCTTTCTCCGGGCGCAGCCTTTACCGAACGGCCCTCGGACCGTCCGGTTGCCATACCGCTGCCAACAGGTTCGTTCGAACGGCATTGCCCGAGAGAATCAGGACGATCAGGCCGACACCAGCCAAAGCCGCCCTGATAACTTTTGTATGTCGTCGGTTGAAAGCGAAATCCCCCTTTTGCCGACATGCCTGTCAATGCCCTGGCTATCGCACCAGAGGGTACTTTTCCCGTGACCAGCCAATCACGCCGGTTTCCATATGATAGGCACGGCGAAAACCCAGTTTTTCGAAAATGGCCAGGCTCTTTCCACTGCGGTTGCCACTGCGGCAGTAAATCAAATAGGTTTTTTCCCTGTCCAGGGCCTTGAGCCGCTCCACGTAATCGCTGGAATGATAATCGAGCAATAAGGCCCCTTGGATGTGGCCGTCCTCGAACTCTTTGGACGTACGAACATCCAGCAACACGACATTGGGGTCGCCCCGGTGCCGATCGAGCAATGCCTTGAAATGACCGGGTGAAATAGTCTGTACGACCGCCGGGGCTGCCGAGGCCAGGCACACGGAGGCGCCGAGCAGCCAAACCAGCAAGGTCGCCATCCATAGCGATGGTCGTTTTTTCATTGTCCAATCCTCTTATGGAAACAATCCGTTGGTGTTAAACGCACGGCCTGCCGTTTTCGCGTGCACCACCAATCACCACAATGTGGTAATAATAAGAACCGATTCTGTTTTTTCAATGAACCGGTATATGGCGTGGCCGGCTTGGATAATGAAGAAAAGGTCGGCTAGAGGGTCATCTAATTTTTGCGCGGTCCTATATCCGGCAGGTGCGGATGTCGGTGACGATGATTCCTTTGGCCCCGATTTTGGTGAGGCTGTCCATGATCTGATTCACATCCCGCTTTTTAGACATGGATTTGAGCGCCACCCACCCTTTTTTGCTCAATGGGGAGACCGTGGGTGATTCGATACCCGGGGTGATGACGCAGGCCACCTCGAGCATGGTTTCGGGGATGTCGTACTCCACCATCACATACTCCCGGGCCACGACAATCCCGCGGATCCGGTCCAGAAAGGTGTGCACCCGCGCCAGCTGTTCAATGTCCAGGGTCCGGGCCGCCAGGATTGCTTCACTGCGCTGCAGCGGGGGCCCAACCACCTTGAGCCCGGCCGCCTTGAGGGTTCGCCCGGTTTGGACCACGTCGGCAATGGCGTCGGCCACACCCAGGCGGATGGAGATCTCCACCGCCCCGTCCAGCCGGACAACTTCAGCATCCACGCCCCGGCGCGTCAGGTCTTCGGCGACCAGCCGGGGATAGGAGGTGGCGATGCGCTTTCCGGCAAACTGGTCAGGAGCCAAATCCGAGTCTGCGGGCACGGCATAGTGGAAATCGGACCTGCCGAATCCCAAAGACATCAGCTCCACGACCTCCGCCCCGCTGTCCAGGGCCAGGTCCCGGCCGGTCACCCCCATGTCCAGAATTCCTTCGCTTGCATAGATGGCGATATCCCGGGGACGCAGAAAAACGAACTCGACCTGGTTGGTGTTGTCGAACACGATGAGTTCACGGCTGTATCGTCGACAATTGTAACCGGCCTCCCGGATCAGTTGCACGGCGTCTTCGGAGAGCGACCCCTTGTTGGGCAGGGCTATTTTCAGCATTTTCGGCACATTCCTTTATTCGGTCAGAACTGCATCGTGTAGCAGGGGATGGTTAGCGCCAGATTAGCGTTCAAAAGGGTTGTCGACCAATCGCAAATGGTAGATTTTGGTTCAGGCCAAGGCCGCAGCGAGGTTGGAACCGGAGGCG
>Ga0272441_10007571_pt1 | contig 17605 bp, 26 predicted proteins | sample SSMProp6N_FD_193582 | JGI IMG/M metagenome (GOLD analysis project Ga0272441, IMG submission 193582) | Marine sediment archaeal communities from Little Sippewissett salt marsh, Falmouth, MA, United States - SSM-Prop-6N | ecosystem: Environmental > Aquatic > Marine > Wetlands > Sediment ...
CCCCTGTACTCGGCTGCGGTGGCCGGACTCGAGTAACTGACCCTCCAGAGAACCCGGGGCGGTTCACGTCACGGCTGCCGCGCCCGCTTGGGGCAGTTGGACAGGAGCCCTCCGCCAAAGCGCATTCGCAGGCACCACCACAGGGTCGCGGAAACGGAGGCACACGCGAGGCGCCTCACCTGCTCTGCCCGTGGGTCAACGAGCGGGTGGTGGCTCCTCCGTCCAGTACTCTCCGTAGGAAAGACCGTCAATGCGGCTCTGCCGTCTGAATCGACTACGCTCCGTCTCCGACAGCCTACGGAACCGCCCGGGGGAACACTCGATGGCAAGATGGAAGCTCGTACGTGTCCCGACGAAGTAGACAGCGTCGCCGTCGAGGATGCCGACGCACCGCTCCTTTGCCTTCTTGTACAAGAAATCTGACGGCGTCATCTTCCGGTGAACCTCCCTCCGCATCGATGCACGCTATGCGGCCGATGCAACTGCGCCGGCTTGGCTCTCCAGCTTCCGGACACGCGAGCCCCGTGTCGGCAGGACTCGGAGGCGACGGGCCGATGCAGTCCCCATGCTCTCCCGTATCCATCCGGGGCCATCTGCTCGCCTGCAACCCTTCCGCTTGGTGCCCCCCCTCTTCTATTCCCATCCCGCTCAGGCGAGGCCTTCTATGAGGAGCTAGGCTCATCTGACTCCGCTACAGCAGAGGGACCCGCCTCTTCGTTTTCGGGCTCTCGCGAACTCACTGGCTCCGTCTCAGAAGCGCCGTGCAGAGGCTCGGCGGCTTCGGTACTCACCTGTTCTTCCGCCTCCGCTTCGACGATCTCCGGTGGGTGCTGAATCGCCTCGCCGCTTGCCTCATCCGCATCGGACGCAAGGCCCCCCGTCGCGGGCTCGCCTGCTTCGGGGCTCAGGCTCGTCGGCTCAACTTGAGCGTCCAAGCCTTCCGCAGGCGGCTTGGCTGCTGTACTCGCAGCGCTGGCTGCCACGGCTCTCCGAACGTCCTCCATCATCTCATCCGTGGCGGCACCGACGTCCTGTGCCTGGGGGCCCCTATCGCCCTGAGTGACGACGAAGTCCACCCTCTGTCCCTCGGTCAGCCTCTTGAAGCCTGTTCCACGAACGGAACTGAAGTGGACAAACACGTCTCCGCCTTGAGGCCGCTCGATGAAGCCGTACCCTCTGTCGTTGTTGAACCACTTGACTTTCCCGGTCTCGCGCTCTGCCATGATCGATCCTCCTCCTATACGTTCGGGGCTCGATGTCGAGAGCCCCGCTGTGCTCAACCGCTTCAGCCACTGATGCGGCGACTCCCGGCGCACGACCCGTCGCGTCTGGGATTTTTCCCCCTTGGGCTTCGGTGTTTCCGTTGATGTGGACGTTCGAGATGCTCAGAACCGGGGCCGCTGGTTCGCCTCCCGGCGCCAATCGCCGGAAGAAGACTCAGCTTGCTGCACCGTCCTGGTGGCAGTCGGCTCGCCGACTGCTTTGCGGCTCCTCATGCTGAGGGACGGGGCGGGACTCGCCGTGTGTCCGCACTGCATTCATCGGAGCTCACTCACCGCTGAACTGCCCGGCCAGATGATGGCACGTGACCCGCCCGGTTCGCCCGGGGAGATCGGCACCGACGAAGCCCGCATGCTCGCTGGCGGACAGGGACCGCCTACGACAACGCAAGGTCCCGCTTCGCTGCTGCGGGTGACCGACGCGCGACCGGATCCCCCGCTGCACGATCATGCCGCCGCCGAAGGTGTCGTTGCCACGTCAGGGTAAACCGGCAGGACGGACGTGGTGTTCTCCTCGTTTGGCGCTCGTCTGCAGCGACCTCGTTGTGCTGCGCCTGCCCTCTTCGGTTTGATGTCAAGACCGCTTCAGCGCATCTGTCACGTACTGCTTCACGGCTGTTCGGATGATCTCGGATTCGGATACTCCCAGTCTCTCAGACAGCTCCTGCAGCATGGCCAGCAGCTTGGCGGGAGCCATGAAGTTCTTCATGACAAGTGGATTGCTGGGATCGCGTTTCCGAGGCGCCATGCCGTATCACCAACATGACTATACAACTAACTACGTAAGTAGTCAACGCATCAACCGTCGGGGCCTCGCCAGGGGTGGATTCGCTGTCACAAGAGGACTCGCATGAGATGGCGAGATGGTCGTTGCGGGTTCAGACATCACCTAACGCCTGGTGCCTCGTGGCCTCGCAACCATGGTGAGGTCGAAGGGCCCGGCGTCGACAAGTTGACGCCGGCCGACGCTCCTGCCTCACATCCTGTTCCCAAGGAGTCTGGCTGGGGAGCCGTAGCCGCGCCTCAGAAGGCCGACAGGAACTGAATATTCGGCGCTGGTTGCGAGTAGTGGACAGGTTTCGAACTCGCGCGTCGTCTCTCACAGGAAACGAAATCGCTGACAAGCCCCTCTGATTGAGGGTTCGAGCCTGCTTCAGGCTCGGACGGATTCCGGGGATGTCCCGTACGTTGCCAAAACCAACCTCGCGACAGCCTGCACGTTCACGACGTCGATCCTACAGCGGCTCTGTCCCATGCTGCGAAGCTCATGTCGATCTCTCCTCAGCCTGAGAATCCTCACTTCGGCGCCTTCTATGCATGATGCCGCGGGCAGCGGCAAGAAGCAGATACACCGCTGCGGCAAAGACGATGATGACCGAGCCGGATGGCAGATCCATCACGTAGCTCACCGCCAGTCCGCCGGTGGTGAACACGATCGATGCGAACGTCGCCAGACCCATCATGCCAAGCAGCGTCCTCGAGAAGGCGCCACCGACCGCAGCGGGAATGGTCAAGAGCGCGATCACCATAATGACGCCGACGATGTTGGCAAGCAGCACGATGGTCATCGCGGCGAGCAGCAGCAAGACGAAGTAGTACACGTGAACTCTCACGCCTCGCACCGCCGCGAACTCCTCATCGAAGGAGACGGCCTGCAACTGACGATAGAAGAGAAGGCCGCAAGCGACGACCAGAACATCAAGGATCGCGATGATCGCAAGATCGAGCTTCGTCACCATAAGGATGTTCCCGAACAGGTAGGTCATCGGGTCGACATAGCCCGGAGTCCTGGCGATGAACAGGATCCCCACTGCCATACCGACTGCCCAGACGGCGCCAATGATCGTGTCCTCGCGTTCCTTTGCCACGATGCTTGCGGTGCCGATGAGCAGCGCTGCCACGATTCCGGCCGCCATGGCTCCGATCGTTGGTGTGAACCATGAAACACCGAAACGCGCTTGCACATAGAGCGCTGCCCCAATCCCGGCGAGAACGGAATGGGCTATCGCGCCGGCCATGGAAGAGATCCGCTTGACCGTCACATAGGTGCCAACAACGCCGAACGCGACGCTGCCCAGTATCCCCGCAATGAACGCATACCGAATGAACGGGATGTTCGGGTTGGCCAGTGCTTCGATGAACTCACGCATGGTGGTGATCGACGAATCTCGCGCCATGTCCGAAGAGACCGCGGATCATCTCCTCCGTCACCTCGAGGCTTCGGTGCATCCGAACCTCCACGTTCACACAGAGGATCTTGTTCACTTCGCGGGAAACGAAACCCAGGTCGTGGGTAACCAGCATGATGGTCAGCTCTCGGTTGAGTTCCGCAAGCAGCCCCCGGAGGTTCTCTTCGGCGACCTGATCCACGTTGGAGGTCGGTTCGTCCATGATCAACAGCCTGGGAGAGGTGGCCAATGCGCGGGCGATGAGCACGCGCTGGCGTTGGCCGCCTGAGAGCTCGTTGACCGAGGATGAACCCAACTCGGCAAGACCGACTCGCGCAAGCGCCTCTTCAGCGACTTGCTTGTCACGGCGGTGGGTGAGCCTCGGCAGCGGCGCCAAGCGCCCCATCGACACAAGCTCCCGCACCAATATCGGGAACTGGGTGTCGAAGGAGGCCTGTTGCGGAACGTATCCGACCCCGCTTCGTGTGGCCTTCGGCTTGCCACCGAGCAACCGCACACTGCCGCTTGTTGGCTCAAGCAAGCCGAGCAGCAGGCGAACGAGCGTTGTCTTGCCGGAACCGTTCGGGCCGATGACCGAGACGAAGTCACCCTCGTCGATCATGACGTTCGCGTTCCGAAGGACCGGCTGGACTCCATAGGAGAAGTCAACGTCTCGAAACTCAGCTATCGGGCTCATGCGGTCACCGTCCGAGTCGATCAGCGCAGACCCTCCGAAAGCGCAGTAGCAATCCTGCGCATGTTTTCGAGCCAATCAGGGTCGAGCGGGTTCACTTGGACGACGGCCCCGCCGATGGCCTCCGCCACCCGCGTGGCAGCGATCGTTGAGAACTGCGCCTGAACGAACACGACGCGCACTTCGTCGGCTCTGGCCTCCTCGATGATGCTCGCCAGCCGAGCAGGAGTCGGCTCGTCTCCGCCGGTCTCAATGGCCTTCTGCGTCAATCCGAACGCGTCACCGAAGTAGCCGAACGCTGGATGGAACACGTAGAACGTGCCGCCGCTGATCGGAGCCAAGTACCCGGTGAGTTCCGCCTTCAGCGCATCGATGTCTGCGATGAACGCATCGTAGTTCGCCCGGTAGAGCGCCCTGTGCTCCGGCGCGAGTACAACAAGAGCGTCGTAGATGACCGCGATCTGCTGTTTCACTTCGTCCGGACCCAGCCATACGTGGGGATCCAGGCTACCGCCTTCGTGGTCGTCACCTTCGTCGTGGTGGTCGTCGCCTTCGTCGTGCGAGTGTCCTTCGAGGCTTCGCTTCTCGATCGTATGGCTGGTGTCCAGGATCGGTAGATTCGGAAGGTTCGACTCGATGCGGGGCACGAAGGCATCCTCAAACGGAACACCAATGGTCAGGTAGAGATCCGAACCCCCCAGCGCAACGACTTGCTGCGGAGTCGGCTCGTACGTCGCCGGTCCCTGTCCGGGCGGGACTAGGACGGAAACGGCCACGGTATCTCCGCCGATTCGCTCCACGAAGTACTGCTGCGGCAGAATGCTCACGAACACAGAAAGCGTCGCAGAGTCAGCCTGCTCGTCCGCGATACCGATGACGGCACCGACAACCAACAGGGCGAAAGCCGCGACCGCGATTCTTCCTACTCTTCGCGCAATCATGGTCTCCTCCTCTGTGGACTACTCCTGGTTCGCGTCACACACCAGATGCGGTTCGAGACAGGTGGAGCACCGCGCCATGTGGTGGTCCTCCATCAGCTCGTTCCAGTGCTTCATCTGGCTGGGTGTCAAGACGCCGTCCCCACCGCACAGGGGGCAGGCGTTCTCCAATGCCCGGAGCAGAGCATTGCGGATGAAGCTGGAACGGTTGGGTATGCGCCGTAGCTCGGCAGCAAGCGCATGATCCAGCTTGAACGTCATGGTTTCGTCTTTTCGGGCAGGCATGAGGCCTCCTTGCTGCCAGTAACACAAAGTAGTACTCGCGACCACTTATAGCTCACGCGAGCGAGAAAGCCAAATGAGCGATCAGAGCATCTTTCTTGGGAAGCTCCAGCTGCCAGCAATCCTGCCGTTCCTTATGTCTGTGGTCAGCGACGTTCACTCCCGGATTCGGTTCAACCATGCCAACGGAGCCGACATGGACCTAGGCGAGACGGCAAGACGCGTTAGACGGCAAGGAGAGTGGATCAAGTGAACCCGATATCCCATGAAGAAACTCCGTTTGCCGCGTTGGTTGGGAGTGGTGGACAGGTTTGGAGCTCCTTCTCTATCCATTCCCACGTCACATGCTCGACCTTGAAGCTCCGCAATCCGCCGGGTGTGGGTTCCGGGAGCGTTCTTGGTGAGCACTTCGCCTCCTGGTGACGAGATCCTCGTTGAGGCAAGCACCTTCCTGCGACCGATGGTTTCGGATTGAGGAGTCTGAGGCTTCAGCAATACGATAGGATGGAGCGTGCGGGCCTGCTGCGGACGCGTGCTTCGATGGCGTGGCCCGGCCGATCTTGCTGCGGAGACTCCCAAGCCGGAGATGGGCGGCAGTGTGCGGTATGCGGGGAGCGAAGATGACACGACAGGATCCGAGACGGAAGCCTCGCATTGGAATCATGCGGGCAGCCGCATTCGTCTTGCTGCTGGCGTTTTCGGGCAGCCTGATCTCGGGTTGCCGGTTTCTCGAGCGGATTGGCTTGCTTCTAGACCCCATCGAGACACCGCAGGATGCAATCCGTCACATTGAGAAGCAAGTGCGGCGCGAGATGCGCCGCCTTGACATTCCCGGCTTCGCCATCGCCGTGGTTGACGATCAGAGCGTCCTTTGGGACGCCTACTACGGCGTGGAGAATGTGGATACCGCAAGCCCTGTCACGCCCGAAACCGTCTTTCGTGTTGGATCGATCAGCAAGGTCTTCACCGCCCTGGAAGTCATGAGGCTCCGAGACGAGGGGCTCGTAGACCTCGATTCAGGGATTGAGGAGTACCTGCCGGAGTTCGAAATCCAAAGCCTCTTCCCCTTGGATGAACCCATCACGGTGCGTAGCCTCTTGACGCATCGTTCCGGCTTGCCGAGGAATGGCACACTGCCGATGTGGTACTGGGACCCGGGAACGAGGGTCTTGAGGGAACTGGTTGGTTCCCTCAAGGATGCATACGCCGTCGAACCGCCCTGGACGAGGTACAAGTACTCCAACATCGGCTACGTCACGTTGGGACTCCTGATCGAAGAGCTCAGGGGAGGGTTGTGGCCGTTCCACATGCAGCGAGAGTTGCTGCAGCCGATTGGGATGATGTCGAGTGCCTTCCTGTCAGAGCGACTGCCAGCCGGTTGCACGATCGCGACAGGCTACTTCCCTGTCGACGGCAAGAACCTCCCCGGGGGTGAGTACGACATCATCTACATGCCTTCCGGGAATCTGCATGCCCCGGTGAGAGACCTGGCTACGTTCATGCAGTTCCTTTTCCGAGACGGCCGTGTGGACGATACCCAGCTGGTCCAAACGGAAACACTGCGCGAGATGTACAGGCCGGACTACGCCAGCGATCGAGATCCACAGAAGAACGGCCTAGGGTGGTTCACGGACGAAACATACCTTGGAGAGAGGGTCGTGTTCCACGACGGCACGAACGAGGGAACGATCAGCTACTTCGCCATGGTGCCTGACCGGAAGTTGGGTCTGGTGGTGTGTGCAACGTCCGATGCATTCGAGACCGTTCACGTGGAGTTCGTGTTTGAGGCGCTTGACGCCCTGTTGCAGGGCATGTACGGGGTTCGCAGGCCGTCGACAGGCGCTAGCTCTGACGCGGCTCAAGCCTCAGCGGACGACGTGACAGAGTTCACTGGCGCGTACATCCTCAACGGCGAGAGACTGGACATCGAGCAGACCCGGGAAGGGCTGTCGGCAGGTGTATCGGGATTCTCTTTGCCGCTGACGGCTGGCGGCAAGACGCACTACACGGTGTCTCACACGATGATCCCCGGTGGATACTTCACGATAGACTTCCTCGGGTCCGGGGATGCGATGGTCAAGCTCGGCGGTGCCTATGCTGTCTTCGCCCCGAAGTACCCTGTCGCGCAGTCTCTCCCTGAAGCGTGGGAAGCTTGGCTGGGCTCGTACGAAGTGCACCCTCGGCACGAATCGCGCTACAGTGATGCGGAGATCCTCTGGACCACGGACATCGTGTTTGAAGATGGAATCGTCTGGTCGGGGGACGGGAAGGTTCTCCTGCCGCTTGACGAAACCCATGCGCGCATCATGGGAGGTCCGTTCGAAGGCGAGATCATGCAGCGAGACCCCGATACGGCGGCCATCGAGTGGGCTGGATTCCGCTTGATACCAGTGGCGCCATAGCCGTGGCGCGAGCAGCGTTGGCGTGCACGACAGCATGCAGAAGGTGCCTCATCTCCTCCGCAGAAGAAGCTTCATGAGGCGTGCCGGCATAGGCCGTTTGGCGCCTGGAGAGCTCGAACGCCAAGCTACGCTCGCGTAGCTCCGACATCGCACAAACAGGTTCTGGCAGAAGAAACGAGCCAAGGATTCGAACCCCGCGCCCTAGATCGGGACTGCATTCCCAGCGCTGGATGGGAGTCGTGGGCAGCTTCCGAACTACCGGTTCCGTGACCGTTGATCCTGCTGGCCCTCAGCCCAACTGACGTCGCTTCCCTTCAAGCCTCGCTCTGTGAGCAGTACCTTGAAACTCGACAATCTGGATCCACCTGGAGCGATGCCTCGCGGAACGATGAGTGGAAACGCCTCCGTGCATTGGCAATGGCGCAGGCAAGGTCTGCAGCGGCGCGCTTCACCTTGGCAAGCTTCCTGGATCGCTGCTGCACTAAGGCATGTTTCAGTGGGGAGGGGCTTAGTGCAAGCGCCTCTGAGAAGCAAGCTCCAGTGGCTCCTGATCACAGCGATCATTGGTCTGTTGCCACTAGCAGGCTGCATGGACTGCGGCCTCCGGGAATCGCGATCGACGTCACCTACGTTGATCGAGAGCGGTCGAGCGGGAGGTGGATCCTGGAAACCATCACTTCTGAGGAGAGAGATCTGTACTCGCTGGCAGTGGTGAGCGCGACCGACGGATGGACGGTCGGAATCGGCGGACGAGTCTACCACTACGACGGGGCCTCCTGGACGCTCCATACCACCACAGTCGAGGGCTCCACACTCGACTCGATCGCGATGGTGAGTGCGACCGACGGATGGATCGTTGGCTGGGGTGGCCGGATCTACCGCACCATACCGTAGCCGGCGAGCTCGTCAGCGTACTGCGGCGCAGGAGTCCAGGAGACGCGATTCGAGTACTCAGATGGAGTCTCCTTCGAGTAACGTAGAGAAGACAACGTGCACGAGCTCACTGCTCGTTCGTCCCGACTCATACTGCGCAGTTACCATGACTTCGTAGTCGCGCGCTGTATCAGCGTAAGCATGGCTCATCGGGAACCAGCCGACGTCCACAGTTCCGTCACCCCAAAAGAAGATGAACGGGGTGAATGGCCCTTTCGTGTCGACTCCGTTGATTGTGACGCGACCCGAAACCCCATCGAGATCCTGGACCCATGCTCTCAGCGTATCAACGACGTGGAGGCAGCCCGTAACGCCTAGAACCAGCGAAACTGCCCAGACAACTAGGATCCCGACCATCGCACTGCGCTTCATGATGTTGGCCTCCTTGACTATGACCATACTAGAATGCCCTTGTCAAGTGTGCAAGAAGCCCCGCAGGATTGCTAAAGGGGCACTCGCTTGGCTGGGGACAGGTGCCGACCAGCCCTGACCTGCCCCCGCCTTAGGTCCACTCGAAGGACCAGAGCCCGCGCCCTCGCGAAGCGTGAAGCGTCAACGCCACTGCCGGGGCCGCCACTTCGGCGATACAGACATCACCGCAGCTGTCCCAGGACGGAGGTATCGATCCAGTAGATCTCGCCGTGAGCGTTGAAGAAGAGGATCCTTCCGTCCGGAGAGACCCTTGGAAGCCCCGCCGGAAGACCGCCGAGGGCGGCTCCCATGTTCACCGGCTCGGTCCAGGAGCCGTCGTCGTTTCGGAACGAGACGAACAACAGGCACGCTCCGTCATGCGGCCGCGTGGACGAGTCGAAGATCAGGTAGCTGCCGTCGGGGGCTACGCATGGATGCGCATCCTCGTGGCGCGAATACACGGGGGCGCCGACCGCTCGCTCCGCCGTGTACTCGCCGTCGACGAACCGCCGGTACACGATGTGGTCTCTCCATCCGATGTACCCCGTGTAGTAGATCGTGCCGTCCAGCGCGGCCGAGGCGTAGAGCCCCCGGAACAGCCGGCGGGGCTCGGTCCAGCTCCCGTCGCTCCACTCCATCACGAAGATGTCATGGAGGCCGTGACCGGGCGCGGGCATCGAGTAGAACAGCCTGTTCCCGTCCGGGGCAAGCCCTGGCTCGAGGGCGATCGAGTCCTCGAACAGCGCTGTGGGCTCCGGCCTGCTCCAGATGCCTTCTACGAGCCGGCTCTCGAACACCGTGCCATCGGGGATGCCGGGACCGTAGCGGCTGAAGATGACACGACGTCCGTCCGGCCACATGCTCAGCTGTGACTCCCGGTAGGAGCTGCCCAGAAGCGATATGACGCCTGGAGCGAACACCTCGGGTCCATCCAGAGGCGGAGTGAGCCCCACGCCCTCCGGGTCCTCCCCCGCTCCTGCGATGGCGCATCCAACAGCCGTCGATGCCACCAGCACGACGACCATGGTGCGCATTGGGTTCCTCATGGCTTCCATTCTAGTTTCCTTCCGGCGCCGGTGCGAACCCTCCAGGGCTTCGTACGGGGAGACTGCAGTGGGCAGCCCTCCCCTTCGATCGCCTGTCCACGCGATCCTCAACTCAACTCGCAGGAAGTGAAGCGCAGGAGCGAGACCTAGCCGCTCAAGCGCGAGCGGGCAGACGGCCGTCCGAGGCCACCGCCATCTTCGATTGCGGCAAACAGGTCCGAGGAGGACGCGATGATCAGGAGCACAGGCTCTACTCCTGGTCATGCCACAATAGCCCACAGGCTTCTGGGCAAACCGCTCGAGCCCCCACATCGCAAAAGCGAAACCGCCCACGCGTGAGGGCGGCTCTCGACTGGTTGGGAGTAGTGGACAAGTCTCGGACTTCGTGTCTCGCGACCGTTAATGGTGTTGGGCCTTAGCGCGACTGACGTCGCTCCCCGTCAGGCTGCGACCTGCGAACAGTACTGTGAGTGTGAAACTCGACAGACTACTGCGAGTCCGACTGGTGCGTCCGGATGACATCCACAATGGCTACTGCAAGGGAATCCGCAGTGAGCTCTGAAGGCAGCGGTGTAGCGTCCACAGCATCAGCTCCCGAAACCGTCCTACTTGCCTCCATTGCCTCCCACGTTTCAGCAAGCAGTCCGTTCAGCTCGAACCGGAGATCCATGGCCCCGCTTAGTCTGCCGGCAACCAGTACGGGGGCAGGCTCATCCAGTACGGCCACGGCAATCTCCTCAGACGAGGCAGTTTTGTGCTCCTCGGCCTCAGCCATAAGCAGAGATACAAGACCGGCCAGCAGCTCAGAATCGCACAGATGCGAGATCGCTCCTGCATTGAGTGTATCTGCTCTCATGATCTCCAGCTCTTCATCGGTGTAGGGAACAGCGCCTTGGATCTCGACACCGACATGCATGCTGCCGTACCACCCCATGCACGCCTCTTGCCGTGCATGTGCGCCCGGATCGCGGACCAGATACAGCGCACCACCTGCATCCCTTTCCGTAGGGTAGAGAAAAGAGAGCGCATACCCGCATCTGGCTTCAATGACGAGCCTGTCGGTGATCACGCAGGATGCCGATCCGGTCAATCCGACCCTCAACTCATAGGTCCCGGGCTCGACGGAGAGTTCGCCAGCTTCATCGGGATGACGCACCTCAACGCATGTGTCGTCGGAGGATGCGGTAGCGCAGCTTCGCATCGACCTCGGATCGGAGAGCCCCGGCGCACGCTCATAGCGCTCGATGAGCGGGAACCCTACGCTGTAGGTTTCCGCATCTTCTGAGCCACCTTGTGCGACGAGCTCGATGACGGCACGACGTTCGTGAGGCGCGTCGCACAGCTTCCCGTTCCACGCTGTGCGGAAGCTGATCGGAGGAGGGGCAATGAGCACTCGTGACAGGCGGTGATTGACAGCGTAACCAAGATGGAGGGCTGAGTCCGGTACAAGCTCCTCGACCACTCCACGGAAGTAGACATCCATCAGGTACGCACTGACAGCTTCCTGAATACCCTTGCGGCGCTCCTCGGTCTGAGACATCGTGGCATCCGCAACACCTGTCACTCCATCTGGAGAGGAGACAACACTAGACGGGGAATCGGTAGACCCGAAGAGCCATCCAAGCACTCCAACAACGAGTGCTACGGTCAAGATCGCAATGATGGGACGCGGCATGATGCTCCTTGGCGAGCATCATAGAGAAGTCCGTGATTACCCGCAAGCCTCCTGTGACCTTCACCCCTGGATCCGCCCCGAACATGGTGGCGCACAACATGCGCTAGTGCCTCTGAGAGGCCTCATGGCTGCATGTATCGACGTTCTCAACAAGCTTTCCGTGCTGGTTGGGAGTAGTGGACAGATCTCGAATTCACACACGCGAGGGACTGCTCTCAGGCACCCCGCTCTGAGCCTGGAGGACTGAATGCAGAACGCGGTCGTGCGTCGCGGCGTGGTGATTTGTGTCCTGCGCCGCGAAACGCAATGCGCCCAAATCCGCATGTGACCAGTAGATTGCCGTACTTGAGCAGAGGCCAGGCAGGCCTTAGTTGCCCGCTGAGTCTGGCAGCTACAGCTTCCTGATTGCCGCAACTTCGTGGATCATGAGTGTGCCTGACTCATCGTTCGGCCGGAAGACCATGTCGAAGACGCCATGGAACTGAGGCACAGGAGATGCTCCAGGGTGCTGCTGAAGGATCCAGGGATGAACCTCAAACTCACTGAATGGCAGAATGAAGGCTTGAAGTTCTTCTGTCAGGTGAAGCAGGATCGGGAACCTCGATGCCCCCTCTCCGCAGGGAGAATCCTCGTCTGGTGGTATCTCATCTGCGCAGGTTCCGAGGACTAGCTGTAGTCCTACTTCATGATCTGCAGAAGCCACTACGAGTAGTCCCTCGTAGGCTGAGAGATCTATAGGCTCTTCGTATAGGAGTGCCGGGTGTGCCGAATTGCCGTCCACAGTGTAGGCATACGTTACAGGTGACCCAAGAGCCGGTGACAGATCAGTCGTCGCATGCACTCCATTGTTGACCGAGTTGGAAGACCACAACTCGACTGGCACAGTGGATTCCGGCTGGATTCCGCCAATTGATTCGACTTGAAGGCTCAAGGATGCCGTGAATTCGGAGTAGGGGAGAGCACCGTACTCCAAAGCGATCGTTCCCGAGATACCGGGTTGACACTGCAGCTCGCTGCCCCACCACCCCGATGTAGCGAATTGACATAGCGGCTCACCGCCCCACCACTTCGTGAGAATGTACGAAGCAGGTTTCCCGCGTACGGTCGATGACTTGTCGAATGACGAATCTCCAGGGGAGTAGTGAGTTGTGAAGTCATCTCGCCACCAGTACCCCCAGGTCCACAGGCCCGCAGCCCATACCTCATCTGCGATGGACTGAAGAAACGCCTCGTACATCTTGGCCTGCACCATCAGATCTCTGCCCACGTCTGGCGCAGGTTTGCACGGCTCGAACCAGTGCTGCAGCGCACCGTGATCGCGACTCTGGAATGGCGTGAGGAAGATGATGGGCACATCGCAACGTTGCGCGACGGGCTCGAACGTCGTTTCGTTGTATTGGTCGAATGCCTGGCGCAACTCTGCTATGGATGGGTTCGCTGCTCCTGAGACTTGGAGGTAGTAGTAGATGATGAGGTAGTCAAGCGCGTCGCAAGGAAATGCTTCTGCCTGTGCAATCCCCGGCATGTGAAGGGCGGCATATCCTATTGGCCCTCTGTAGTGGTTGCGGGCTTCCTCAATGAGGCTTCTCCACCGGGCCTCATTTCCGGGGCAGACAGCGCCCGCGATCTGCTTCCCAATCACGAGCATGTCTGCACCATGAGCCTCAGCGATTCGGGCATGATGTACTACGACAGCCTCAAAGGCCTGGAACCACAGATCCTAGTAGTCGGATGCCGTCGAAGGGAGTGTCCGTATCAACTCTGCACACCGGCTCTCCAGGAATGCGGCCGACTCATGCCAGACTGACTGTGAATACTCGAATCCCTTCCAATCACCGATTATCCCGTCGTAGTTGAGTTCGATCATCAAGGCGAGCTTCATACCTCGAGAGTGCGCTCCCTCAACCATTGCCGCGATTTCATCCTCAGTTGCGTCGCGGAAGCTCATGTACGGCTTCGGGCCGAAACGCACCAACTGAGGCGGTTCGAGGGAGTTGTACGTCCAGTAGTTGTCATAGATGGCCCACTCGGCACCGGAAGCACACATCGAATCCAATGTCGAATCCAGATATCTCTCGAACGTCTCCCGACTGTAGAAGTCCATGAAGGTGTGACCGCTGATGAAATCTGCCCTCAAGGATGGGGATTGCACCCACTCCGGCTGGGCGAAGGCGGTCTCGTATTCCGGAGGCAGCGGTACGGCAGGTAGAACCAAGCCAATAACAGACGCGAGAATGACCAGCACACCCGGCACGAGCACGCGCTTCATGAGACCTCCGTGAAGAGGAGCATACCAGAAGTGCACGGAACTGATGAAGTGGCTGGGGTAGAAATAGCGATGGTAAGGTCGGTTTGGAGCCTGGGGGGCTCGAATACTGAAGGCGTTCGTTGGGCGTTCCGCGGTGACGCCTTGCTGCGCCCTGCTTGCGGAGCGCACGGGATGCTTCCTGGGAGTCTAGCGGCACTGACCGCGAGCTGCGACCGCGCCATCAGTCTCGAGTAGTCCGCGGAAGGGTTCTACTGCGCATCCTTGGATCTTGCCGAGCGGCTGATCGCCAAGTATATTAGCAGCCACGTATATGGATATCGCAACCCGGACTCATCAGATCGAGGGCACCTGTCAGATGCTGAGGATCCTGTCCGTCGAAACGCGGCTCCGGATGCTGTCGCTGCTTGCGAAGCGCCATCTTTGCGTTGGCGCGTTGGCCTGTCAATTGGGAGTAACCCAGGGCGCCGTTTCCCAGCATCTCAAGATCCTGCGAGATGCAGGTCTCGTGACGGCGGAACGCGATGGGTACTTCGTGCACTACCGTGTGGACAGGCAGGTTCTGGCGCGGTGGCAGCGAGCCCTCGATGACATGCTGGAACGACTCCAGGACGAATCGACAGGCGTGGCCGTCGCCGATGAAGCGACCGCCACGCACTGCAAAAGGCGTAAGGAGGACGCATGAGCAAGAAGGAAGAACAAGGCGGTTGTCGGAAAGGGCGCGACGTAAAGCCAGGCGATTGCACCCCCGAAAAGACCCAGGAGTGCCACGCCGACCAACCGTGTCACCCGTGCGAGACCAACCCATCTGATTGCTCGCCGGAGCGGATCCGCGAGTGTCACGGTCCCGGCGCGGGTCATCCCTGCGAACAGGAATAGGAGAACGGAGCGATGGCGATACAGGTGGACAGCCTCTCGAAGGCGTTTGGCGATGTTCAGGCTGTTGCCGACGTTTCCTTCAAGGTCCAAGAGGGCGAGCTGTTCGGCCTACTCGGTCCGAACGGCGCTGGCAAGACAACGACGATCAACATGCTGACCGGGCTAGCGCGTCCTGACAATGGAGCGATCACGATCGGCGGCATCGACTGCACCGAGAACGTGAAAGCCGCGCAGCATCTGGTCGGTGTCGTGCCAGACGAGAGCAATCTGTACCCCGAACTGACGGGAACGCAGAACCTGACGTTCTGCGCCGCCCTGTACGGCATCACTAAAGGGGAGCGAGAGAAGCGGGCGCGCCATCTGATCGAGCAGTTCGGGCTGACCGATGCAGCCGACCGCAAGTTCGCCGGGTACTCGAAGGGGATGAAGCGCAAGCTCACGATTGCCGCCGGGATTATCCATCGACCGCCGATCCTCTTCCTCGACGAGCCGACCACCGGGATCGACGTCGCCAGCGCGCGGCAGATCCGTCAGCTGATTGCCTCCCTCAACGAGAACGGCACGACGATCCTGCTGACGACGCACTACATTGAGGAGGCTGAGAGGCTGTGCGGTCGGATCGCGTTCATCGTGCAGGGTCGCATCGTACGAATCGATCGAGTCTCTGACCTACTCCAGCCTCTCCAGCAGAAGAATGTCGCCGTTATCGACCTGTCTGAAGAAAGCAAGGTCGACGCGGGTTCGCTGGCATCGACCTTCCCGGAAGCGCGCTTCGACGCACCCCGGCCGGGCACGATCCGCGTCGAATCGGACACCAGGTTGGCCGTGGGCCCGATCGTTCGCTTCTTGGAAGAAGCAGGGATTGAGGTAGCCGAAGCCCGACGCGTGCGCCCGTCGCTAGAGGAAGTCTTCGTCAAGATCACGGGCATCGAAGCAGACGCGATGCGCCGTGAGAAGCACAAGGGAGGTAGAGGGTCATGACGCGTTGGATTGTCTTCTGGAACATCCTCGCCAAGGACATGCGCTCCTACTACCTCAAGCCCCCCAACATCAGCTGGGGCATCATCTTCCCGTTCGCCTGGACGGGCATGTTCCTCATTCGCTCCGGCGGATCCGTGGACGACATCCTGTCTCTTCTCCCCGGCGTGATGGCAATCTCCATCCTGTTCGGTACCACGTCGATGCTCGCAGTCACAATCACGTTCGAGAAGAAGGGCCGATCGTTCGAGCGGTTGCTGCTCGCTCCGATTCCGCTCGACCTTCTGATGATCGCCAAGACAGCAGGGGCCGTCCTGTTTGGGATCGTCAACGCGTTCGTCCCCGTCGTCATGGCCGCGTTCCTGGTCGATCTGTCCGCTGTCGCCTGGGGCGTCCTCATTCCCGCAGTGATCCTGATTGCGCTGTCCTCCACATTCGTCGGCCTGTTCGTAGCTGTGGCGGTCAGCGAGGTATTCGAGGCACAGACGTTCTCCAACTTCCTGCGTTTCCCAATGATCTTTCTTTGCGGGCTATTCTTCCCACTAGAGAAGCTGCCATGGGCGATCCGCCCGCTCTCCTACGCGCTGCCGCTCACCTACGGCGTCGATGCGATGCGTGGAGCCATCGTCGGAGCGAGGGCCCTGCCGCTTGCTGTTGACCTCCCCGTGCTTGCCTCCTTCTGCGTCTGTCTCTTCGCGTTGAGCCTGCGCAACATCCGCAGGAAGTGGATCCTGTAGATATGTGTTGCCGACGAGAGCATAGATGGATGCTCCGCTTGGGAGGCTGCCGGGACAGCAGATGGCCACGACATCAGGTGGCAAACGGCAACCAAAGCGGAGGTGACAGAGGACGCTACCGTCTGGGGGACTCGGACTAGCGTCTCCATCTGACGGTTCTCGCATCTCAGAAGCGAACTTGTTGTGGGAACCGGGAGCCGGGGACTCGAACCCGGAAATGCAATCTAGGATTTCGCTTCCTGCATTGGCTGGGAGAGGGAGGATGGCAACGGAAGTGGCTCGCCAGTTCTTCCGTTGCTTGGGAGGTCGCTATCGCGACCCCCTCTTCTACTCTTGGCGGTCCTCACGACCTCGTCCCAAAGCTGAGCCCTGGGGAACAGATCCCCAGGGCTCGGTTTTGGGAGTGGTGGACAGGTTTAGAACTCACCTACCATTGCTGGCAGCTGGCATCACGATCCAGAAGCCGCACTGAAAGCTGGTTTGAGTTTCGTCGAGAAGCTCCGGGTCAACCGATTGGTGCGCGGTTCGAGCGTTGCTGAGTGGTAGTGGATGCCCTCGTGCTACCGATCTCGAGCATCGTGTCAGACCTTGTGCCGTAGCAGCGATCCAACCAAGCGACATCTGAAGCCGTGGAACCTCGTTGCGCATCTTGCGGCATCGCAACGGACTTGACGAAGGCACTTGCTGTGCTTACGATGTACTTACGAATGGGGGGTGTGCTCGTGAAGTCGAAGATCGTCAGAATCGGCAATTCGAAGGGGGTCCGCCTTCCCAAGCCGTTGCTTGAGCAGGTGGGGCTGGTGGACGAAGTGGATCTGGAAGTCCGAGACGGAGAACTTGTCATCTCACCCTCCAATCCGGTTCGAGCCGGGTGGAGAGAGGCAGCTTCCTTGCTAGCGCAACGGCAAGAGGATGA
>Ga0272441_10007572_pt1 | contig 17605 bp, 16 predicted proteins | sample SSMProp6N_FD_193582 | JGI IMG/M metagenome (GOLD analysis project Ga0272441, IMG submission 193582) | Marine sediment archaeal communities from Little Sippewissett salt marsh, Falmouth, MA, United States - SSM-Prop-6N | ecosystem: Environmental > Aquatic > Marine > Wetlands > Sediment ...
GTCATGGAGTTGCCGCCCTACCGCTGGCCGACATTGACCTCGGTGTTTTTCCAGTCAAATATCAAGGCCATGATGTATGTCCGAAAGGCCGGCACCGTCATCCTCTTTGCGGTGCTTCTGATATGGGTGGTGAGCAACTACCCCAGAAACAGCGAGCTTGATCGTGCTCTCGAAAAACAGGTTGCTGCAATCGAGATGAGTGATGCGCCTGTGGAGGAAAAGCAGGCAGCGATCACAAAGGCAGGTGACAGCATAAATGCGATTCAGCTTGAATACTCGATTGCCGGCAGGGCCGGAAAGTTGATGGAGCCGGTCATCAGACCGCTCGGATTCGATTGGAGAATAGGCGTCGCGCTGGTTACGGGTCTTGCCGCCAAAGAGGTTGTCGTCTCTACCATGGGTACAATCTATTCTCTTGGTAAATCGGGAGAATCATCGTCCGAGCTGAAAACCATTCTGAAGAACGACCCAGCCTTCAGTAAGGCCACAGCGCTGAGTCTTATGGTTTTCGTATTGCTCTACATTCCCTGTGTGGCAGCGGTCGGCGTTATGAGAAAAGAGATAGGTAACTGGCAGGCAGTCGTGCTCTACTCAGCATATGCGATGACGGTAGCATGGATTTTCTCGTTTATCACCTATCGCCTGGCCCAATGGGTAGTGTAGGCAGATTCGATTTTACTCTACCACTGCCCACTACCTACTCTCCACTTCCCACCGCTTGCTCTTCTTTGTTTTCATTCTCCACCAGTCCGTTCTCCTCAGCCTGTGAGATGATGTCATCTATGGTCAACAGCATGTTGACCGGTGTGCCATCAACCATGCGAATGGTAACAGCCGGATGCGCGCCCTGATGTTTTTCCATAATTTCCTGCCAGTGATGCTGTATGGCCGGATCGAGCTGTCCCCAGGCCTGCCTCCCTCTGCATTTCGGGAACTTCGAGCATCCGAGCCACAACCCTCTTTTTCCGGTTCTCAGGTAAAGCGGTGCGCCGCATTTAGGACAAGCCAGGTCGGTTTCAAGCGGCGGGGTTTTGGGCGGCTCTATTTTTCGCTGTTTGTCAAGTTTCAGCAACGTATTGCAGTCAGGGTAGCCGGTGCAGGCAAGGAACGGGCCGAACCTGCCATTTCTCAGAACCATTCTTCCGTTTTCACACCCGTGGCATTTTATACCGGTTTCCTTCGGGCGGACCCTGGACGATGCGAGTGGCTTGATGTTTTTGCATGAAGGATAGGAGGAACACCCGAGAAATTTACCGCTGGCGGTCCATTTGATGATCATTTTTCCCTTACCGCATTTGTCGCAGGTCTCCGCATCGGAGTTCTGAGGGAGAAGCGGATCGTTTTTTCTGACGCTCAGAGCTGATTCAAGAGGCTTGTAGAAGGAATCGAGAACCTGTTCATACTCATCATCTCCCGCGGCAACCTTGTCCAGCTCGTTTTCCATGTGGGCGGTAAACGTCACATTGAAAAGGTCAGGAAAGTTGGCGACAAGGATCATCGATACATCTTTTCCCAACTCGGTCGGAATGATTTTTTTCTTCTCTAATTCCACATACCTCCGATCCTGCAGCGTCGAGAAGATGCCTGCATAGGTCGAGGGTCTGCCGATACCGTAATTATCAAGTTCCTTGACAAGACTTGCCTCGGTGAATCGTGCAGGAGGCCGGGTGAAACTCTGTTTTTTGTCAAGAGTATCCAGAGTCAGTTTTTCATTGACCGTCAGATTTCGGGGAAGTTTGACTAACTGCTCTTTTTCCTCATCTTCACGGGTTGATTTCCGGGCCTCGTAGTCAAGCTCTTTCTGCTCGTTGTATACTTTCAGAAAGCCGGCAAAAAGCACGTTGCTTCCACTTGCGCGAAAGATAAACTGTTTCTCAAGGTCGGCGACATCGACGCGTGTCTGTTCGATTTTTGCCGGAGCCATACGTGAAGCCATAAATCTTTTCCATATCAGCTCGTAGAGCTTGTTCTGGTCGGAGGAAAGAAACGGTTTCATTGTCTCAGGGGTACGGGGAACCCCGGTTGGCCTTATGGCTTCATGAGCGTCCTGCATTTTTTTTCCTTTCTTTGCAGCCTGGCCGCCCCCGGTATATTCAGGGCCGAAGTGCTGCGTGATGAAGCGTTCGGCCTGTTCTACAGCTTCACCGCTGACCCTGGTAGAGTCTGTCCTCATATAGGTTATCAGGCCGGTAGCTCCTTCAGGGCCGAGATCAATACCTTCATAAAGCTGCTGCGCGACACGCATGGTCTTTTTTGAACCGAACCCAAGCTGGTTTGACGCGGCCTGCTGCAGAAGCGATGTCGTGAATGGAAACGGTGGTTTACGCTGCTGCACTCTCGAGGTGATTTCCGCGACACCATAGATCCGTGAAAGAATGTCCGAGGCTGTTTTCTCGGCGTCGGACTGATTGGTGATTTCCGCCTTGTCACTGTCGATTCTGACCAGTTTGGTCGAGAAGGTTTCTCCTGGTTCGGTCGTGAAATCGGCAAAGATAGTCCAGTACTCTTTGGGCTCAAACTTATCGATTTCCGCCTCTCGTTCGCAGATAAGTCTCAGGGAAACGGATTGCACTCTTCCTGCGGATAATCCCCGCATAACCACATTCCAGAGAAAAGGGCTTATTTTGTAACCAACGATTTTATCCAGGCCCTGCCGGGTCTGCTGAGAGCGAACCAGACGGTAGTCAATCTGGAGCGGGTCGTTGATCGCTTCGAGGATGGCTTTTTTCGTGATCTCGTTAAACAGTACCCTATGGACAGGTTTTTGAGCGGCATCGACCTCATTGGCAATATGCCAGGCTATGGCCTCTCCCTCACGGTCAGGGTCAGTGGCTATCAGAATATCATTGGCTTGACCGGCCAGCTTTTTCAGCTGACGGACAACCTTTTCCTTGCCGGAAATAACTTCATAGCGTGGTTCGTAATTATTGTCGAAATCCAGTCCGATCTCTTTTTTGGGAAGGTCTTTAATATGGCCGACAGAGGCGAACACCAGATAATCTGAACCAAGATATTTATTAATGGTTTTAGCCTTTGAAGGGGATTCGACAACAATCAGTGTTTTTCCTTTTGCTGACGAGCTTGCTGGAGAAGAAGCCATTGAGATGCCTTAGGGATGATAAAAAGGTATGATTGAACTTTGGAAAAGATAGGAGTTGCTTGCTAAAAAACAAATTTTACCCTGTTTACCGGGTTTAAATGCAGGGAGAGTTATGAGTATTATGAAAATCGCCGCACTGTTCTGCGTTCAGGATGAACAAGCCGGTCAAACCGGTATCAGGGAGACGGTAGCGGGGGAAGCTGGTAAAGAGAATCAGGTTCTCCGTGGTGACCATGAAAATTTTTAGTATAATTTCGAATATTCCTATGAAATGCCTCGATGAATATTAAATGCAGTTTCCGTGAGTGAATACTTCTGCCGCTTCAGATGCCATTTGTTGCTTGTTGTTTTGCTGATCATCTCTATGCCCGGTACTCTTGGTGCCGTGTCACTCGATAATGCCGGAGCGGAAAAACTGTCCCTGCATACCGTTCAGGGTTTTCAGGTTGAGTACACCATGGATGTACAGGCCGTGAAGCTCGGGGGAACTGTCTACGTCGATATTTCATCAATGTCCAGAGCCTTGCGACTGCTAAGCAAACGGGACGGGAGTCAGCTTGCGATCGTTTATGATGATAAGGGGAATAAAACGGTTTGCCATCTCATTGCGGGCAGCAATTTTGCGGATTTTCTGCCACAAAAATCAGGCAGCCCCCAGCGGGTTGTGCAGCTTCGCTCCGCTCCCGTTCTCTGGAAAAAATCGCTCTGGCTGAGAGCTGTCGATGCGGTACGTCTTTTTTCACTCTGGATGGATCGTGAAGTCGTCTATGATCAGCAACAGGGCAGGATAGATGCTTTTCTATGGAGTGCTCAACCCGATTCGAAAAAAAGTAAGGTTGGTATTGTCAGAGCTGAGGACCGGCATATCGGCTTCGGCCCTGCCCCCCGGTACAAAGGCCCGACAACCCTCAAAGCTCTGGAGGTAAGTGAGCTGGCCAACGGGGTCGTTATCCGTATTAAGGCCACCGGAGTGAAGTCCACCGCATCGTTCATAAAGCCGGGAAAGAAGGCTACGGCTTCGCTTACCCTGCAGACGGCAAAAGGTGATCCCGCTGATTTTTTCAGGACATTCAGCCAGGGGCTGCTTAAAGAGATACGGGCCATACCCCTTGGCAATGGCGCTATGCAGATCGATATTTCGCTGAATAACGAGTTTTACAAGGTGAAATCCAGCGAGTACCAGTGGGATTCCGCTACCAATACCTATGTGATCTCGATCATGAGTGATATCGATGTCCAGGCGGTGTATCTCGCCGAGAAGGAGAAGCGGATACAACAGGAGCTGGCCAGAGATCTGCAGAAATGGAAGTTCGACACCATCGTTCTCGATGCAGGACATGGCGGGAAAGATCCCGGAGCGGTAGGTAAGGGAGGAACGCGTGAAAAAGATATTGTGCTCAGGATCGTCAGGTACCTTGGTGCGATAATCAAAAAAGAGTGGCCCGAAATAAAGGTGGTCTACACGCGCAGTGACGACCGTTTTATCCCGTTGAAGCAACGGGGTAAAATAGCAAACCGCAACGACGGAAAGCTTTTCGTGAGCGTTCATTGCAATGCGGCTGAAAACAGATCTGCCAAGGGCGCGGAAGTCTATATTCTCGGACCACATAAAAATGATGCGGCTCTTCGGGTCGCCATGCTTGAAAACGCCGCTATCAAGCAGGAGGAGGATTATAAAAACAAGTACAAGGGGTTCAGTGAAGAGCACACTATCATGAGCAGTCTTGCGCAGAACGCTTTCACCCTGCAATCAAAAGATGCTGCAAGGCATGTCCTCGAAGGGATGGAGAAAAAAACAGATATTAACGGCAGGGGTGTTCGTCAGGCGGGATTCATGGTGCTCTGGACTCCTTCCATGCCGAGCCTGCTTGTTGAAGCAGGATATCTTTCCAATCCTGGAGAGGAAAAGGTTCTTCGACAGGCAACTGTGCAAAACAATATTGCCAGAGGCATTTTCAACGGACTGAAGCGCTATCGCGCCACGTATGAAAAACAGCAGGTCGCCTCGGGCGCGGGGGTGGGTAAGAAAGATTGATTAATTAAAGAGTTTATTATGGCCGTATGGAAATGTGCCCTTTGTTCCCATATCTACGATGAAGCAAAGGAATCAACTCCGTGGATGGATCTTCCTGATGACTGGGTATGCCCTGTCTGCGGCAACACCGTCGAAAACGCTGTTCCCGACACCTGCCCGATCTGCAACGTACCCGGAAGCAAATTTTTCGAAATCTCCTGATCTGCAAAGCATGGCCGTGAAGGTTGCACAAAGACCATCACGGCCACGTCTTCGGAACGGAGCCGTGAGTTTTCTACAGGATCACCTGTATCCTTTTCCCTCTGAAACGGCAGGGATATCCTCCCGCTTACCCGCACATGACAGCCACAACGCTTTCTCTGCACGTATGTTGCGTATGGAATCAGGGGAATGTGATGCTATGATGGTATAATGCACATACTGGTAAGTCAGAAAAGTCACGAGTCATGTTCTGCTGATTAGTGTAAGGAGTGAATGACGTCCCCCTCTTTTAACGTGGTTACGCATTGTTGATCTGACCGATCATGGTATGGGCGAGAGTGGAAAACGGCAGCCTGAAGTGCGGCGGCAGGGTGGTATGCTTCTTTTTGAAGGTGAGAAAGATCCATTTGTGCTCGAAAATATTGAGCGCGGCGGTTATGTCATAGAGCGGCGGGATGACAACGGTGACATCCTTTCCTATGCGTCGCAGCTCCTTCAGGAACGCCGCGGGGTCGTCTACATGCTCTATGGTGTGCGAACAGAGAACCGTCTTGAATTCCTTATTCAGGAAAGGAAGGTTGTAGATATCGTCAATCAGTCTGAAATTCGGCAGTTCCTTGTGCTCAAAGATGTCCGCATTGACTCCCCCGCCGTCGGTTTTTCCACAGCAGACATTCAGCTCCCAGTGTTTCTCCTTCAGAATTCTGGTTTTCATGAGCGAATAGCTCACATAGTGTGACAGATACGCATAGGCGATTATGCCGGCAAGGATGAAGAATCCTGTCATCGGTACACGTGTTTTGAGAGGAAATCGCAGGTGGTATCCGGAATAGGGATCAGTTTGATTGTATCCGGCTGATCTCATGCGCTGTGAGTATGTCTAAAAGGATACGGAATATCTTTGAGATTGCACTATCAATTTGCATGTGTGAGAGTATTCCGGATGCTTTTGTTCCCTGCGGATCTCTGGCACAGGATAGAGGAAACGTTGTCTGTTTGTAAAGTTGTCAACTTGGTTGTAAATTCGGGTTGACAATTATGAGCGTCGGTCACGACGCTTTTTAGTGCAAAGGCTAACGGGATAATGAACCAGCAGACAGCGGACATTCTTCAGCGGTTGCGAGTATCGGAGAGTTTTCTTTCCGGGGGTGAGCTGTGCCGCGATTTGGGTATGACGCGGAGCGCCGTCTGGAAACACATTTCACGGCTTCGTGAGGCCGGATACTCGATAGAGGCAGTTTCCGGCAGGGGATACCGGCTGCATTCCAGCCCCGATATTCCGGTATCTGAAGAAGTTTCCCCGCGGCTTACAACAACCCGGTTCGGCAGGAATCTCCTGTTTCACGAGGAAGTTGATTCAACGAACATGCAGGCGAAAATCCTTGCGCGTCAGGGGGCCTCTGAAGGAAGTGTTCTTGTGGCGGATTGTCAGACAGGAGGGAGAGGAAGAATGGGGCGGGAGTGGGTCTCGCCGCCGGGCGCGAATCTGTATTTTTCGCTTGTCCTTCGCCCGCCTGTTCCGCCGGTAAGGCTTTCCCAGATACCGCTTCTTGCAGCAGCAGCTATTCACCAGGCGCTTGACGGGACGGTTGACGGTGTTTCTTTGGCGATTAAATGGCCCAATGATATTCTGATAGAAGGGCGGAAGGTCTGCGGCATTCTGTGTGAAATGGAGACCGAGCCCGACATGACGCATTTTGTTATTGTCGGCATAGGCATCAATGTCAATCTGCGAGAGATTCCGGGAGAAATCGAGGGGATCGCGACATCCCTTTTTCTTGAATCGGGCACTGAGTACTCCCGGCCGGATATTCTTTCTTCCATACTCAACAGTTTCGAACCGCTGTATGACACGTGGCTGGAGGCTGATGATCTCGTTGCTGTTCTTCCCTATCTGGAACGATACGCATGGTTGAAAGACCGGGAAGTCAAGGTTGAACAGTACAAGAGCACTCTTGAAGGGCGTGTTCGGGGTCTGAGCAGAACGGGCGAACTGCTGCTTGAATCGCAAGACGGCAGCATGCACGCTGTTTCTTCCGGTGAAGCTCGCCTGAGTAAAGGAGTTCAATACTAAGATACCATGCAATCATGACAGTGGAAATGAACAAGTCAATAGTGAACGCATACAGTGTTCTGGAGACAGGGGAACCGCTTCCTTTTGACGTTGCTGTCGAGCTTGCTCACCTTGCAGGTGAGGATGTCCCGGATCTTCTGTCGCTTGCCAACAAGGTGAAAAACCGATACGCGACGCTCTCTGAAGGTGCTCTCCACAGCTGCTCGATTATCAATGCAAAATCCGGTGTTTGCGCCGAGAACTGTCGTTTTTGCGCGCAATCTCTGCACAACAGTGCCGATGTGGAGCAATACTCACTGCTTGATGCTGAGGCTATTGTGCAATCGGCGGGAGATGTATATGATGAAGGGATCAGGCATTTCGGGGTGGTAACCAGCGGATACGGTTACAGAAAAGTCAATCCTGAATTTCTGAAAATCGTAGCAATCATTGATCAGCTCCAGCAGGAGTATCCGGATCTGAATGTTTGCGCATCACTCGGTATTCTCGGTGAAGAGCCTGTTCGCATGCTTGCCGAGCATAACGTTCAGCACTATAATATCAATATTCAGGTCGCGCCTGATCGTTATAGTGACCTTATCGCAGACAGTCACCCTCTTAAAGACCGCATCGATACTATCCGCCTGCTGCGCAAGTATGGGATTCCGGTATGCTGTGGCGGAATACTGGGAGTTGGAGAGACTATGCGTGAGCGTCTTGATTTTATCTATGCCCTGCAGGAACTCGATATTGCCGTTATCCCGCTCAATGTGCTGGTGCCGATAGAAGGAACTCCCTTACAGGGAGCGGCAACACCGACGCTTACGGATATTGTGAAAACGTTCGCTTTATGCCGTCTGGCCCATCCCGGAAAAATCATCAAGTTTGCTGCCGGGAGAGAAACCGTCATGAAAGATTTCCAGGGCCTGCTCATGCTTGCCGGAGCGAACGGGTTCCTGACCGGAGGGTATCTGACAACGAGAGGACGAAAAATTGGCGATGACAGGGAGTTCATGCGGCAGCTTGCCGGGTTCGCAGAGGTATCGCGCTCATGAGCCTGAAGGAGAGGATAGAGAAAGAGCTCGACATGCTCAGAGAGCAGGAACGCTTCAGAGTACTCTCAGAAACCGGGAAGAGAGAGGGCGCTTTTATCGGGTCTGAAGGAAAGATGCTGCTGAATCTTTCTTCGAACGACTACCTCGGCCTGGGTGATGACGGTCAGCTTCGTGGGGACTATCTTCTTGCGTTCAAGCCAGGGAGCGACAGCGACAGGTTCAGCATGACCAGTTCCTCATCCAGACTGCTTACGGGAAACCACCGGCTTTATTCAGAACTTGAAGAGTCTCTCGCTTCATGGTACGGCAGGCAAGCCGGACTGGTGTTCAACAGCGGCTACCATGCAAATGTCGGAATTCTTCCCGCTCTGGCCTCACGGCATGATCTGATCCTCTGTGACAAGCTGAACCATGCAAGCATTATCGACGGATGCAGGATTGCAGATGCGGCATTCAAACGATTCAGGCATCTTGACTACGACCACCTCGAAGAGCTGCTGGAGGGGAGCCGGGGAACCTATCGGCAGATGTTTATCGTGACCGAGTCGGTATTCAGCATGGACGGAGATCTGGCTGATCTGCAGAGGCTTTGTGAGCTCAGGGCCCGTTACGGGGCGTTCCTTATTGTCGATGAGGCGCATGGGGTCGGGGCATTCGGTGATACGGGGCAGGGTCTGTGTGAGGCATCGGGATGCGGGGAGTCCATTGATATGGTGATAGGGACGTTCGGAAAAGCCTTTGCTTCTGCCGGAGCCTACGGAGTAATGGACAGTATGATCCGTGATTATCTCGTCAATACCATGCGATCCCTTATTTTTACGACTGCCCTGCCTCCTCTGGTGCTTGGCTGGAGCAAAAAGGTATTGGAGCGGCAGCGGACAATGAGCGAGGAAAGGCGTCATCTGCACTCCCTTGCTGCGAGGTTGCGTGAGGCGTTGCGGGAAAACGGTTTGCAGACCGCAGGTGAAAGTCAGATCGTGCCGGTAATCATGGGGGAAAATGAGCATGCTGTTCGTGCAGCGGCAGTACTGAGGGATGCCGGTATTCTCGCGTTACCTGTTCGTCCTCCAACGGTTCCGGAAAACACCGCAAGGATAAGGCTGTCACTTCGCGCTGATATCGGGTGGGAGGATATTTCAGGAATACCGGAGATACTGAATCGGGCAGTGGGCACTGGGGAGAAATCATGGTTTTGAATGTGGAGACTGTATGCGATTTTCTCAATGAGTCATCTTCGGGCTTGACCCGGAGATCCATAAGATGTATTGATAAACGCTATGGATGCCGGATCAAGTCCGGCATGACTGTGGGAAAGGAGAAGGCGTGACCGAAAAAACGGCTTGTCATGGATGTTGGATCAAGTCCGGCTTGTCAGTCCAAAAAATAAACAATTCAACAACTCAACAAATCAACAGCTCAACACTGAAACATTGATTACCCGCTGGATACAACGAAAAGGACATGATCGTCTGCTGCTCTTCTTCAATGGATGGGGAATGGACGGAGGCATCGCCGAATATCTCCAGTCCAATACGCCTGCGGGTTTCGGGTATGATGTACTGCTTTGTTACGATTACCGTTCTCTTCTCATACCTCAGGATGTTCTCGACACCATCTCGAGCTATGGTGAGCGCATTCTCGTCGCATGGTCGCTTGGGGTTTGGGCGGCGCAGAATGCAGGCCTTTCCGGAATCGACCGTGCCCTTGCAATAAACGGCACATTGAACCCGATCAGCAGTGAGGAGGGTATTTCTCCTGCTATATTCGCTCAGACGCTTGACAACTATAACGAGGAGAACAGGACACGTTTCATACGGAGGATGTGTGGGAGCTCGTCTCTGTTTCATCGATTTATGGCTGTTTCTCCGGAGAGAAGCGCTCTTGACCAGAAAGAGGAGCTTGCCTCGATACAGCAGCATGTTGAAGAGGATACCCTGCCGCAACCCTCTTCCTGGAGCTATACGCACGCGCTTATCGGCGGGCGTGATATGATATTTTCTCCAAAAGCCCAGACATCCGCCTGGCGGGATCTGGAGTACAGCATCTCTGAGGAGATGCCGCATTTTCCATTTTTCTCTTATACCAGCTGGTCGGAGGTGTGCTCATGCATGGATCATTGAACAAGGAGTTGATCCGGCAGCGTTTTTCCAGGCGTTTGAGCGGTTATCGCCGTTACGCTGTCATTCAGGAGAGCATGGCGACTGACCTTGCCGGTATGATTTGCGGCAACGGTGTCAAACCTTCTTTTGAGCGGGTTCTGGAAATAGGTTCCGGTTCAGGAGCGTTTTCCGAGGCACTGCTGTCCCGCTGTTATGCCGGAAGCTATGTGGCAAACGATCTGGTTCGTGAGAGCGGTGAGATTGTCAGCGGGATTGCTTTGAAGCACGGTGTTCGGGAGGTTTCATTCATTGCCGGAGATATTGAGCGTTGTCAGGGGCTGCCGGACCGACTGGACCTTGCAGCGTCCAACGCGACCGTTCAGTGGCTTGTTGATCTACCCTCTTTTTTCCGGAAGATGTCGGCGGCTCTGAGACCGGGAGGCCTGCTTGCCTTCAGTACATTCGGAAAAAGAAACATGCTCGAGATCAGCTCCCTTGAACCTCATGCTCTCAACTATTACGATCTTGAAGAGCTTAACGGGATGGCTGATTCCCTGTTTACGCCGATTGCGTCCCATGAGGAGGTCAGGAGGCTTGATTTCAGAAGTCCTGAAGAGGTGCTGCGGCATATAAGCCGGACAGGCGTCAATGGACTTTCCCGTGAGAAATGGACGAAAACCCGTCATCGAAGGTTTGTCGAACGGTATCGCTCGTCGTATTCCTCAAGTTCTGGCGTACATCTGACCTATCATCCGATTTTTTGTGTGTTTCGAAGAAAAGGAGAAGAGTAAAGGCAGAGGCAAAAGTCAAAGGTCAAAAGGCAAAAGTCAAAGGTCAAAAGTCAAAGGTCAGAAGTGAAAAGTGAAAAGTGAAAAGTAATAGGGTGCATGACTATGATGTTTACCCAGTCATCTTCGGGCTTTTTCTTTTTTGTCATTCCCGGACTTGATCCGGCATGACTATCTTCACCTATTACCTATTACCTATTACCTATTACCTATTACCTATTACCTATTACCTATTACCTATTACCTATTAACGATCAACGAACGTGAACGGAAACGTCATTGCTATAGCAGGGATTGATACCGGAATCGGCAAGAGTGTGGCTACCGGTCTTCTGGCTCGTTCACTGCTTGAGTCCGGCAGTCGGGTCATTACCCAGAAAATGGTTCAGACCGGTTGCCAGGATGTTTCGGAGGATATTCTTCTTCATCGCGAGATCATGGGGCTTTCTTTGCAGGATGTCGATCGCGACGGAACCACCTGTCCCTGTGTTTTCAGCTATCCGGCTTCGCCTCACCTTGCTGCCGGAATGGACAATCGAACGGTTGACGTTTTGGGCATCAGCGATGCTACCAGCAGGCTTCAGGAAACATTCGACACTGTTCTGCTTGAAGGTGCAGGTGGCCTGCTTGTGCCGTTACATGAGTCGCTGCTGTTTGCCGATTATCTGAAAGAAAAAGGCTATCCACTCATTCTTGTGACTTCAGCCCGTCTTGGTAGTATTAACCACACGCTGCTCTCTATAGAGGCATGCCGGAGCAGGGGACTTCAGCTCAACGGTCTGCTGTACAATCTTTACGGCAAAATCGACAGTACTATCGCCCGGGACACACGACAGGTCTTCTGTCGCAGTCTCAGGGAGTACGGTTACCTCTGTCCGGTAGTCGATATGCCTGATCAGGATGCGGTCGGGGGGGCGTTCAACCCTGCCGATGTCGAAATTCTTCTGGAAGGAAACGCAGGGGGATCATGAAAGATAAGTCGCAATCTCTTGACTTTGACAGGGAGCATATCTGGCACCCGTATACATCCATGCGTGATCCGCTGCCCGTCTATCCGGTGAAAGGGGCATCAGGGGTGCGCATAGAGCTTGAGGATGGCCGGAGGCTTATTGACGGCATGTCTTCATGGTGGGCGGCGATACACGGTTATAACCATCCGGTATTGAACGAAGCTGTTCACAAACAGCTTGAGAAGATGAGCCATGTGATGTTCGGAGGGTTCACTCATGAACCTGCTGTACGTCTTGCAGAAAAGCTCGTCGATCTGACTCCCGGGCCTTTGCAGAAAGTGTTTTTCAGTGACTCCGGTTCGGTGTCGGTAGAGGTTGCCATTAAGATGGCGCTGCAATATCATCATGCAGCCGGACGCCCCCAGAAAAATCGTCTCCTGACTGTCCGATCGGGCTATCACGGGGACACCTTTGCCGCCATGTCGGTCTGCGATCCTGTGACCGGAATGCATGGGCTTTTCAGCGGGGTTTTACCGCAACAGCTTTTCGCCGAAGCGCCTGCTTGCGGTTTTCATGATGTGTGGAATGACGATTCGATCGGTGACTTCAGACGACAGGTGGAGATGCATCATCGCGAGATCGCCGCTGTGATTCTTGAACCGGTTGTCCAGGGCGCAGGGGGTATGCGCTTCTACTCGCCGGATTATCTGGTTCGTGTCCGCGAACTGTGTGACCGGTATGACCTGCTTCTGATTTTTGATGAGATTGCCACCGGTTTCGGACGGACAGGAAAAATGTTCGCCCTTGAGCATGCCGATGTCGTCCCTGACATTCTCTGTATAGGAAAGGCACTGACCGGCGGTTACATGACTCTCGCGGCAACGCTGACAAACGGACATGTTTCAGGGGTTATTTCAAGCGCGGAGCCGGGAGTGTTTATGCACGGCCCGACGTTTATGGCCAATCCGCTTGCCTGTGCTGTCGCATCAGCGAGCATCGATCTGCTTGCCGAAAACGACTGGAGGAAGTCTGTGCGCGCTATCGAAGAGCAACTCGTTTCAGGGCTTGAACCCTGCAGGAGCGTTCCGGGCGTTGCGGATGTTCGTGTATTGGGAGCAATCGGGGTTGTCGAGCTTGAAGAGCCTGTTGCTATGGCAGTCATCCAGCAACGCTTTGTTGAAAAAGGGGTATGGGTGCGTCCATTCGGCAGGCTGGTGTATCTCATGCCGCCATATATCATTTCAAGGGAGGAGCTGAATACCTTGACGGGTGCTGTCTGTGAAGTGATTGACTCTATACAGCATGATAAGAGAAGCGGATGAATGGCCTGTGAAATGTAAGACTCAACTATGACCGCAGAAGAACTGCAACAACTCCGGCGTCCTGAAGTCCGGGATTTTCTGGAAAAGCATCTCGATGACGACCCTGCTCTGTTTGCGATGAAGCATCATCACCTGAAAGACCTTCCTGTCAGGGCTATTGCTGAACAGATCGCATGCAGGCGAAAGGCGCATAATAAGCTGCCGGAGCTTTCGAAGCGTAACCTGTTCTATACCTCCCTCGCGCTTGAACAGGCTTCGGGTGAAAGAGCTGCCTGCTATAAGTCGGGATTGCAGGGTATGTCAGGCAAAAGACTCATGGACATGAGTGGGGGGCTGGGGATTGATACCATCTTTTTTGCGCAGCGGTTCGAGGAGGTTGTCTATTGTGAGCGTGACGCGGTTTTAGCGAAGGTCGCGGCGCATAACTTCAGGGAGTTGGGCATCAGTAACGTAACGGTGATTCATGGCGACAGCTTCGAGACCCTCGAAACCTTTCCTGATGACTCGTTCGACCTGATATTTATTGATCCTGCACGCCGCGAGAAGGGTCGGCGATCGGCGGCTCTTGAAGCAGGAAGTCCTGACGTGGTTTTACTGCACGACCTGCTGCTTCGAAAAGCGCATCGATTCTGTGTCAAGGCGTCACCGGCTCTGGAAATTGACGGTCTCGAGGCAAAACTGCCTTCGCTTTTTCAGGTGATCGTGTTGTCTGTTGAGAGGGAGTGCAAGGAGATACTGCTCTTTTGCCGAAGAGTGCACGATGCAGGGAAGCCTTTGGTCGTCAAAGCGGTGAGCCTGAAAGGTGATAAAGAAAACGTTATCGTTTCTGAAGCCTGGTGTCAGCAGCAGAAAAGTATCGCTCCGACTCCGGGAAGATATCTCTATGAACCCGATCCGGCAATAATCAAAGCGCATCTGACAGCCTTTGCCGCGGCTCAGTATGGTCTGCAGTTCATCAATTCCAGGGTTGACTATCTGACCTCTGACAGGAAAATAGGAGACTTTCCCGGCAGGTCGTTCAGAATTATTACAACGATTTTCTTCAAACCGGGACGGTTTACAACGTTTCTCAAAGAACAGGGGATAGAGTCGGCCAGTATCCTTCGTCGTGATTTTCCGCTTTCGCCTGATGAGATACGGCGGAGATACCGTCTTGGAGAAAACAAAGAGACGTTTCTGATTTTCTCCAAAGACATTTCCGGAAGGCTTCTTTGTCTGTTGTGCGATCGAAATGTCACATAAGTAAACAGCAGAAAGAAGGATGTTTGTCTTGATGTGACGTATTTTTTGCGACCAGCCTTAGTTGGTGAGTAGTGTGCTGTGTGCCGATGGCGTGATCTCTTGTTCCGTTGCTTTTTATCAGGGGGTTCACTATCTTTTTTTAAGTAGTAGCGAGTTGTATTACGTGTTATTATTTCCCCCAACCCCCAAGAGAAGTACATGTCATGAAACAATTTTACGCTGTATTGGCGACAGTGTTCACGATACTTGTACTCTCAGGTATCGGTACTGCTGTCCATGCCGCAACGGTTAGCGACGTTGACGGCAATGTATACAGAGCAGTTCCTGTCAAAGGTCAGCTCTGGATGACTCAAAATCTCAATGTAAGCCATTACCGCAATGGCGATCCGATTCGTCATGCGCTGACTCCTGCTGAATGGGCTGACGCGGCGGCGAAAAAGCAAGGCGCCTGGTGTTACTACCGTAACTCCGCCGGCAACAAAATCAAGTATGGCAAGCTTTACAACTGGTATGCGGTGAATGACCCCAGAGGTCTTTCTCCGAAAGGCTGGAGGATCCCTTCAGACAAGGACTGGGAGCATCTTGACGGTGCTTTTGGCGGTAAAATGTTCGCGGCAAACCATATGGTGGCTGCGTCGTTTTTTTCATCATCCAGAAGAGCGGCAGGTGTTAGCGGAGGGTATCGCAGGAGTGATGGGCGCTTTTTCCATAAGGGAACCAACGGACTCTACTGGACATCCAGCTTATTTGTGAAAGGGTATGCATGGTGCCGGAACATGAGCAGCAAAAATTCTGTTCTCTTCCGTAATGATACCTGTATGGAAAACGGACTTTCTGTTCGCTGTGTGCGGTAAACATGATCGCTACTCCCCGGATCGGAGCCTCTGCAGTTCTTTCAGAGCAAGTCCGTAGCGTAGTCCCTGGATGCTGACCCGGATTTCCGGTACGCCGAGCAGTCGCATGAACTGGTGCAGGATAAGGGTGCCCATGGTTATGACGTCTGCCCGGCCTTCCGGGATTCCCTTTGTGATTATTCGTTCGACGGTTGACGATTGCAGCTCATCAAGCAGCGGCTTGACCTGATCGTATCGGAGCAGATAGTTGTGGATCTTTTCCGGGTCAAACTCTTTCTCTCCAGAGACAAGATGCGCGATTGTTGTCAGGGTGCCGGCTACTCCGTAAACCTGTTCCCGGCAGGAAAAGAACAGCTCGATAGTGCTGGTGAACGTAGTGTCTATCTCTTCTTTTGCCGCTTGAAATTCCTTTTCGGTGGGTGGCTGGGAGGTAAAAAACCGTTCCGTCAATCGTACGGAACCGATATCAAGACTGACACTTTCCTCGATATGGCCGATGTTTCCCATCGTTATTTCAGTACTTCCCCCTCCGATATCGATAACGGTAAACCGCTCGGGTATATCTTCCATTCCGGCAACAGCGCCGGTAAAAGTCATTGCGGCCTCCTCTTCTCCGCTGAGGGTCTTAATCACGATGTCACTTTCCCTGACAACCTCGTCAATGATTTCCATCCGGTTCTTCGCGTCACGGAGTGCGCTGGTCCCGGCTGCGATGATGCTCTGTGCGTCATGGTTTTTGCTTGTTTCCTTGAAATCAAGCATGCACTGGATGAGCCGCTGCATGGCTGCGTGGTCGATAATCTTCTGTTCATCGACATTTTTTCCGATCCTGACGATTGTCTGCCGGTGAAGAACAGGCAGTATTCGATTGTTATCCGGATCGAGGTCTGCAATAAGCAAAAGGGCGGTATTTGTGCCGATATCGACAAACGATACTCTTTTCATAACGGTTTCCGGAAAATTCAGGAAGCTAATGTGATATACGTTGAGAGCCATTCGTCTTCATAGAGCGTCTCAACAGTACGGTAGTTAAGCTTTTTCAGCAGTTTTTTCAGCCAGGGTTCATCATAAATCATGATTCCCGAGATAAGAACACGGCTGGCGGGTGTTTTCTCTTTAATGGATGGTAGTATTCTGTCTAGTACATTTCTGTTGATGTTCGCGAGAATCAGGTCATGGTGCTGCGCAAGAATTACCTGAAGATCGTCCTCGGCATCCAGAAGTTCCAGTCTGATGTTGTCAACGTTGTTTACAGAGACGTTTTCACGAGCGTTTTCCACTGCCCAGTCATCATTGTCTATTGCAAGGATTTCGTGGGTGTTGCCGATTTTTCTGCAAGCTATGGCAAGCACTCCGGTACCGGTTCCAATGTCGAGAATGCGCATCTCTTTCAGATCGATGTTCTCGATCTGTCGGAGCATAAGTCTGGTTGTTGCATGATAGCCGGTTCCAAACGACATTTTAGGATTGATTTCAATCAGAATCTGCCCTTTTTTTTGCTTGACGTCACTGTTTTGCTGAACAATCATGATGCGGTCCGAGATTTCAACAGGCTTGAGGTTGGCCTCCCATTCCGCATTCCAGTTTCTGTGTGCCATGTGCCTGACGGTATAGTGTGGCGCCGAACCCAGGGGCACGGAAAGAGCTTCTATGATGCTTTGCTCTTTTTTCGACGACCACTCCGATTCCGGTAGATAGGCGTGAAGCCTGTTCTCCTCCTCCTGGAAATATTCGATGTTTTGACCGGATAACAGGCCCAGGCAGGGCTCTATCAGTTCAGGTGAAAGTGTGAATGTCAGTTCTATGTAATCGTGTGATGTTGGCATATTCTATTAAAAAGTCAGTAGTCAGTAGTCAGTAGTCAGTAGTCAGTAGTCAGTAGTCAGTAGTTAGTAGTCAGTAGTTA
>Ga0272441_10007573_pt1 | contig 17592 bp, 18 predicted proteins | sample SSMProp6N_FD_193582 | JGI IMG/M metagenome (GOLD analysis project Ga0272441, IMG submission 193582) | Marine sediment archaeal communities from Little Sippewissett salt marsh, Falmouth, MA, United States - SSM-Prop-6N | ecosystem: Environmental > Aquatic > Marine > Wetlands > Sediment ...
CCTTCATGAACTGACCCATGTAGGTCTTCATGCCGCTGCCCATCGCCCTGAACGCAAGGCCCATGGCAGCGGTGGTCTTGCCCTTGCAGTTGCCCGTATAGACCTGGACGTAGCCCTTCTCGAGTCGTCCCCTCTCCTGTCCCATGCCTGCTACGCCTTCGCGGCCTGTCTGCTCTTCTCAACGGTCTTCTGAATATGCTCGACAACGATTGGCAGAGCCGTTCCGGGGCCGAAGTTGCCGGTCACACCGAGGCTCTCAAGGTACGGCAGGTCCTTCTTGGGAATCAGACCTCCCGACACGACCGGGATATCGCTTCCACCGTACTTCTCCAAAGAAGCCACGATTTCGTCGGCGATATAGCGCATGCTGCCGGTGTGGTCGCTGAGCGCCACAACGCTCGCGTCCTCGTCAACTGCGGTCTTTGCCACGGTATCGGCGGTCTGGTACCGGCCAAGGTAGATTACCTCCATGCCGGCGTCCCTGAAGGCGCGAGCGAGTATGAGCGCGCCCCTCTCATGAATATCACACCCCACCTTACCGATGATAATGCGGATTGGTTTCTCTTGGGCTGCCACTACTTACCTCCAAGCAATTCGGTTATGAAAGCCGGTGCCTCTATCTGGTTCAGCGGGTCGTAGCCATAGCCATAGGCCATGCGGATAACGCCGACGGTCTCTCCGAGGGTGACGCCGGCCTTCGAGGCCTCGATGGTGGCACGAACGACGTTCCTGCCCTCCTTCGTTGCATTGTATAGCTCAACAACGCTCGCGTTTACCTTCTCCTTGTCACGGGTCGCCCGCAGCCTCTTCACATCGGCTATGGTCTTCTGTCTCATCTTCTTGGAAGGCACCTTATAGGCACAGTTCTCGATGGCCTTGTTGATAGGTCCCTCTTCGCCCTCGAAGGCATTGACGCCCACAATAAGACGTTTGCCCTCATTGATCTCCGCCTGAACCCTCATTCTGCTGGCGTCGATCTGGTGCCTGAGCCAGCCGGATTCCAGGCATGCCCACATACCGCCGTTGTCCTCAATGGTCTGCAGTATCTGGTTGGCCTCTTCCTCGATTTTGTTGGTCAGCCACTCCACGTAGTAGGAGCCACCCAGCGGGTCGGCCACCAGCGGCACGTTGGCCTCATGGGTGACGATGTGCTGGGCATCCAGGTTAAAGAGGCGCGCCTCCCTGGAAGGCAGGCCGATGGCCTCGTCGATGCTCGATGCATCGAGTGAGTTGACGCCGCCGAGTACGCAACTGAGTATCTGCAGAGTCACGCGCGCGGCGTTGTTGAGCGGCTTCTGGGTCTGCAAAGACAGGCCCGATGTGCGGATGCCAATACGCAGGCTCTGTGCACGAGCCGTGGTAGCGCCGAGCTTCTCTTTCGCTATCTTCGCCCACATTCGACGTGTGGCCCTGAACATGCAGAGGGTCTCGAAGAAGTCCGACTCCGCATCCATCGAGAAGACGGTAGCGCCAACCTCGTCAAGGCTGATGCCCCGTTCATTGATGAGGTCAGTGTAGACGGCCGTAGCGACCGCGAGCACATGTGCAGCTTCCTGCACGGCCGTGAAGCCCGACTGCTGAGGGTCAACGCCGTTAGGCGCGTACGCCTTCCACTTGGGCGTGTTCTTCACTGCGAACTCGATGAGGTCGAGGGTTATTCGGCGGTCGATTTCGGTCGGAAAGTCAGGGCAGCCGTAGACGATCTTCGACCTGAACGGGTCGTTGATGGCGGCGCCGCGCAGGGTGGATATGTCCAGGCCCCGCTTCTCCATCATTGCTACGAGGTAGGAATAGCAGCAGAGGAAGCTGGACATGCCCATATGGGCCAGCTCGTAGTCAACGTTCTCAAGAGGAAGGCCGTCCAGCATCTTCTCGTAGGTCTCAAGCGCGTACGAGGAGATGCCACCGCAGAGCATGGCGTTCCACGAGGAAGGATGGTCAGGGTCGAGGCCCGACTGGATGGGCAGGTCGGCCAGCAATCGCAGGCCGGTCTGTCCGTTGGCCAGGTACTCCTTGAAGGCCTGGTTGGTCTCCTCCAGAGTGCTGTAGCTGACGATGAACGACTTAATCCACAGTCGGTCACGGTACATACGCTCGTAGATACCGCGGGTGAAGGGGTACTTGCCGGGGTCATTCAGGTCGCGCTCGTAGTCGGTATCCTGAATGTCCTCAGGAGTGTAGACCTCCTGCAGCGGAATGAACGCCTGCGTGGCGTCTCTAACCATGCCGCCTAGTGAGCGATCATACACGACGCTCGGATTCTCGTTGTTCTCAGGCTGAGTTGCCAACTGGATTGCCTCCTTCTTCGGACGCTGAATTGATCTTCCCTGCCATAACCTGCGTTGTGCCGCGTTGCTACCAGTCTCGATAGTCAGTGACCATCTTGCGGTTCTTCAGGAGACAATAGCACGCAACTACCAACCGCGCATCCGAGCGAGGACTGTGTTGAACCCCGACTCAAGAAACCCTTGCAGGTTGTAGCACTCTATGCTACTCTGTAGCACAGTAAGCATCATGGTAGTGGTTGCGGAGTACCGTTGTCAATCTGCATCACCGCCGGACCACCTCCAAACTGCGCCACCCACAACACAGAACTGAGATTGAAACAAATGCCGCAGACAGACACAACCAAGGACACTCGTCAGCACTTCAGGTCCCTCAACAGAGGACTGTCGATACTGAGGCTGTTCACGCTGGAGACGCCTCGGCTATCAGCTCCCGAGATAGTGAGTCGCGTCGCCATGCACAAGACGACCGCGTACCGTATGTTATCCGAGCTTGCCGACCAGGGCTTCCTGGCCCGCAACGAGGCAACCGGCAAGTACTCGATCGGCCCGGTGATGTACCTCCTCGGGTCTCTATACCAACAGTCCGACAGCCTCCAGGTGGCCGCGGCGCCAGTGGTTACGCTACTCAGCGACCTGACAGGCGAGGCCTGCAGTCTCGCGATTCTGTCCGAGGATGTTGTTGTTCACGTGCTACTGGGAGAGACGTGCCACGAAGTCGGATGGGACCGCTACATCGGCATGACGCTGCCGGCCCACACGTGTGCGCTGGGGAAATCCCTGCTCAGCGCACTGAGCGAGGATGAGATAGACAGTCTGTACCCGGAGGGGACGCTGCGAAGCCGCACTCCGAACACGGTGCCGACAGTGTCCGCACTAAAAGCGGAGCTGGCTCAAGTGAGGGCCACAGGGGTGGCTATCGACGATGAAGGTTGCGTGCCCGGTGTGGCAGGCAGGGGAAGCCCCGTACTGGACCACCGTGGCAATACGGTGGCGGCCTTCAGTGTCTCGGTACCGGTCTTCCGATTTCCGGCACCACTTCGTCCTGTGTACGCATCTGCCGCCCGCCTCAGCGCCCAGTTGATCAGCTACAGGCTGGGTTTTCGAAGTCCCGACGTGTCCATAACCAGTCTCGAACAACTGCAATCATGGTGGCTGAAGGCAAAGGCTGAACACATATCGAACTAGCGAGGCGCCAGCGTAGTGGGCAACGTAAACCCGGCCATTCTTGACACTCAGTCTGAGAGGACAGCGTAGAACGGGACGCTCTGTTGCCGCCAGAAGTCCGCTGCAACACCCAGGATCCGGACAGCTACAGCGGCTTCGGCTCCCGCCGCTTCGGCGAACGACTGGAAGCCCGCGAAGTACAGGACGTAGCCTTCGGCTGACTTCCACGAGAAGTCGGTCAGACAATCATTGAGGGCGTCCCAGTTCATGCCGAAGTAGTCAGGAAACTCAAGGGCGTCCGCGACTTTTCGCAGGAAGCCTCCCTTATCTGTCGCACCGAGAAGGTCGATGACCGCCAGACACAGCCCACGGGCAGCGGCCATCTCGGCAATCTGCCCCTCACCCTCATCCGCAGCGACATGGTACAGGCCGGAGTTCTCCGGAGACTCAAATACACGGTTCCAGTCTTCCATAGCCTAGTCCACGATTAGCCGAAAGCTCTTGTAGTGGTCATCAGTGTAGAAGCGTTCGCCATCGCCGCCGGTAACGATACGACGTGCGCCCCTGTCGGACGACCCGGGCGTGTCGACCGTGTACTCACGATAGTAGCCGTCTGCCTTCTCGGGCAATAGCCCCTCGTAGTTGTGAAAGATGGAGCCGTCCTTGTCGTACGGGTACGGGCCGCCCGCTTCGATAAGGTCGAGGGTTGTGTGTGCCTCCGGCGGCAGCTCATCGACGCTGACATCGCTCAGGTCCTGAGATGGTCCGTCGAGTTCCGCGAGGAGTCCGCTGCAGCCCAAGTGCGGTACTGCCAGCAGCAGGATGCCAAGAGCCAGGGCAAGCCTTGTGAGCCTCATGTGGATTCACCTGAACGGTCTACCTATCTAAATGATGCCACTGAACAAGCGGGATGGACAGACGAGACTAAACGGACCGTGTGGACAGAATGGGCAGATGGACGTAGGGACACAAAGAAAATTGTGTCCCTACGTGGGATGCAACTACTCGTCTCTGTCCAGGTAGGACCAATCTGCGTCCGGACTGGCGAAGTCCGCCCGCTCTTGCTCCGAGGTTGGTCTGACCACCAGTTCGCAGCAATCGTCGCCGGCGAAAAGGGCCTTCGTGTGAATCTGCTTGTAACAGGGATTGAACCCCATGTACTTGGCGACATCGGTGTTGCAGTAGAGGCGACCCAACTCCTCTTCACCGAGAGCCTCCCAGACTTTCCACATGCCACAACCGTAGGCTCGAAGACGCTCTTCACCATCAACAACCACTGTCTCCAGCCGGTCGTGCGTCCCGTACCTGGGCAGGTCCCCCTTGTAGTTCTCAGGGCTGTCATCCTCGCCGCGCGCCTCGGCCTTCTCCTTGACCTGCTCACCGACCGTCCGCGCATACCTCTTGACCGCCTTCATGATGAGGTGCCGCCCCAACTCTTCCCCCAACTCATTGACTATCTCCCGTGCGTACGCCGCATGAAGGAGAGCCATGCGGTCAAACAGAATCGCGGTCTGCTGTGCGGCTTCGTCCCGAGTAACGTACTGCTGCTCTTGTTCCATTGTTGCCCTCCACGGACCAGCCCGACGTGATAGCAGGTATGTTAGACAACACAAGAAGATTGGGCCAACGCTGTGGACGAGTGGACCGAGCAGACACGGGGACGCAGAGTACTAGTCGAATGGCCGACCGTGTGCCCCTAGTTCAGGACTGCGCGTAGTTGCGGCCGGCGTAGCGGGAGGAGGAGCCAAGTTCAGCCTCTATCTCAAGGAAGCGGTTGAAGCTCTTGCCCCGGTCGCTGCCGTGGGGTCCTCCTATCTTGAAGACGCCCGCGTTCAGTGCCACGCTGATGTCAGAGAGAATGTCGTCCTCGGTCTCACCCGAGCGGGGCGACATGACGACCGGGCAATCGTGCTGCTGAGCGTATCGCGCAGCATCCATGGCCTCAGTAAGCGTGCCTGCCTGATTGACCTTGCAGAGGAGGGAATTAATTGCTCCATTGTCGATGGCCATCTGCAATCGGTGCATGTTAGTGGCCGTCAGGTCGTCACCCACGACCAGCACACCCGGCAGTGCATCCACAACTGCCTTACAACCGGCGAAGTCGTCCTGCTGCAGCGGATCCTCCACGGAGACGATGGAAGGGTACTCGCGAACCAGGCCCAGGATGGCTTCGACCATCTGCTGAGGCGAGCGGACCCTGCCATCAAACCTGTAAGCATCTGAGTAGGGGTCGTACAGGCCATTGGCGGCGATATCCAGTCCGTAGACGACATCATTCGCGTAGCCGGACTCCTCAACCGCCTCATAGAGAAGGTCCATCGCCTCACGACAGGCCATGAGCGGCGGCGCGAAACCTCCGTCCTCACCAAAGTTGGCAGCATGCTTCCCAATCCTGCTCACAAGAATGCCTTTGAGGACCTGGAATATCTCGCAGACAGCCCTCGCAGCCTCGGCGAATGACGACGCGCCCACGGGCATGACACAGAATTCCTGCGGATCGAGGTCGTTGCCAGCATGGATGCCGCCGTTGATGAGGCATGCCTGGGGGACGGGCAACACGCTGCCGTGCGGATTGAGGTGTCCGTAGAGCGGAAGGTGCAGAGCCGAGGCAGCAGCCTGTGCCGCAGCCATGGAGACGGCCAGCAGGGCGTTGCCACCCAGGCGTGATTTGTCCGGTGTGCCGTCAAGGTCAACCATCAACCTATCAAGGTTGTGGCGGTCTACGACATCGACCCCGATGAGGGCCGGACGCAACACCTCGTGGATATTGGTGATGGCTTTGCGAACACCGCGACCGTTGTAGCGCCCATCCCCATCCCGGAGGTCGAACGCCTCATAGGAACCAGTCGATGAGCCGCAGGGCACATCGGCGCGGCCGCTGGAGCCATCGGCAGTGTGTACCCACGCACGAATGGTCGGCTGGCCACGGTTATCGATGATTTCGAGGGCGCGGACGTCTGTGATAGCGGTGGGAGAGGGCATTGAGGGAGAGTGTACCTAGACAGGCTTGCGAGAACAACACTGACTCGCATGGACGCTTTGCCACACATAGTGCGCCCGTATAGAATCTGCACGGAGGTACGGCGAATGAGTGAAGCAGCGATCGGAATCATCGGAGGGAGCGGCCTGTACCAGATGGAGGCCATGACGGATGTCACCGAATTGACGGTCGACACACCCTACGGCCCACCGAGCGACAGCATAGTACTCGGCACTCTCGAAGGAAGCAGAGTGGCATTCCTACCGAGACACGGTCGCGGTCACCGTCTGAATCCAAGCGAAGTGCCGTACAGGGCCAACATCTACGCGCTGAAGACACTCGGAGTCGAGCGCATCATTTCGGTCAACGCGGTGGGCAGTCTGCGCGAGGAGATGGAACCAACTCACATCGTCATTCCGGACCAACTCATCGACCGTACAAAGGCGCGTCCAAGCACGTACTTCGAGAAGGGTGTCGTTGCTCACCTCTCGTTTGCCGAGCCCTTCTGCCCGCAGTTGCGGCGGGTTGTCTACCAGGCAGCGGTGTCTGCAGGAGCGACCGTCCACAACGGCGGCACCTATGTCGTCATGGAGGGACCGCAGTTCTCCACGCATGCGGAATCGCTCCTCTACCGCTCGTGGAAGGCCTCCGTCATTGGCATGACGGCGCTGCCTGAGGCGAAGCTCGCCCGTGAGGCAGAGATATGCTACGCGGTGGTTGCCTTCGTCACCGACTTCGACTGCTGGCACCCCGACCACGAGTCCGTAACAACGGAGATGGTCATCAAAGCGCTGCTGGCAGGCGCCGACACTGCGCGCGCCACCGTGCAGAACGCGGTCAAGGCGCTCTCAGCCAAACGAACCTGCGGCTGCGGCAGTGCGCTGGAGAGCGCCATTGTTACCGCGCCGTCGCTGATACCGGAGGAGACGCGGGCGAAGCTCGGCCCCATAGCCGGCCGCTATCTCTCGCCCACTCAAGAATGAGCCAACAGGAGACTACACCGGACTGGCTGCTACTCACCGGGCTCCCGGGAAGCGGCAAGACAACCGTCATCCGGCACGCCCTGGAGAGGACGGAGCGTCGATGCGGCGGCTTCTACACTGAGGAACTGAGGCAGGTGGGGACCCGGGTTGGCTTCTCCCTGAAGACGACTGAAGGGAGGGAAGCCCCACTAGCTCACGTGGCGTATTCGAGGGGCCCGCGCGTCGGCAAGTACACTGTAGACGAAAACGTGATGACTGACATCGCGATCCCTTCAATCGAGGCCGCGCGGAAACAGGGACTCCTCGTTGTCATCGATGAGATAGGCAAGATGGAGCTGTTGTCAGAGGACTTTCGCCGACTGCTCGATGACCTTGCAGGATCTCGGGCGCGCGTGCTCGGAAGCATCATGTACAAGCCCAACAACCATGCTGACCGCTTCAAGCAGCTTCCGTTCGTTCGACTACTGGAGGTCAGGCAGGACACTCGGGCACAAGCCCTGCAGCAAGTGCTCGCCTGGCTCGGGGAAATGCCATCATGAGACTCACCGTCCAGTCGATGGAACCGTCGCAAGACCGCCTGACCAGGGCAGTCTGCGCCCGTGTCAGGAAAGCCGTGCCATGGATCGTGAGAGCGAGACGTGCGGACCCGGAAGCCACCGAGACAGGCAACGCGATTCCCATCGAATCCGGCCCGCCCGTAGCCGCCTGTGACGAGGGAATCACCGTGGTGATGACGTGTCGCCCCCTGACGATTCCCGGTTTGTCCCACGCTTTCGGATACGCCTTCCCCGACGAGCGGGTCGCCGTCGTCTCTACCGCTAGCCTCGTGCCCAGGCCCTACAGAGCCAGACTGATGGAAGAGCGACTCTGCAAAGAGGTCCTCCATGAGGCCGGACATGTGCTCGGGCTGCCACATTGCATGAATGAAACATGTGTGATGCACTATTCACAGGCACTACAGGACACCGATGCCAAGGGCTGTAGCTTCTGCCCCCGGTGCGCCCTGGAACTGTCCAAGCTGCCCGGTATCGGTCGAGAAGCCTAGGGGAGGTGCCGCATGCACTTCGAGCACACCGAGGAGGAGCGACTCCTCCGAGACGCGATTGCCGACTTCGTAGACTCCGAGATTGTCCCCAACGCCGCCCATTGGGAGGAAGAAGAAGCCTTCCCATGGGATACGTGGAAGCAGCTTGCGGACATGGGGCTCTGCGGAGTGTCACTCCCCGCCGAGTACGGAGGGGGAGGCGGCGGCAAGACGATGCTTTGCATCGCCACCGAAGAGATATCAAGGGGCAGCGCCGGACTGGGTGTCGCCTACCTCGTGAGTTGCGGCGTTGCCATGGACGGCATCTGCACCTACGGCAGCGAGCAACAGAAGCACGAGTATGTCCCTCGTTGCGCTTCGGGCGAGGTAGCCTTCTTTGCCCTCACGGAGCCGGGTGGCGGCAGCGACGTTGCGCCGATACAACTCCGCTACAACAGAACTGACGATGGCTTCATCCTGAACGGCACCAAGACCTTCATCAGCAACGGCGCGGAATCGTCGTTTGGCGTCGTCTTCGCAACGACTGACCCGTCGCTGGGCAGCGAGGGCATCTCCGGATTTGTCGTTGAGAAGAGTGCCCCGGGACTCTCAGTCGGCAAGAAGGAAAAGAAGACGGGTCAGCATTGCAGCTCGACAACCGAGCTGGTATTCGAGGACTGCCGCATCCCGGCGAACTCGATGATAGGCGAAGAGGGGGAAGGCCTCCGCATCGCTCTTGCCGCAATAGATAAGAGCCGGGTGTCGGTTGCGGCCCAGGCGCTGGGAATCGCCCGCGCAGCTCAAGATGAGGCCGTGCGCTACGCGAAGGAGCGAGAGGCGTTCGGCAAGCACCTTGGACAACACCAGGCAATACAATGGATGCTGGCGGATAGCGCGACTGAGATTGAGGTTGCCAGGCTGCTCTCTTGCAGGGCCGCGTGGCTCATCGATGACGGCGACCATGCCATCAAGGAATCGGCCATGGCCAAGCTCTACGCCAGCGAGGCGGCCCACAGAATCTGCCACCGGGCGGTCCAGATATTCGGCGGCTACGGCTACACGCGCGACACGCCGGTGGAACGATTCTCACGAGACCAGAGGGTAACCGAAATATACGAAGGCACGTCCGAGATGCAGCGCTGGGCCATCGCCCGGCAGGTACTGGGCGTAAAGTAGTGTTCCCCACTTTGCAGGAACGGCAGCACGACCAGGCCGTACGCTGATATAATTGTGCGTTAGTCTTGCAGGAGGTTCAGGCATATGAGAAAAGTAGCCATTTGTGGCGTCGGCCACACTCCTTTCACCTTCGCTGCCGAAAAGTCCTCTGTTGAGCTGTTCAACGAAGCCGCGATGGACGCGATCGTTGAATCCGGCATAACCAACAAGGACGTTCAGTCTATCTACGTTGGCAACGTGCTCGGTGACTTCTCCGAGGGACAGGCGATGATTCAGTCGTACATCGCCGACGACCTCGGCGCCACCAACGTTGCAGCCACCAGGTTTGAGGGCGCGTGCGCCTCGGCCAGCCTGGCAATACGCGACGCGTTCATGTGGGTAGCGTCGGGCTTCTACGACATCGTCATCGCCGGCGGCGTCGAGACATCCGCCAAGATGGGCACCCCGCTGGCCACGCGCACGTTCGCCATGGCCCACGACGCTCACTACGAGTACCCGATGGGCCTCACCTTCCCCGGATTCTTCGCGATGCTGGCTCACCTGTACACACAGAAGTACGGCGTGCCGCTGGACAAGCTGAAGGAACAGATGGCCATGGTGAGCGTTCAGTCTCACAAGTACGGCGTGCACAACAAGTACGCACAGTTCCAGAAGGAGATAACGGTCGACGACGTACTGAAGGGCTTCATGGTCTGCAGCCCGCTTCAGTTGTACGACTGCTGTCCATTCTCCGATGGCGCGGCCGCGATGGTCCTTGCGTCCGAAGACGTTGCCAAGAAGCTGACTGACAGGCCGGTCTACATCACCGGTGTGGGGCAGGCATCCTCTGGCAAGCTGAGCGCACAGAAAGACTACGCACCCAGAATCAGGGCACGCGAGGTCTCTGCAAAGCAGGCCTACGACATGGCCGGCATCGGACCTGACGACATCGATGTCTGCGAGCTTCACGACTGCTTCAGCATCGCCAGCATCATCGCTGCCGAGAGCCTCGGCTTTGCCGACTTTGGCAAGGGCGGAGAGCTCTGGGAGACCGGCCAGTGCGACAAGGGCGGCAAGGTTGCCATCAACCTGTCCGGCGGTCTCAAGTCCAAGGGACATCCCATCGGCGCCACCGGCGCATCCCAGACGGTGGACATCGTCCACCAGATGCGCGGAGAGGTCGAGCCCGAGCGACAGGTCGAAGACGTGAAGTACGGTCTGACCGACACGCTCGGCGGCGACGGCGTGCTCTGCAACATGGTATTGCAGCGCGGCTGGTAGGAACCAGAGAAGGAGACGTGAGGATGGAATACAAGCTTACGTTTAAGGATTACAACAAGGCTCTGAAGAAGGGCAAGCTGATGGGTCTGAAATGCAACGATTGCGGCAAGTACACCTGCCCGCCGAAGATCGCCTGCCAGGAATGCGGCTCGACCAACATGGAGGCCGTACAGCTTGGAGGCGCCGGCAAGGTAGTCACCTTCACTGTGTCCTACGTGCCCGCCGAGGGCCGAGACGCCGAGATTCCGTACACTGTCGTCATGGTTGAATTGGACGAGGGCCCATGGCTCATGGGCAACCTCACCGACACCGACCCGAACAAAGTGGACGTCGACCTCATGGGCAAGCGAGTGCAACTCGGCTCGCGCATGAAGACCATTCCCGGCGACCACTACACCGAGGGTGACAAGGAGGCAGGGGGAGCCTTTGCCCGACCGACGTTCGTGTTCGCGTAGCGAGCAAGGAGCAGGTACGGTCAACATCACGACTGAGCAACTGGCAGGGGCTCTGCGGCAGCCGCGAGCCTACCCGCACACCGTAGCGGAGGTAGGCTTCCAGCAGACGCAGATGTCCCTGCTCTTTTTTGCAGGCGACTACGTCTACAAGGTCAAGAAGCCGGTCAACCTGGGGTACCTAGACTACTCCACTCTCGAGACGCGCAAGAGGCTCTGCGAGCAGGAGGTGACGTTGAATCGCCGCCTCTGCGGCGACACGTACGTGGGCGTTGTGCCCATAGTGCGGATGCCTGAGGGACTGCGCGTCGAAGGCGAGGGCACGCCGCTCGAGTACGCGGTGAAGATGCGGCGGCTGCCTGCCGACCGCATGCTGGACGAGCTCCTTTCTCGCGGTGACGCAACGGAGGCACTGGTTGGAGCCATCGCCCGCCGCGTCGCCGTCTTCCACGAGAACGCCGAGACCAATGACGACATCTCCACGTTCGGCGCGATAGAGGCTATCAAGCGCAACACGGACGAGAATTTCGAACAGACGCTGCCACGTATCGGGGACACCATATCGCAGAAGAACCACGACCTCATTCGCAGCTACACGGACGCTTTCCTTGAGGACAACCGCGAGCTGTTCGCAAGACGAGTGGTGGGCGGTCGGATCCGCGACTGCCATGGCGACCTGCACGCAGCACACGTCTGCATGACCGACCCCATCTGCATCTACGATTGCATCGAGTTCAACGACCGCTTCCGCTATGGAGACGTGGCGTCGGAAGTGGCGTTCCTCGCGATGGACCTGGACCAGCACAGGCGGGGGGACCTGTCCGGGGCATTCGCAAACGCATACGTCGAGGCTTCAGGCGACTCGGGTGCCGGGCAGTTGATGGACTTCTACAAGTGCTACCGCGCGTTCGTGCGCGGCAAGGTGGAAGGATTCAAGCTTGGCGACCCCCTGATTCCCAACGCAACGAAGGCGGCAGCGCGGAAGCTTGCCCGTCGTTACTTCCTGCTGGCCGAAGGCTATGCCGTGGAACGGGGGACACTTGTCATCATGATGGGACTGGCGGGCAGCGGAAAGAGTTCGGCGTCCCGCGAGGCAGCAGAACTGCTTTCCGGCAAGCTGCTCTCCTCGGACATTATGAGAAAGCGGCTCGCGGGGGTCGGTCCGGACGAGCAGGTCTACGTTCCTTTCGGCGAGGCCATCTACACCGCCGAGTGGAACGAGCGGACGTACGCGGCGATGATGGAGGCAGCCGAACCCGTACTGGCGTCGGGAGGCTGTGCTATTCTAGACGCATCGTTCCTGCGAGAGCACCAGAGGCAACTCGCCTACGAACTGGGAGGCAGGACAGGCGCACGCATGCTCCTCGTTGAGTGCGATGCCCCCGAAGACGTACTTCGAGAGCGGCTCGTTAGACGGATTGAGGAAGGAGCGGTGTCCGATGGACGCCCCGAAATACTGGACGGCCAGCTTCGTGTACTTGAGCCGGCGCGGCATAGAGACGGAGTGGTCCACACCGTGATTAACACCAACCAGTACCGACAGAGAACACTGGAGGACCTATGGAAGATACTCTAAGACCAGACCAGTACGACATCAGGGACATAGGACTGGCCGCCGACGGTCAGAAGCGTATCGACTGGGCCGAGCGCGATATGCCCGTCCTGCGACAGGTAAGGGAGCGCTTCGCCTCCGAGAAGCCGCTGTCCGGAATCAAGATGTCGGCGTGTCTGCATGTAACAACAGAGACTGCCAACCTGATGCTCACATTGAAAGATGGTGGGGCAGACGTTCTTCTATGTGCCTCAAACCCCCTGAGCACACAGGACGACGTCGCTGCGGCACTGGTAGCCCGGGGCATCCCGGTCCATGCCGTGAAGGGCGAGGACAATGATCGGTACTACCGGCACATCGTCGCCGCCATCGAGCACGGCCCGCAAGTCACAATGGATGACGGTGCGGACGTGGTCTCCACGCTGCACAAGGAATACCCGCAGCGACTGGCCGCAGTCAAGGGCGGCACCGAAGAGACGACAACCGGCGTCATTCGGCTGCGCAACATGGCTCGCCAGGGCAAGCTCGGCTACCCTGTCATCGCCGTCAACGATGCCAAGACCAAGCACTTCTTCGACAACCGCTACGGCACCGGCCAAAGCACCCTCGACGGCATCACCAGGGCTACGAACCTGCTGTGGGCGGGCTCCAAGGTGGTAGTCTGCGGCTACGGCTGGTGCGGTCGCGGCGTCGCCATGCGGGCCAGGGGTATGGGCGGCAGGGTGATAGTCACGGAAGTCGATCCGATTGCCGCACTTGAGGCAGTCATGGATGGCTTCGACGTCATGCCGATTGAGCAAGCCTGTCCAATGGGTGACGTGTTCATCACAGTCACAGGCGATTGCAATGTTATCGACCGCCACCACTTCGCAGTGATGAAGGACGGCGCTATCATGGCCAACAGCGGCCACTTCGACGTAGAGATAAACGTGCCCGCCCTCAGAGACATGGCCGACAGCGCGTCCGAAGTACGACCCTATGTGGAGCGATATGTCATGCCCGACGGCCGCAAGCTGCATCTCGTCGCAGAAGGGCGATTGGTGAACCTGGCCTCGGCTGAGGGGCACCCTGCAAGCGTGATGGACATGAGCTTCGCCAACCAGGCGTTGTCCGCCGAATATATCGTGAAGAACCCCGGCGCACTGGAGAGGGATGTGTACACTGTCCCCGACGACATAGACCGTGAGGTCGGCAGGTTGAAGCTCCAGGCAATGGACATAGTGATAGACACACTCACCGAGGAGCAGATCGCTTACCTCAATGCCTGGGAAACAGGCACGTAGAGCATGCCAAGGAGGACGAATGACCAGCAGTTTTTGCGCTTCTGACTCTTATCTCGTGACTTCTGAATCGGTAACCGAAGGGCATCCGGACAAGCTCTGCGACCAGATCTCCGACGCGATTCTGGACGCGATGCTTGCCGGCGACCCATATGCACACGTTGCGTGCGAGGTGGCCACTGCGATGGGCGTGGTTCTTGTGCTCGGCGAGGTGACATGCGACACCTACGTGGAGATACCCGAGATAGTACGTGGTGTCATACGCGAGGTCGGATACACGAAGCCCGAGTACGGTTTCGACTACCGAACGTGCGGGATAATGGTTTCCCTGAAGCAGCAGTCGCCGGACATCGCCGCAGGCGTAAACGAAGCGCTCGAAATACGTGACGGCGACACAAAGGAAGCTGAGCTCAACGGCACGGGCGCCGGCGACCAGGGAATGATGGTCGGCTATGCGTGCAACGAGACTCCTGAATTGATGCCGTTGCCTATCTCGTTGTCGCACAAGCTATGCCGACGCCTTGCCGCAGTACGCAAGGACGGCACTCTTCCCTACCTCAGACCTGACGGCAAGTCCCAGGTAACAATCGAGTACAAGCAAGGACTGCCGCAGCGGGTTGTGAACATTGTTGTCGGCGCACAACATGATGCAGGGGTGACCCGCGACACGATAGAGGCCGACATTCGACGTCATGTCGTTGATGCTGTCATCCCAAGCGACCTTATGTCGCCTGACACCGAGCTGTTCGTGAACAGCGCGGGCCAGTTCGTCATTGGAGGTCCTGTCAGCGATACGGGATTCACAGGCAGAAAGATAATCGTTGATTCCTACGGCACGGTGTGCCCTCACGGCGGTGGCGCCTTTTCAGGCAAGGACCCGACCAAGGTCGACCGCTCCGCAGCCTACATGGCAAGGTACGCAGCGAAGAACGTGGTGGCGGCAGGTCTTGCCGACAGGGCACAGTTGCAGGTCGCCTACACCATCGGCAAGTCTCACCCATTGTCCCTCTCCATCGAGACATTCGAAACAGGCAAAGTCCCCGATGCGATGATCAAGGAGTTGCTGTGGAAGCACTTCGACTTCCGACCGGAGGCCATCATCAGGCATCTCGGGCTTCGTCATACGGCATACCGGCCAATAGCGGCATATGGACACTTCGGTCGCACCGACGTCGAGATGCCCTGGGAGAAGACGGACATGGCCGAGATACTCAAGGCCGAAGCGGGGGTCTAGCATGGGCGGACACATCAAGTTCGGAACCGACGGCTGGCGCGCCATCATCGCCGAGGACTACACATTCGACAATGTGCGCATCTGCGCACAAGGTCTGGCTTCGTACCTGCTGGATACCACCGGCGCGGATGCGAACGCGGTGGTTGGATACGACACACGGTTCGGCTCGGAGGACTTCGCAGCAGCAACTGCAGAGGTGCTCGCGGCAAACGGTATACACACCTACCTCTGCACCAGCGCGGCCCCGACACCCGTGGTGAGCCACGCTGTTGTGGACCGCAAGACACACGCGGGCGTGGTCATCACTGCGAGCCACAACCCCGGGCAGTGGAACGGCTTCAAAATCAAAGGTCCTGACGGCTCAAGCGCGGCTGTGGAGGTGGTTGCTGAGGTTGAGAAGGAAATCGCTACGTTGGTCAATGGAGGCGCAGAGGTCAATCGAATGTACCTCGAAGACGCTGTCGGCAAGGGCCTCGTGACCATGTATGACCCTGCTCCCGCCTACAAGGCGCAACTGCGCCGACTCGTAGACGTTGAGGCCATCAAGGAGATGGACATGACCGTGGCCGTAGATTCGATGTACGGCGCCGGTTCCGGCTATCTCGCCGACATGCTCAAGGGTGGCACGATTCGCGTAGACGAGATACACGGTGAGCGCAATCCGTTGTTCCCGGGAATCAGGCCCGAACCCATCGGCCCCAACCTGGCTACCCTGTTCGATCGCGTTCGGGAGACGGGCGCGGCGGTGGGTGTCGCAACCGACGGAGATGCCGACCGCGTAGGACTCGTGGATGAGAACGGCGAGTTCCTGAACCAGCACCAGGTGTTCGCACTACTTTGCCACTACCTGCTTTCAGTACGGAACGAGCGCGGAGACATCATCAGGTCAGTGACCACCACGGAGATGATTTCGCTCCTTGGTGAGCACTACGACGTGCCGGTGATGGTGACCCGGGTGGGATTCAAGTACATCGCCCCCCCGATGCTCCAGCGCAATGCGCTCATCGGCGGAGAAGAGAGTGGCGGCTACGGCTTCAGGGGACACATTCCCGAGAGAGACGGCGTTCTCGCGGCCCTGTACTTCCTCGACTTCATGAGACAGACGGGAAAGACCCCATCGCAACTGCTCTGGGACCTCTATGCGCTCGTTGGCGAGCACTACTACGACAGGGCAGACGTGGAGCTGCGTCCGGATGACCGTGCACGCGTGGAAGCAGCGCTGAAGGGATTGAACCCATCACATGTAGGCTCTGCGCCTGTCAAAGAGGTCGACCTCACGGACGGAGTCCGACTGGTGCTTGAGGATGGCGCATGGGTACTCTACCGGCTTTCGGGCACGGAGCCGCTGCTCCGTATCTACTCCGAGGCTGAATCGACGGACAGAGTCTGGCAACTCATCCGAGAGGGTGGGAAGCTGCTGAACGTCGAGGTGTAATCCCGAACCGCGCGCACTAATAGTCCGAATGAGGACTATCCTTGCATCTCGGCGAGGCGCGCCCTGAGTATGCTCCGGATGAGAGCGTCCGGCAGGGGTGCGTACGGGGTAAAGTGGAGCGTCGCCCCCGACACTTCGTATCCCTTCAACTCGTCCCTCATCGCCTTCACCAAGCCCGGACTCATCGTGTAGAAGGAGCAGTGCTTCTTCTGTGAGGCAAGACCCACGAGGTCTCTGCGAAGTCTGAAGACGATGATGCCGTAGGAGATTCGCCCCGTCACGCCCGGCACAGTGTTCGTCACCAAGTCCCGTACATGCTGCAGTGCATCACGCACCTCGGGCGACAACGCCAGCAGGTACTGTTCAACGGTCGAGGGAGAGTTGCCTGCAGAGACAGGGATTGCCTCATCGTCCATCATCGTCGTTCCCTCCCAGGACAAGAGGATAGCAGGACTGTGTGATGAAATCAGTCTGGCGGAGGGAGAGGGATTCGAACCCTCGACCCCAGTTTCCCGGGGTAACCGCTTAGCAGGCGGCCGCACTAGACCTCTATGCGATCCCTCCGTGCGAGAAGCAACGAAACCGTTCGTATTATGCCACAGGCGGCAACCCGACACCAAGCCTCGCGAAGGGATGTCGGGGGGGGGCGCCACACCAGGAACTCAAGTGTCGCCGCGATGTAGTGTCACACCTTCCCACTCTCCCAGCTCTGTATCTCTACGATGTTGGATTCAGGGTCGAGCACATAGGCGAAAGTCAGATTG
>Ga0272441_10007574_pt1 | contig 17592 bp, 13 predicted proteins | sample SSMProp6N_FD_193582 | JGI IMG/M metagenome (GOLD analysis project Ga0272441, IMG submission 193582) | Marine sediment archaeal communities from Little Sippewissett salt marsh, Falmouth, MA, United States - SSM-Prop-6N | ecosystem: Environmental > Aquatic > Marine > Wetlands > Sediment ...
TGCGCCGTTTGTCGTGCCGGCCACTTCGCTGGGCGCCGCCGGCCGGACCGCGCCGAGCGACCGGATCACCGTCGGCTCCATCGGCGTCGGCGGGCGGGGGTCGGGTCATGCCAACGCCATGCTGGGACGCTCCGACGTGCGTCTCCTGGCCGCGTGCGACGCCGACCGGCGCAAGTCCGACGCGATCAAGGCCCGCGCCGACGCTCGCTACGGCGACAAGGCCTGCCTGTCCACCGCGGACTTCCAGGAGGTCCTCGCGCGCGACGACATCGACGCCGTGATCATCGCCTCGCCGGAGAACTGGCACGCCCTGATGGCCGCCCGCGCCGCCGAGGCCGGCAAGGACGTCTACTGCGAGAAGGCCCTCAGCCTGACCGTCGCCGAGGGCCGGGCCCTGTGCGAGACGGTCCGGCGGTACGGGCGGGTGTTCCAGGTCGGCACGCAGCAGCGGTCCGGGGGCAACTTCCGCCACGCCTGCGAGCTGGCGCGGAACGGCTACCTGGGCAAGCTGAAGCGCGTCGAGGTCGGCGTGCCCGGCGGGCGGGCCCTGCCCAACGCCGCCCCCGCCCCCGTGCCGGAGGGCCTGGACTACGACCTGTGGCTGGGCCCGGCCCCGTGGACGCCCTACAACAAGCTCAAGTGCACGTTCAACTGGTACTTCATCTTCGACTACTGCGCGGGGTGGATCGAGTCCTGGGGCGTGCACCACTGCGACATTGCCCTCTGGGGCGCGCCCGAGTTGGGGGCCTCCACGCTGGACATCGAGGGCACGGCGACGTTCCCGGAAGACGGGCTGGCGAACACGTCGGTCACGTGGAACGTGCAGTACACCGCGCCGAGCGGGCTGGTGTTCAGCTTCACGGACAACCGCACGCATCCGCAGGGCTGCCGGTTCATCGGCGAGAAGGGCTGGGTGCACGTCCGGCGGGGCGGGATCAAGTCCGAGCCGGCCTCGCTGCTCAAGACGCCCATCAAGCCCGGCGACGAGCACCTGTACGTCTCGAGCAACCACCACGGCAACTTCCTGGAGTGCATTCGCAGCCGGCGGGACTGCGTCGCGCCCGTCGAGGCGGGGCACAAGGCGACGGCCATCACGCTGGTCGGCGACATCGCCACGCGCCTCGGCCGGAAGCTCACGTGGGACTGGAAGGCCGAGCGCTTCCGGGGCGACGCGGCGGCGAACCGCATGCTGAGGCGCTCGATGCGGACGCCGTGGAGCATGTAAGGGATTCCTTGCCCTGCGCTTGTCGAAGGGCGCATATCTGAGCATGAGCATAGGCTGTCGGCTTGCGGATCGGGGAAGTGCCCGCGACGATGACCGGAGTGCTTCAGGAGAGTGATCGGTGATAGATCAGATCGAGTCGAGCTTTCGGGACGTCGCGCCGCGCGACGTGTTCTGCTCGCTGCGGTTCGTCGAGGAGCGCCATGAGCTGCTCAAGGTGCGGATGGACGTGCCCGAGCCGGCGACGACGTGGTGGGACGTGGGCGCGATGGTGACCGTCGTTCGCGACGGCGGGTCGGGCTACGCGGCCACGAGCGACTTGACGAAGGCGGGGCTCAAGCGAGCCGTCGAGCAGGCCGACCAGTGGGCCCGCCGGACGGCCGGGCGGTGCGTGGTGGACTTCGACCAGATCGCCTGGCCCGCCCCCGTCGACGAGTACGAAGGTCCTCGGGGCACGCCGTGGGAGTCGATGTCGCTGGCGGAGAAGTTCGACCTGCTGCGGGCGGAGTGCTCGCGGCTGAAGGCGAGCGACAAGATCGTGGACTGGTCGTCCACGCTCTGGCGGACGGCGACGGACACGCTGTACGTGACGACGGGCGGGGCGCGGGTGCGGCAGCGGTTCCACTACATCCTGCCGAACCTGCTGGCGACGGCGAACGAGGGCAGCGACAGCGAAACGCGGACCTTCGCCGGGCGAGGCCACTGCCGCCAGGGCGGGCTGGAGGTCCTGGACGAGATCGGCTTTCGGGAGGCGGCCCCGCGGATCGCGGACGAGGCGCTGCAACTGCTGGCCGCCCCGAACTGCCCGTCGGGCAAGATGGACGTGCTGCTGGCGGCCGACCAGATGATCCTCCAGATCCACGAGTCCATCGGCCATCCGCTGGAGCTGGACCGCATCCTGGGCGACGAGCGGAACTACGCGGGGACGAGCTTCGTCACGCGGGACATGCTGGGCACGTATCGGTACGGCACGGAGCTGCTGAACATCACGTACGACCCGACGCGAGCGAGCCAGTTCGCCACGTTCGCCTACGACGACGAGGGCACGAAGGCGGAGAAGACGTTCATCATCCGTGACGGCGTTCTTCAGCGGGCATTGGGCGGGACGATCAGCCAGCAGCGGACGGGCCTGCCCGGCGTGGCCAACAGCCGGGCGTGCAGTTGGAACCGCCCGCCGATCGACCGGATGGCGAACCTGAACCTCGAGACCGGCCAGAGCACGCTGGACGAGATGATCGCGTCGATTGACCACGGCATCTACATGCAGACCAACTGCTCGTGGTCGATCGACGACAGCCGCAACAAGTTCCAGTTCGGCTGCGAGTGGGCACGGCTGATCGAGGACGGCGAGTTGACGACGGTGGTCAAGAAGGCGAATTACCGGGGGGTATCGGCGACGTTCTGGCGGAGCCTGCGGATGGTGGGCGACGAGGAGACCGTCGAGGTCCTGGGCACGCCGTACTGCGGCAAGGGCGAGCCGAACCAGGGCATTCGCGTCGGCCACGCCAGCCCGGCGTGCGTGTTCTCGGACGTGGACGTCTTCGGCGGCGTTTAGGGCGGATAGTGCAGAGCAACCGCAGAGGCCGCAGAGGTCACAGAGGTAAGAGGATTATGCATAGAAACTTAGATCAGATTCTCTCTTCTGGATCGCTCCCGCACAGGAACGCACTGTTCGCGATCAGAAGGGGCAGTTCCTGATGTAAGCCTTTGCTATGAACTTACCTCTGCGCCCTCTGCGTTCTCTGCGGTGAATAACCCGGGTCAGGGCGCGGCAGGGGAGCAAACCGGACGGGCAGGAAGGACAACGAAGATGCAGGAAGCGTTCTACGCGTTGGCGGACGACGTTCTGGCGGGCGTCTCGGGCGAGGAGGTGCTGCTGCTGAGCTTTGCCGGGGAGGAGTCGGACTTCGTCCGCTTCAACCACAGCAAGGTGCGGCAGGCGGGCAGCGTCTCGCAGCGCGAGCTGGGGATGGAGCTGATCGTCGGGCAGCGTCACCTGCGCAGCGTGCTGACGCTCTCGGGCGACGCCGAGATGGACCGCGCCCGCTCCGCCGCCACCCTCGCCGAGCTGCGCGAGCGGATCGCCCACGTGCCCGAGGACCCGCACCTGCTGTACGCGACGGAGGTCCGCAGCGGCGAGGCGGTCGGCGAGGACCGCCTGCCGGCCCGCGAGGACGCCGTCGATGCCGCGCTGGCGGCGGGGGAGGGCAAAGACCTCGTCGGCCTGCTCGGCCGCGGGGGCGTCTTTGCGGGCTTTGCCAACTCGCTCGGCCAGCGAAACTGGTTCGGCTCGCACACCTTCCACCTGGAGTGGTGCTTCTACCACGCGGCCGACAAGGCGGTGAAGACGGCCTACGCGGGCTTCGAGTGGGACGACGCGGCCTTCGCCCGCAAGGTGGCCACGGCCGGGGAGCAGTTGGAGGTGCTCCGGCAGCCCGCCAAGACCATCGAGCCGGGCGAGTACCGCGTGTACCTCACGCCCGACGCGATGCGGGAGTACATGGAGCTCCTGTCGTGGGGCGGGTTCGGCCTGAAGGACCACCGGACGAAGTCCACCAGCCTGCTGAAGATGATCGAGGACGGCGCGACGTTGGCGGATTCGGTTACGCTCCGCGAGAACACCGCCGAAGGGATGTCGCCCAACTTCACGGACAGCGGCTTCCTCAAGCCGGACAAGGTCACGCTGATCGAGGCCGGGCGATATCGGGACTGCCTTGTCAGTCCGCGCTCGGCGAAGGAGTACCGCCAGCCCTGCAACACCGACGCGGAATACCCCGTCTCGCTGGACATGGCGGGAGGATCGCTGGCGGCGGGGGACGTGCTGGGGCGGTTGGGCACGGGCTTGTACGTCAACCAGCTCTGGTACCTGAACTACTCGGACATGCCCGCCTGCCGGATCACGGGGATGACGCGGTTCGCGACGTTCTGGGTGGAGGGCGGGCAGGTCGCCGCGCCGGTCAACGTGATGCGGTTTGACGAGACGGCCTACCGCGTCCTCGGCGAGAACCTGCTGGCCCTGACGGCGGAACGGGACTTCCTTCCCTGCGGCGAGACCTACGGCGCCCGCTCGACCCGCAGCGTTCGCCTGCCCGGGGCGCTGGTCGAGGGCTTCCGCTTCACGCTGTGACGTGCGGGGAACGCGGCGGACCGCGGTGACCCCGTCCGAGGACCGTGCGCTGCCGTGGTGACCTGTGATCGCTATGGCTCGGGGTTCTTCTCGCTTCGTGCGAGTCGAAAGCGCTGTGAGTCGGCCGCGGCGTCGAGGGGCACGTTGAACGTGACGGAGAACCCGCCGTTCGCAGACGCCTCGACCTGCCAGAAGTCGTTCCCGAAGACCGACTGGTCGATTGCGGACCACGTCCCGGCCGCCATGCGATGCAGCGTCCATTCGCGGTAATGCCGAAGGCTCGTGAACGTGATCGGGGCGTACCCGACGCCACCGGTAACGGCGAATTCGGCCTGTTGGGACGGATCGACCTCGATTCGCACCGGGCAGGACGCAAGCAGCGTGCCCCGGCAGACGGACACGGTCAGGGCCCCCTTCGCGGCCTGTCTCAGGATGGGCTTCCAGGTGTTCTCGTTGACCGCGAGGTCTTCCCGGAGCTTCTCGTTGGGACCGTAGTAGTCCCTGGCGAATTGGGGCAGCACTAACAACTCGACGACGGCCTCGACATAGTCTCCCGGCTTCAGGTCCGCCAGGCCGGGCGGAGGCGTCAGCTCGATATTGCAGCTCGGCGGGCCGTTCTGCGTGCCGTAGCAGGCCGCGAACGGCGGGGTCGGCTTCCCGCCCAGCCGGGCCTTCCAGGAGCGGATGACGAGCCCGCGGTTTGCCCACGCGCCGCCCTGGCTGTCCTTGCTGATCGCCTCGTGCAGGGAGAACCAGGGCGATCGGCCGGGGCAAGGGATGGCCTTGCGGCGGTATCCCGGCCGGCCGGTCCGCGGCGCATCCCACTCTTCCAGCAGGCCGGTCTCGTTGCCCCGTGCGAGCTTCCGAAACTGGTGGTTGTTATACCGGTCGGCACCGAGTTGGTAGAAGGCCAGTCTCTCGAAGCGGACGGGCTGGAGGACGTCGTATCGGAACCGGTGATAGGCACGGTTGATGTCGTCGCATCGAGGGGTCATCACGCGAAGTCGCGCCGCGATCTTGCCGTCCGCGCTGGTCCCCGCGTAGACCACGTCCGTGAGGTTGGGGCCGTGGCTCAGGTAGGCGGTGCGCATGCGGGAAAGGAACTGCTTCCTGCCGCTCTCGTCGAAGTAGACCAGGAAGTCGCCCCCGCCGACGTTGTTCGTCCAGCCCCACTTGCGGTCTTTCGACTTCATCCGGGTGACCATGAGCGGGCGGACGTCATCGATCATCGAGCGTCGGAGACACACGTCGGGGTCATAGGTGATGCTCTCCCCCCAACTGCCGATGGCGGCCTGGTCCCAGAGCTGGTCCGTCCCCCAGCCGATGAGGCAAAGCTGGGCGTGGGAGGCCAGCGGCACCGTGCCCCACCGGTTGCGGGCGATGCAGAATCCCAGGTCGCCTTCGAACCGCGCGGGGACGCGCAGCACGGTCAGGGCGTGCAGCCAACCGCCCTGGTAGAGGAAGGTCTTGCCCGGTTTCCGATGCCAGTTCTTCGAGATCTGTACCGGCAGGCCCACGGGATGCCCCTCGCCGTCGCGCAACAGCGGAACGAGGCCGGTGATGGCCGGCACGGCACCGTCTCGGGCGAAGTTGAGACGGAGGACGCGGGGTTCGGCTGCCGGGTTCCGCAGGTGAACGCGGATGCGCTGGAGAGCGGCGGCACTGGGGCTCTTGGGGGACTCGGCCGGAACGGCAATCTCGTGCCACCCGCGGGCGGGGTCATAGGTCACGGGGAGCGGCCGCGACTCGCCGTGGTTGTATGCCTGCACCACCGTTGGATTCCCCGTGAGCTTGCGTGCGGCGGCAGGCGCGCGCAAGACGGCGGAAACCGTGCGTGTCCGGCCCGGCCGCCAATCAGAAACGGCCGTGGATTCCTCGACGAGCGCGGCCTTCGCCCGGAACCGGATCTTGGCCTTCGCGGCCTTCATGTCCTGGCGCGGGGTCACGTCCAGGATGAGGGAGAGCCAATCGGGCCAGGCGACGATTTCCAGGCGGCAGGCGGCGGGTAGGGGCTCGCCGTTGCTGGTCTTGAAGACCAAGCCCTCGACATCCGACCGCTGCAGGTATCTTCCGCTCTCGATCAGCCGCGGATGGCCGCCCGCGACGCACACGTACCGCCTCCCCTCCGCTTCGACGGAAAGCTCCATTTCCGCGGCGGGCAGACGCAGGACAACATCGTTGGATTGCGCCACCGCCCGCTCGTAGGGCGCGGGGTCGGCGAGGGCCCCGAAATGCGTCACGCGCATCGTGCGGACGTCCATCGCCATGCCGTACGTGCCGGTCTGCACGCACCGGACCTTCGGCCCCCTCCACCCGTGGGCCCACCACATGAAGGTGTAGTCTTGACGGCCGCTCGCGACCATCTCGCGGATGGCCGCGGACGGGTCCTCGGTACGCGCGACACGCAGCGGACAGAAGCACAGGCCCGCAAGGACGGCTGCCACCGCAAGGGGTTTCATGTCACGCTCCAATCGCAATACAACGCTATTGCCCAGATGAGCGAAGGGCCACAATGCCCGTGTGCCTCTCTCTCCGCGTCCTTCCCAGCCCAGGTTGGCTGCGCCCTGCCGCAAGACAACAGGATACCGGCGGGTCCGTCCGGCGTACAGCGCCCACGGGGCCTGGCGGTGGTCCGCCGCGTCCTGTTCCGCCGATTGCGCCTGTCAGAATTGCTTGCCAACTCGCCCAGACCGACAAAGTGGCATGAATCACCGGGGCTGCGATCGCGCTGAAATGCCTTCTTTATAAAACGTTGCGCGCTTCTGGCATCCGGTTTGCCACTGGTTTGACGGCAATGTAGCAAGGACTGCCGGCAGCCGCCGTGGCGCCGGCCAGACGGAAGGAGAAGCCGATATGACCAGACTGTTCAGGTGGCCGGGTGATTGGGACCCGTTCGGGCCGTTGCGGCACGTGCAGCGGGAGATGGACCGCCTGCTGGGGCGCGGCCTGCCGGGCGAGTCGCGGAGGATCGGCGGGGGGCCGTACCCGCCCGTCAACGTCCTCAACGGGCCGGACGACGTCGTCGTGCAGTGCGAAGTGCCGGGCCTCGGCAGGGAGGACCTCGACCTGTCGATCACGGGCGAGACGCTGGTGCTGAAGGGCACGAAGCGGCCGCCGGTCGGCGAGGACGAGAAGGTCCGCTTCCACCGCCGCGAGCGCGGCTACGGGGATTTCAACCGGACCGTCGTCCTGCCCGACAAGGTTGAGGCCGACACCGTCGAGGCCAAGTTGGAGGCGGGCATTCTGACCATCCGCCTGCCGAAGTCCGACGCGGCCCGGCCCAAGCAGATCACGGTGCAATAGCCCGGGAACTCGACCGCAGAGACGCAGAGACGCAGAGGAAGAGGCGAGCATGCACGTCGAAGAGTGGACGGCGGATGCGGAAGTGCAACGGACGGCCGCTTGGTGCTCGACGGTTCGCCATCGCCGCGCTGCTCTCTTCCTGCTCTGAGGCGCTGAGCCTCTGCGGTCATCGCATGACGCAAGGAGTCGATCCCATGACAGAGAATACGAACAAGCCGAACACGCCGGTTCATACCGGCCGGGTGGCGCCCGAGCCGGGGGAGAACGCCTTCGCGCCCCTGGTGGACGTGTACGAGACGGAGGACGGCACGACGATACTCCTGGCCGAGCTGCCCGGTGCGGTGTGCGAGTCCTTGGACATCCGCGTGGACAAGGGCGTGCTGACCATCCGGGCCGAGGCGGCCCTGCCGGAACCGGGCGAGCAGTACGCGCCAACCTACACCGGGTTCGTCGGCGGGGAGTACTTCCGCGCCTTCGCGCTGAGCGACGAGATCGATCGCGACAGCATCGAGGCGTCGCTGGACAACGGGCTGCTGACGCTCAAGCTGCCGAAGGCGGCCGCGACCACCACGCGGAAGATCGAGATCAAGTAGCCCACGGAGCAGAGACGGCCGGATCGACCGGGCGCGCGAGTCCTGGAAGGCTCGCGCGCCCGGTTGACATCCGTGGGGCCCGCGCCTACCATTCCAAATCGACCTCTAACCCAATGCCCGACGATGATGAAGGAGCGACTTGATGAGCTCGGAGCACGTTCTCGAACTGACCGACGACAACTTCCAGGCCGAGGTGATGGAGTCTGATGTCCCCGCCCTGGTGGACTTCTGGGCCGAGTGGTGCATGCCCTGCAAGATGATCGCCCCGACGGTTGAGGAACTGGCCGAGGAGTACGCCGGGCGGCTGAAGGTGGGCAAGGTCGACACGGACTCCGCGCGCGACGTGGCGATGAAGTTCGGGATCAGCGCCATCCCGACGCTCATCCTGTTCAAGAACGGCGAGATGGTCAACAAGCTCGTGGGGCTTCAGCAGAAGGCGGACCTGAAGACGGCCATCGACGCATTGATGGGCTGAGCGGCGGGCCAGGGAGGCCGTATCATGTCATCGCTGACCCGCGACCAGATCCGGGCCGTGGACCGCTGCGCGATCGAGCAGATCGGTGTGCGGGGCGTCGTCCTGATGGAGAACGCCGGCCGGCAGGTCGCCGACGCCGTGGCCGACCTGCTGGGCGGTGCGGCCGGACGCAGCGTGGCCGTCGTCGCCGGGGCGGGCAACAACGGGGGGGACGGGTTCGTCCTGGCACGGCACCTGGCGTTGCGCGGGGCGGCCGTCACCACGTACGTCGTCGCGCCGGAAGAGAAGCTCACCCGCGACGCCGCGACGAATCTCGCCGTGCTTCGCAAGCTCGGGCACGACGTTCGAGTGTTGGGCGGAGAGCAGATCGCCTCTCTGTCCGACGCGCTCGGCGGGGCAGACGTGGTCGTCGACGCCGTCGGGGGAACGGGCATTCGGGGCGGGCTGCGGGGCGACGCGGCCGTGGCGGTCGAGCAGATCAACGCCGCCGGCCGGCGCGTCGTGGCCGTGGACATCCCCACGGGCCTGGACTGCGACACGGGCGAGGCCGTCGGCCCGGTCGTCCGCGCCGCGCGCACCGTCACCTTCGTCGCCCGCAAGAAGGGCTTCGACGCGCCGGGGGCGGCGGCCTACACGGGCGAAGTCCTCGTCGCCGACATCGGCGTGCCGGCGGATGTCGTCGGCGCTGCCCGGTCCTGACCTTTCTGACCTTCCCGGACGGAGGAGTCGGGCTCTACAGCGCCGTCGTCTCTCGCGGTAGTCCTTGGGCAGTCCTCGGCGTGCCTCTCTGCTCAAAGGAGCATCGAAGTGAGCAGTTCCTGGACCAAGTCTTCCACTTCGCTGGCATACCTGCGGAGATCAAGGGACTCGTTGGGCTTTCCTCCGTGGATGATCTCGCACCGCACCCCGTACAGCTTCCCGAACAGCTTAGCCTCCTTTTCACCAAGGTGCTTACAAACAAGGTGCTTGCAGGCACTCCTGATGCCTTCGCGCTTGAGGGCGAGGATCGCATTCTTGAGTTGTTGTGCTTCAGCACCTGAGAGGCTTTGGCGTACCTGGGCAGCCAGGCTGTTCAGGAATGAACGTGCTTCTCGGCTGCGTTCCTGCGGGACCGCCAGCACCTCGACTGCAGAAATCAGAACCAAAGCTCTGCTCCGGGGGGTGCTTTCGTAGTGCGCGAGATTGACCAACTCCAGCGCGAGTGACTGCTTGGGACTGAGTTGCCTACGGCCCAGGGAGCCTGAAAACGCCTGAGTGAACCTGTCCGTGCGCATACTAACGGTCACTGTTGTTGAGACTCCGGCGAACTTGACATCGCCTGTTTCCTCATAGACCTGCAGGCCGTGGACATCATCGAGTACTTGTACGCCCGTCTCCGACTTGATCTTGTCCTTCGCGTATCGTGACAAGCCGCCTGACACTCGATCGTTGCCGACATCAATACCTGCGCGAAGCTCCAGGCCGGTCAATAACAGGGCGTCACGTATGTCTTGCCCCATTGCCCAAGCATTCTCGCTGGTCGGGAATCCGCCTGCGCGAATCACCATCACGCAGAAACCACGGGGGCGCTTGCAGTCGCGAACGGTCAGCCGGATTGGCTGGTTGAAAGGCGTGCGCCCCAGGTCCAGGTCATCCTGCCCCGCAGGCAGTTGGATATGCTCGGCTGAATGGAACCGATATCTCAGTCCGTACGTCGTCATGAGTGAGACCCCATCGACGCCCACAGGCGATGCCAGAGCCAGCAGCTTCTGTGGCTGGGCGCCCTTTGAAGCCCGAGTAACCGTCCGCCCTGCGAGCATTCACAGACACCGCGGGGAGGGCTGCCGCCACGTGGTCCCAAGAGCCAAGACTGCCCATGGTGAGAGAACTGCCGGCCAAGTCACGGACACCTTCTCACACCGTAAGCGGGTCTGCAAGGGAACAATGGCTTACCCCAAGCAGTCTCAAAGGGCTTCGAAGCCCCGGGGGCGGCGGCCTACACGGGCGAAGTCCTCGTCGCCGACATCGGCGTGCCGGCGGATGTCGTCGGGACGACGTAAGCTCCAAGGGGCAAGCACCCCCCAAGCGCGGGCGCTGTCGAGGGCGGGGTCTCCCGCCGCGAACGCAGGCCCGTGGGATGCCCGAAAGGCACGGCGGCGCGGGGTCGGTCGTTTGTGGCTTGCCGTTTGGGTTTTGGCTCTTGTTTGGGCCTTGTGATTTGTCTGTTGGTAGTTCCGTATTCGGCGCGGCCGCCGGCTGCGGAAAAGGGCTTTCCCTCGCGAGGGTTTCCCGTATAATCCCTTGCCCGCGCGCCGGCTGCGGGTACGGACGAGCGAAGCCCAAGTAAGGAAGAGAAAACCATGCCCCTGGTACCGATGAGGATCCTACTGGACCACGCCGCGGAGAACGACTACGGCGTCGTGGCGTTGAACGTCAACAACATGGAGCAGATCCAGGCCATCATGGAGGCCGCGACGGAGACCGACTCGCCGGTGATCGTCCAGGCCAGCCGCGGCGCTCGGAGCTACTCGAACGACAACTACCTGCGCCACCTGATGATCGCGGCGGCCGAGCTGAACCCGAAGCTGCCGATCGTGATGCACCTGGACCACGGCAACAGCCTGGAGACGTGCAGCAGCGCGATCGACAACGACTTCACGAGCGTCATGATGGACGGCTCGCTGGAGGCCGACGGCAAGACGCCCAGCAGCTACGGATACAACGTCGAGGTCACCAAGTCGGTGGTCGACAAGGCTCATGCCGTCGGCGTGACGGTCGAGGGGGAGATCGGCGCGCTGGGCGGCATCGAGGACGGCCACGGCGCGGGCCTGAGCGAGGAAGAGGCCCAGGAGCACCTGACCGACCCCGACCAGGCCGAGCAGTTCGTCCAGGACACCGGCGTGGACGCCCTGGCCGTGGCGATCGGAACGAGCCACGGGGCGTACAAGTTCACCCGCAAGCCCACCGGCGACGTGCTGCGGATGGACCTGATCGAGGAGCTGCACCGGCGGATGCCGAACGTCCACCTGGTGATGCACGGCTCGTCGAGCGTTCCGCAGGAGCTCCAGGACATCATCAACCAGTACGGCGGGGCCATCAAGCAGACCTACGGCGTGCCGGTCGAGGAGATCCAGCGAGGCATCCAGCACGGCGTACGCAAGGTCAACGTGGACACCGACAACCGCATGGCGATCACCGGCGCGATTCGCAAGGTCTTCAGCGAGAGCCCCGAGCAGTTCGACCCGCGGAAGTACCTCGGCCCGGCCCGGGCGGCGATGAAGGAGGTCTGCAAGGCCCGGATGATCGCCTTCGGCCAGGCGGGGCACGCGGGCGAGATCCCCATCAAGACCTGCAAGGAGATGGTGGACTTCTATACCGGCTGACGCGCCGGGCGGAACCCGATCTGTGCAGGCCCGGGGAGGCGGCTTTCCCCGGGCCTGTTCGTTGACCGGGCGGGATGCGGACGGACAGGGAGCAAGCCATGAAAACCGCGATACGGCTGGCGGCGGCGTGGGCGGGCCTGGCGGCGGCGGCGCTCGGGCAGCCTCGGCGGATCGTGGGCACCGTGTTCCGTCGGCCGCTGGAGGTCACGGCCCACCAGGCCGATGCGATCCTCATCGCCCGGATCACCTCGATGGGCGAGCCGCGCCAGATCACCGTCACCCTGCCGGGCGCCCCCGAGCCGATCACGCGGCAGTACGCGAAGGCCAAGGCGACGATCGATCGGGTCATCAAACCCTCGAGCGACAAGGCGCACGCGCTCGCCAAGGGCGGCGCGATCGAGTTCGAGGTCCTGGCGAGGACCTCCAGCCAAGGCACCCGCCCCCAGCCGATTATCCGCAAGGGCCCGGCGTACCTGCTGGCCCTTCAGCGGTTCGACGACAGCCACCGCTGGTTCTTGCCGTTCAGCCACGCGCACTTCCAATCTCCGGCACGGGTGAACGTCGAGAAGATCGCCCGTGCCGCCGATACGTCCGGATGGCCTTGGGGCCCGGCCGCGGGCGAGCTCCAGATCGCCATGATCTCCAAGTGGTCTCTCTGGAAGCACACCGCCGCGAACAAGGACACGGTGTTCTTCCGCGCGTTCCTTGCCGTCCGCAATGTCTCGAAGGAGCCGGTGACCGTGAACCTCCGGCCGGCCGACGCGCCGCTGTGGGTTGAGGCCCGCGCCGTCAACGGGCAGACCGTGCGGGCCGACGTCTACGACGACCTCCATTCGAAGCTCAAGGGCGAGTGGCCCAAGCCCGTCGAGACGCTCGGGCCGGGCGAGGCGTGCTTCGTTTGCACGACCGGCGCGAAGCCCGTGCAGGTCGGCGGGCCGATGGACCTTGCGGCCGGGGCCTGGAGCCTGTTCGCCGGCTACCAGAACCAGCGCGGTGAGACGGAAGACGGCCGGAAACTGTGGACGGGAAAAGTCCTTTCGATGCCCCTGCGCGTGACCGTCACCAATCGGTAGGGGGGGCAAGCGACGGGGCCGGCCGACGCGATCAGAGCGACCTATCCGCTGGACGGGGCGGCCGGTCGCCGTGGGTCCTGTCCAGCGGCCGGGCGTGGGACGCCAGCCCCAGCGTCAGGACGCACCCGAACCACAGGAAGCCCGGCAGGAACAGGAAGATCAAGGCGCTCTGGGGGTCAAGTCCCGGGCCAAAAGCCTGGTAGATGCTGTAGGTGCCGAACGCCGCGACGGCTATCGTGCCGATCAGCGCGCCGATCGATGCCCCCACCGGCCAGCGCCGTCGGACAAACCACGCCACGCCCGCAAGGCCCAGGTACGGGGAGACGTTCCAGAGCAGCATCGCGATCACAAAGCCGTCCACGGCCCCGGCGGCCCCGGCGAGCAGTTGCCAGCCCGCCCCGGCCGCGGCGGCGAGGCAGAGCAGGAGATTCGCGGCCAGCATGATTGTCTGCGCGCGGCCCGGCCTGCGTTCCCGGCCGATTTGCTCGGGCCTTTTGCTCGGTTCGGTCCCCGGTGTGCCCAGCTCCTCCAGTAGCTCGTCGATGTCCGGCATATCCCCGCTCCGGCAAAAGGGTGGTTGTCAGGGGTCCATGGTACGACTATCCTCCTGGGTTTGCAGCACATTACAGATGAGCAAGGAGTGATTCGATGTCGGACGAGGCCAAGCAGGACCTGGGGCATTTCGAGCACAGCAAGAAGGCCGAGCGCATGGGCATTCACGACCGCGTTCGCCGGCCGCTGAAGATCGTGTTCCTCGGTGCGGGCAGCGGGTTTTACCAGAGGCTTTTCAGCGACGTGCTGAGCATCCCCGGCGCCGACGAGGGCGAGATGTGCGCGGTGGATATCGACGCCGAGCGCCTGGACCTTGCCGGCCGGCTCGGCGAGAAGGTCCTCGCGGAGATGGGCAAGACCGGCTGGTCCGTCACCGCCACCGCCGACCGCCGCGAGGTGCTCGCCGGGGCGGATTACATCATCAACTGCATCGAGGTCAGCGGCGTCGACTGCGTCCGCCACGACAACGACATCCCCGCGAAGTACGGCGTGGACCAGTGCATCGGGGACACGATCGGCCCCGGCGGGCTGTTCAAGGCCCTCCGCACCGTGCCCGTCTTTCTTGACGTGCTCGACGACGTCTCCGAGCTCTGCCCCGACGCCTGGGTGCTGAACTACACCAATCCGATGAGCATCATGTGCCTGGCGGCCGCGATGGCCTCCGACGCGAACGTCGTCGGCCTCTGCCACAGCGTCCAGGGCACGAGCCACGCCCTGGCCCGCTACGCCGGCGTGCCGTACCCGGAGCTGACCTGGCGGTGCGGCGGGATCAACCACATGGCGTGGTTCACCGAGCTGAGCCGCGCCGGCGAGAGCATCTACCCCGTGCTCTTCGAGAAGGCCCGCGAAGCCGGCGAGACCTACGAGCAGGACCCCGTCCGCTTCGACCTGATGCTGCACTTCGGCTTCTTCCCGACCGAGTCGAGCGGACACCTCAGCGAGTACGTGCCCTACTACCGCAAGCGCCCGGACCTGATCGAGACGTACTGTCGGGACAAGTACCGCGGCGGCAGCGGGTTCTACGCCCGGGAGTGGCCCGGCTGGCGGGAAGCGTGCGACGAGAACCGCCGGGACATCATCGCCGGCCGGAAAGAGCTCAACACCGAGCGCACGTGGGAATACTGCTCGTGGATCATCCAGGCGATGGAGACCAACAGCCCGATGACGATCTACGGCACCGTGCCGAACACCGGGCTGATCGACAACCTGCCGCAGGACAACGTCGTCGAGGTCGCCTGCACGACCGACGCGCGGGGCGTCAGTCCGCAGTACTTCGGCCCGCTGCCGCCGCAGTGTGCCGCCCTCTGTGATTCGAACCAGCGGATGTTCAAGCTGGGCGCGATTGCGTGCATCGATCGCAGCCGTGAGGCCGCCGCCCACGCCCTGATGCTCGACCCGCTGACCGCCGCCTGCTGCTGCCCCGCCGAGATCAAGCAGATGACCGAGGAGCTCTTCGAGGCCGAGAAGGAGTTCCTGCCGGGGTTCTGAGAGGGGAGGGACTGAGGTCCGATATGCGACACGGAGACGCTGAGATACTGAGAAGACGGATAGAACGGACAAGACGGGTCTCCCGGCTTCTTCTCCGTATCTCTGCGTCTCCGTGTCGAGCAAACAGGGCTATCCGCGTGTTCTCACACTCAGGTTTCACCCGTCCCGCACGGTCGTTCGATAAAGGAGCATCGTCATGAAGATCGGGTTCCACACCGACGCGTTCAACTCCGCGTACCTCAACTTCGAGGCCTGTCTCCAATGGGCCCAGCGGAACGACGTGCACTTCATCGAGTGCGGGCTGATCGACGGGGTCAGTTGGATTCACGGCCTCGGCTACCAGCCGCACGTCGCGCTCTACGAGGACCCGGTCCTGCTGCGGCGGAAGATGGAGGGCTACGGCGTGCGGTTCTCGCAGGTCGACGCGGCGTATCCGCTGTCCGGGACCGACGGGCCGGTCCGCGGCGTGCCGTACGTCCTGAAGAGCATCCAGTGGGCCCATCTCGCCGGCTGCCCGAGCGTGGCCACTACCGACGGCCTGCACAAGCCCGAGGGTCTCGAGGACGTCGGCGCGATGGACCTGATGAAGCGCAGCTACGAGCAGATCATGGAGGTCGCCGAGGCCCACGAGATCACCGTCACCATCGAGGTGCACGGCTACTTCACGACGAACCCCGACCGCATGGCCGAGATGCTCGACTTTGTCGACAGCCCCCGCCTGCGAATGAACATGGATACCGGCAACACGTTCATCGCCGGGCAGGACCCGCCCGCGTTCATCAATCGGTTCGTCGACCGGGTCGCGCACGTGCACGTGAAGGACGTCTCGGAGTCCCTCGCGGCCGCGGTGCGAGGCGATCAGACCGGCATCGCCGTCAGCCAGAGCGCGATCGGCGACGGGGTGAACGCGGACAACATCCGCACGTGCCTGGCCACGCTTCGCGACGCGGGGTTCGACGGCGTCCTCAGCATGGAATGCGAAGGTCAGGGCGGGCCGATGATTGAGAAGTCGCTGGCCTGGCTGCGGGCAACGCTGGGCGAGCTCGAGATTCCGGAAGAGAGGAAGTAGTCCACGAACGACCCGAATCGCACGAAGCCGGGACGAGGCGGCTCGGCATCCGCTGTTGCCGTTCTTCCGGGCGCGCGCGATTCGCGTTTTTCGTGGGGAGCAGACCTGCCTGTCGGAGGCCGTCCGTGAGAAACAAGCCGAACGTCGTTCTGATCATGACGGACCAGCTCGCCCTGCACGCGATCGGGTGTTACGGGGCGACGGTCTGTCGGACGCCGAGTATCGACGCCCTCGCGGCGGACGCCGTTCGCTTCACGCAGGCGCGGTCGATGTGCGCCCTGTGCGCCCCCGCCCGGGCGAGCCTGTTCAGCGGCGTGTATCCGCACAGCCACGGCATCCTGGGCAACCACGAGCTGGACCGCCCGGACCTGGACTACTTCCCCCGAAAGCTCGCCGAGGAGGGCTATCGGCTGGGCTACTCGGGCAAGTGGCACGCGGGGCTGGTCCGCACGGCCGCGGACATGGGCTTTGAGGGCTTCGGGCCACGCGGCTACGGGCGGATCACCGACGGCGGACAGTACGAGCAGTGGCTGGCCGCCAAGGGCCTGCCCATGCCCCAGCCGACGTACGAGTTCTTCGCGGAGGGCGCGCCCAAGCGCGCCCGGGGCGATTCCAGCGGCTACACCGACGGGCCCACCGAGGCGTCGGGCACGGCCTTCGTCGCGGAGACGGCCATCGGCTTGGCCGAGCATTACGCACCCGGCGACGAGCCGTTCTTCCTGGCGTGCAGCTTCTGGGGGCCCCATGCGCCGTACTTGCCCTCGGCCGACTTCAAGGACCTCTACGATCCCGCCGACATCCCCGAGTGGCCCAGCTTCCGCGACGAGCTGGCCGACAAGCCCGTCATCCACCGCAAGCACCGCAAGAGCGTTTTCCCCGGCGCCGCCGAGGCCGACTGGCCCACGTGGGCCCAGGCCGTCGCCCGGTACTACGCCTACGCGACGGAAATCGATCACCACCTCGGGCGGCTGATCGCGCGACTGAAGGATCTGGGCGTCTACGACGACGCGCTGATTGTCTTCAGCGCCGATCACGGCGAGACGGCCGGGATCCACGGCGGGGCGTTCGACAAGGGCGCAATGGCCTACGAGGAGGTCTACCGCATTCCGATGATCGCCCGGCTGCCCGGCGGGGCCGGCGCGGGGAGCACGCGGGATGGATTCGTCAGTTGGCTGGACCTGGCACCGACGTTCTGCGAGGTCGCCGGCACGGCCATGAAGCAGGGGCACGGCGAGAGCCTGCTGCCGGTCCTGACGGATATGGGCGGGGTTGGCCGGGACTGCTTCGTCGCCGAGTTCCACCGCCACCGCTTCCCCGCCGGCCAGCGG
>Ga0272441_10007575_pt1 | contig 17592 bp, 16 predicted proteins | sample SSMProp6N_FD_193582 | JGI IMG/M metagenome (GOLD analysis project Ga0272441, IMG submission 193582) | Marine sediment archaeal communities from Little Sippewissett salt marsh, Falmouth, MA, United States - SSM-Prop-6N | ecosystem: Environmental > Aquatic > Marine > Wetlands > Sediment ...
CTCTGAATAGCAGGCCGGAATGTATATCGGTCTCAATCCGTATCTCTGTATAGTCCGCGTTGCTGTGCTTTAATGCTTCTTCCATCCGATCCCTCAAAATATTTACCTCCAAAAGAGTTAAGAGCTTAGGACTGTAAGCTCTACGCTCTATGCTCTACGCTTTAACCTCTGCTTTCATATGAGAAACTATGATAAAACCGATCGTTCCCGCCAGCAGTGTCTGAAATCCGCATCGGTACAGTGCAATTGTGAACGGCTGACATAGAGAAAACATTCCAAAAATAATCATTCCCAGGGATAATCGCTCGTTGAGCGTCCGCCTCCGGGAAAGGAAGACGAAAGCCACCGTAGCGATCAGAAGAATCTGGAATCCGTATCTCAACGGAACGGTACGCGATGATCCTGAACCTTCGTCAACGTTCCCAAATCCGGCGGACAGCATGGCTATCCATCCAAATATCATCGCAATTATGATCACAGATTCCATGAGTATCTTAAAAGTGCCTTTATACATTGATTTAGCTCCCAATTCATCTATGAAAATGCAATATATAGAGTCCCTGACTGTGTGCCTATAATCGGTGCCCGATTTCTCCCGTATATTCTACCGCATCGCTGGAGATTGTCAAGCGAATAACGGAAACCGATCCTGACTACGAAGACACAAAGCTACTCCTGTTACCGATAAAAAGAATAGACTTCTATGTTAAAGATCACCCCGATAACTACCCAGGCGCCACCCACAAGATATTCGCCCAGGAGAATACCCAGAAAGAATGGAAACGCCTTGCGATAGTAACTGATACCACCGAACTGAAGTATGGTCTTTTTGATAAACCAACTGATTAATATGGAGAACCACAGCATACTAACTGTCCATGTGCTGCTTGCAATGGCGTAACCTGCCGGGTGAAAGGGCCAGAAAGGAAATACTCTCCGCAGCCACCATAAAAACCCTGTGAAGAGGAAGGCCCCAACGGAGAAAGCAGTAGCGTAACCATCTGTTTCAGAGGGATAGCTCAACCAGTTCTGCAAGGCGTTAAATCCATAAATTGCTGACATCTGATAGGGGTCGCCGCCCGATCTATAAGATACGGTGATATACGCCCAGAAAGCCACCAAAGTACTCACTACAGTGGTTAGCACTAAAGTCCGAACCAAACGACGATTGCTCATCTTTGCTTCTGCCGCCAGCTTGAAGCCTTCCAGGGTATGCGGCATAGGATGTGACCGGAAGTAACGATGGAACGAGATGAAGAGAGTCATTATTGTTAAGCTGGGAGCGCCCAGTCGCCGACTGCCGAATGTCTGGACGAGGAAGCGCCGTGGAGTGGCATGTGACAACTCGTGGGTCGGCGGGCCGACTTCGGCGCGAATTCGACTCAGGCTTATGGCCAGGAGATAGTAAACCAGAAAATAGAGCACACCGATCCAGACGACCATTCCCGCCTGGTACGAAAAAATCACAAGAAAAACCAGTCCGCCCAGCAACCCAAATACAGCCCAACGGTATTTCATTGGCTCCATATCCTCATCAGGCTGAGGTTTCAGAATTCTCCCCAAAATGGCAAAGAAGTGTCGTCGTCCACCAATTAAGGCAAAGAATGCCAGGGCCAGATACGCGCCTAATCCCTGAGGCCCATAGTATGGAAAGCCCGGCAAACTGAAAAGCCCCAGCGCACTTCCCAACACCCTTTCCAGCTTCCAGAACAAGTAGAAGAACCAGATTGAGAAGGACATCTCCAAAGGCATAAGGTACCCAAGCCCTACGGCAAAAGGCAATACGTACATGGGTGTACTGCCAATGGCGTTCCAGGGCTTATAGGTGAAATAGCGCCCGATGTTCACCTGGCGCAGAGGGATCCCCGGAACAGAAGGATAGACTATGTGCAGACCGTTTAGCAGATTAATCGTAGCGGCAATAGCAAGACCTATCCACATAGTCCTGGACTTGAAGAAACGTCCTTCGGGCTGTGTCATGGCAAGAGGCAACTGTACAATAGGATAACTCAATCGCTCATGCTCGATCCACTGCTTGCGTATGAGGACATCCAGGCAAAGCATGACCCAGATAACCGCGGTTAAGGATAGCGTCCACCAGAATATCGGGTGCAACCAGAGTAGTAGATGCTCTTTAGTATAAAACGTGGATTCCCCTTTGTACCAATCCTGAAGGCTTGTCACATCGTTTATGGTAAGCCATTCGGGGAGGTATCGCCAGAAAAGCTCTCTCCATTCGTTCTCAGGGGTGGCAAACCAGTGTCCGCCCGGAATCATCACCACCAGAGTCTGCATTATGTCGAATCCCGCTATGGACGACGATACACACAGCATGATGTGAACGGTCAGCAGCTCTCCCTGTCTCAGTGCGAAACGCGGCCAAAATCGCTTAATAGCGCCGTTGATTACAATAAGCACAGTCAGCGTTATTATCACGTTGAAGATGATGGAAACAGTCGTAGGAAAGGAACGCCCATACGCTATGCCGTTTGCCATTATGAAGTAAGTGTTGACAGGGATTAGAAGGAGTCCGAGGATCACAGAGCGAAGCGTGACTCCGGGATCCAGTTTGGATGGTTTGTTGGTGATGTCTTTCATAGTTTATCTGTGTGTTCCTCCGGTTTTGCAGGCCTCTGTATATCTCTTGATTCGGTCAACCACTTGTATCTTGTAGATGTAATTTTACTGTTTTTTCGCTTTCTGGTCAACATAAATTGCTCTTCTTGATTCAGCTTGCGATACAGGATTTGGTGATTTCAGTGCCTGCACTTCGGTTTATATAAAAGAGGTGGAAAACATTCTATCTCGATGAAGCATCCCAAATATGTATCTGAAAGCTTATAGAGAGGGGATAAGCATGGCAATTTCACGAACAACGGCGATAATCGCTGCATTTTGCATGATGGCAGCTTTTAGCGGTAGGGCCTTATCGGAAACTGATGAACCCCGGTCGATGAAGGCGGTGAGAACGTCTCAACCACCTCAGATCGATGGGAAACTGGACGATCCATGCTGGCAGGAAGCGCCGCAGGCCGTAGATTTTATGGACAAATACTTTGACACTCGTGCAAAAGATCAGACAACGGCCTACCTGCTTTACGATGATGAGAATGTATACGTGGCGTTTTACTGCCATGACTCCCAGCCAGATCAGATCATAGCGCGTGAGACCAAACGCGATGGTAATTGCTGGAATGATGACCGTGTCGCCTTCACCATAGATCCCTTTCATGCGCATCTCTATGAGCATAGATCGTTTTTCATCGTCAACGCTATCGGAACGCAGTTCTCCAGTATCGCCGGCGGACGTGCCAGCAAGACGGAATGGAAAGGAGACTGGAAAGCGGGTGCTTCGAGAGTGTCCGATGGATGGACTGCTGAAATGGCGATACCTTTTTCCATACTCAGCTATCCCTCTGTCAATGAGCCTGTTACCATTGGCATAAACTTCGACCGGAAGCAGCAGCATACTGACGTAAGCTCATTCTGGTCGAATATCGGATCGCCGGAGCGCACGGAAAAAGACGGGCATCTGACGGGCATTGTGTTTCCAAAGGAAAGCTTCAAAAGACGCCTATCGGTCATGGCTTATGCCTTTGGTGGCATTGAATCTGACGAGGACAACACGTTTCGCGCTGGTCTGAATGCCAAATACCCCCTCACATCCGAGATGACGGCTGTGGCCAGCATCAATCCGGATTTCTCCAACGTAGAGCAGGCGGTGGAATCCATAGACTTTTCCTACCGCGAAAGGTTTTATCCTGACTGGCGACCATTCTTTCAGGAGGGTGGCGGCATAATCCAGAGCCGCTCATGGGGATTTTACAGCCGCCGCGTCCCATTCTTCGACCTGGGGCTGAAGACTTATGGAAAGATGGGAAGAGTAAGCCTGGGGATTCTGGACACCGTCGATTTCTCCAACGCGTCTGAGATCGACGACGATCCGATTAACAGGAATGACCTGGTCATCGCGACAAAGATCGATCTGGGAAAATCATCGGTCATACCCATCGACTTTGTGAGGCGTGATGACACGGACTTCTGGAACCACGCGGTCGTATGCCGCCCAAGTTTCAGATGGCGGGATCTTTCCATAGGGGGTGCAATAGAGGGGAGCCAGACGGAAGGCGGAAGGAGTGGCGGTGACTACTTCGCCTATATGGATTGGAATTCCAAACACCTTTACTCATCAGTCCACGGTTTCTACGTGACCCCGGATTTTGAAATAGCTAACGGCCTCGTTCCATACACTGACGCCAAAGGAGGAGGGTTCAGTTTGGGATGGGGTAGCGAATGGAGATCTGGCATACTCAAAAGCGCTGGTGGAGGTATGAATGCCAGCCGGATGGATCGACTGGATGGAACCCGTTACGAAAACAATGTAGGCGCGTATGGGAATGTTCACCTAAGAAGCGATCACAGCGCAAATCTGAGTCTCAATAGAGGCAGATATGAGGAATATCGGGATTGGACTCTGGGACTGGGTTTGCACGGAAGTGTCAGCAATCAATACAGGGGATACGGCATAAGCGCATCTTACGGCCGTCGGGAGGACGCCGATTACCGATTCCTCGCGCCTTACGTGAACTTCAGATTTTTGGAGAAGGCGTCCACGAGCCTGAGTTCACAGTTTCTCTGGCACAAGGAGGACAAAGTTCAGCACGTACTCACCCTCAACTATGATATTACCACCGAGCGAGGAATAGGAGCGCGCTTTGTATATCGGGATGGCGATCTTAACGCTTTTATAACCTACCGACAGGCTGTGCGAAAGGGTATCGACGCATACATCATCATCGGTGATCCCAATGCCAGAAAGATGAAAAAACGGGCGCTTGCGAAGATCGTTATACCGCTCTGATTCGTTCTGTGTAGTATGCTGACAAATAAATTTCTGCTATCTGCAAGAAACCGTAGAGGCGGGCTCTGTCCCGTCACTATGTCGCCGCGGAGGGCGACGCTACGGAAACACTATTACCAATTAAGTTGTCAGCGCACTAATCTTCTTCCTTCTCCGGTGGCTCTGGTGGTGGGTGAACGACTATCTTGCTCCCCTCTTTCCTGATAGTATACTCCTTGTCTTCATCGCAGACCTGCCACGTAGTCTTTACAGTAGCTTGCGAGGAAGGCGAAATTCCGCTCTTTTTGAGGATCTGGTGCAGTTCCACTGGAATATTTCTCCTGCCGAAATATATCTGGGACTCAATATTTGGCGAGTCAGACTCCCCGGCTTTGTCTGGCATTCCAGTCGTAGAAACTCCGCTTTTGCTCAAGACGCTTTTGGCCACGAAAATGGGAGCGCCGGTTCTCAGGGCCAGCGCGATAGAGTCGCTGGGCCGGGCGTCGATCTCCTTGAGCACTCCGTTGGTCTGTATGGTTATTATGGCATAGAAAGTAGACTCCTTAAGATCGGTTACAACGACTCTGACAACCTTCATGTCGAACTCTTTGAGCATATTCACCATGAGGTCGTGGGTCATGGGTCTCGGTGGCGGCCGATCTTCCATCTTTTGAATGATCGCAAGTGCCTCAAACATGCCGACCCAGATGGGTAGCAACTGATTCTCGTCAGCTCTGCTTTGCAGAATTACTATGGGCGCTTTTGACTCTGTGTCCATTTTTACGAGCTTAACCACCACCTCCTGAACTACCTTTTCAGGGAAGTCTTCCGGAAGCTTGTGCTCATCAAACTTTTCTTCCACCATAGAGATCAACTCCTCCTTTAGCTCTTTTCTGGCTCTGTGCAATCTGCTTTTCACAGCGGACTGGGACACGCCCAGGAAATCCCCTATCTCTTCGTAAGATAGGCCGTCTATATAGTAAAGCGTAACGGCCAGGCGGTTCTTCTCCGACAGGGAAGCTATGGCTTCTGTGATAGAAAGGCGCAATTCCTCGGCCTCGGCATGTTCCATAGGAGATCCACTCTCTGCGAAGCCTTCCCCTATCTGAGCGATCGCGTCCAGCGGCAGATCATGCGCTCCCTTCCGATCCCGTATCCATAGCTTGCAGACATTCACCGTAATGCGGTACAACCAGCCGGCGAATCTGGACGGATCTCTTATCTTTGCCAGTTCCAGATACGCTCTGACAAAAGTTTCCTGAGTGAGATCCTGCGCATCCGCAAAGTTGCCTACCATGTGGAAGCACAGACCATACACAGCGTTCTGATACCTGCCCACCAGCAGACCGAACGCGTTGGCATCGCCTTCAATACACCGCTTTATTGTGGCTTCATCCGATAGTTTCACCGGCAGCAAGCTTGACCTCCTACCTTTGGTGCAAATAAGACCCTTGGTATTATAGATACAGAAAACGGTGAGAAAGTTTCGTTTTAGTTTAAAATCCTGTGACAGCCCAGCCTGATATAGTATAATATAGCCCAGAAACTGGTAATCGATCTGAGCAAAAAACGATTGTCACCTTTTTTGAACAGGAGGAACCCTTGGAAAGATTAAAGAATATGTTCACTCAGCACCAGGTAATCGCCTTCTTTGTTCTGACCTATGCAATTACCTGGGCATTGTGGATCCCTTTTGCGCCGCTGGCGTATAGCGGTGGTCGTGCATATCGGGCGCCTTCCATAATTGTGCATCTGTCGGTGCCTTTCGTAATTCATGGCGTATTCGGGCCTGCTCTTGCCAGCATTATCTTGTTGGCAGTCATGGAATCGAAGCCCAGACAGGGAAGCCGCAGAACGCCCTGGATTGTGTTTGCCGTATCATGGGTCGCGGCTGCGCTGATCTACCGCACCAGTCGACAGCAACTACATAATTTATCTCTCTACGCCGTTGCCATCAGTGCCGTTACTGCGCTACCGGGGGCGTTCATCGCTTCGTGTGCGGTTTCCAGACTTCCAGGTATCAGGAAACATCTTGCTTCGCTTGTAAAACCGCGAGGTGCTGTGGTTTGGTACCTGGTCGCAGTGTTTCTTATACCCGGACTTAGGTTTTTGGGAGTTCTCATTACGCGCGTTCTTGGACAGAGTATACCACCGCCAGACGAGACTGGCGAGGGTTTGAGGCTTGTGGGCATGGTTGCGTTCAGTGTTTTGTACTCAGCTTTGCACGGCATACTCGGGGAGGAGATCGGGTGGCGAGGGTTCGCTCTTCCAAGACTGCAAAGCCGATTCAGTCCACTGATTGCCAGCGCCATTCTGGGCGTTTTCTGGTTAATATGGCATCTGCCCTTGCATATAGCCGAGTTTGGCTTTGACATCCGGAAATTTGCCTTACCTCATTATATCGTCATGTATTTTTGGGGATTCATCCTTACGTGGATCTACAATCACAGCAAGGGAAGTATTTTAGCTGTGGGACTAATGCACGTTTCATTCAATGTAAGCTTCGGCTTTATCCCGCAGACGAGAGTCTGGAACACCATAGTGATATTAGCAGCCGTTTTTGTTGTCCTGGCTGATCAAATGTGGAAAAAACTTCCTGAAGGCAGTCCGGGTGTCTTCAATAGAGATACTCACTACTCTGAGGGGTTTTTACATCTTTAGTTTCTGACTCTTTTGTGGTATCATAATGTCAAGCACGATGCTATATTTTTGCTGATACGACAGTTGATCCTATAAAACAGGACAGGAGAAATAAACATGCCGGAAGTATATCAATTATTGGGTAAAATAAGGGCGGAGAAGCCGCTTGTGCACCATATCACAAACTGGGTTACCATCTACGATTGCGCAAATATCACCAGAACAATCGGCGCGCTGCCGGTAATGGCTCATGCGGTGGAGGAGTCAGCCGAGATGGTCTCCATCGCTTCTGCTCTGGTGCTTAACATAGGGACGCTTACGCCTCAGCTTATCGAATCAATGATCAGCGCAGGAAAGGCGGCCAATCAAAAAGGTATTCCCATAGTATTGGACGCGGTCGGTGCTGGTGCAACTAAACTGAGGACAGACAGCGCAAACAGAATAATGAAAGAGGTAAAGATCGATATTATCAAAGGCAACTCGGCTGAGATAGGTATACTGGCCGGGGCCAAAGCGGAGGTTAAAGGCGTGGAGGCAATGAGCGTCGAGGGTGATCCGGTGGAACTGGCAAAGAAGCTTGCTGAGGATGAGGAAGCTACTGTTGTCATAACCGGCAAGCAGGACATTGTCTCAAATGGATCAGATACGTACCTGATCAACAACGGTCATGAGATGATGGGCAGCATCGTCGGCACAGGCTGCATGGTTGCTTCTGTAATAGGGTGTTTCGCTGCTGTTGAGAAGGATTATGCTTTCGCATCAACATCAGCGTTAGTATGCTTCGGAATTGCTGGCGAACTTGCGGCAAAGTCGGACAGAAGCAAAGGGCCGGGGACATTCAAAGAAGTGTTCTACGACGAGGTATACAATCTGGATTCGGAAAAGATAAAGGATCTCCAGAATTTTCAGAAAGTTTAGCTTTGAGCTAAGTGGTTCTATTGGCAAGTAACCTGCGTTTTAAGATGGGCAGGTTAGGGACTTCGAGTCAACACAAGTTGTTTTCATTATAGGGTTTGTTATCCCAAATAACAGTGGGTTGACATGAGAAAACCTGCCCCTACAGGACTTCGTCCACAATTTTGAGTCGCGCTCGCAAAATACAAATCAGTTGACAATCCACAGGCACTGATATATAATGCTTAAGATTATTATATAGTTTATATATTTACTCTGATTTTCGGTCATGGATAAAGCGATCCGCATACTGGATGTGAACATAAACCGTAGTCGGGAAGGTCTGAGGGTAGTGGAGGATGTAGTCAGGCTTGTGCTGAACGACGCAGGTCTGGCTTCTCGGTTAAAAACCATCCGGCATAAGGTAACGCATCTCTCACAGCAGTTGCCATTGGAAGAATCGGAACTTCTGAAAGCCCGGGACAGCGACGGCGACGTGGGCATGAATCTCAACAATGCCTCGGAGGATCGTCGCGTTGACCTCTCACAAATAGCTACCGCAAACATCCGCAGATCTCAGGAATCCATGCGAGTTTTGGAGGAATTCTCAAAGCTATACGACGCTAAGATCGCTCTGGAGTTCAAAAAACTGCGCTTTGATCTATATGGACTGGAAAAGGAGATACTGCCCAAACTAATAGAATATCAGAATCAGTCCGGGTAATGCAGAAATTCTGCGGAAGATACGGAAGGGAATTTGCCATCTTATACAATTGTTCATTTAGTAGAGAGTTCTTCGCATGGATAAGCTGGGATCAGGTTTTCATTTATACGTAATCACGGATCATAATCTCTCCCGAGATAGATCGGATGAGGAGGTGGTCGAAGCGGCCATCGCTGGTGGAGCGGATATTATCCAGTTGCGGGATAAAGGACGTACCACAAAGGAACTCCTTCAGGAAGCGCTGAAACTGAGGGAGATTACCCGTAAAAATGGTGTTCCGTTCCTGATAAATGATCGCGTCGATCTGGCACTGGCGGCCGATGCTGATGGTGTTCATCTGGGACAGAATGATCTCCCGATCGAGTATGCCCGAAAGCTACTGGGAAACGGTAGAATCATAGGAGTATCAGCGCAGAGCGCGGAACAGGCAGTGCAGGCGGAAAGGGACAGCGCGGACTATGTGGCCGTTAGCGCTATATTCTCTACACCAACGAAGCCAGACGCTGAAGCACTGGGGCTGGAATCCATCACGAAGATAAAGGAAAATGTAAACATACCGGTAGTAGCTATTGGTGGAATAAAGGAGGAAAATGCGGCGCGGGTCAGAAAGGCCGGCGCGGATTGTATAGCAGTAATATCGGCGGTGGTATCCGCCATTGATATAGAAGAAGCTGCCAGGAATTTGCGGGAGAGGTTTTTGGCAGCAGATTAAGCCTGGAGGTGAAAACTGGTGACACAGTTAGAATCAGCTCGCTCAGGAGAAATAACGCCTGAAATGGAAGCGGTGGCAGAACAGGAAAGACTGTCGCCGGAATACGTCAGAAACGGAGTTGCAGCGGGCACTATAGTAATTCTTCATAACACGAAGCGATCTGGTGTGAAGCTCTGCGGTATCGGGTCTGGTCTCCGGACGAAAGTGAACGCCAATCTCGGTACATCGCCGGATGGTTCCATCCTCTCGGATGAAAGGGAGAAGCTGGAGGCCGCGGTGAAATACGGCGCGGATGCAGTTATGGATCTGAGCACCGGCGGTGATCTGGATGAGATCAGACGAATGTTCATAGACGAATCTCCCGTAGCTGTCGGCAGTGTTCCCATATACACCGCTGCTGTGGAGGTTGTGAAAGATGGTCGGTCTGTGGCAGAAATGACGACAGATGAGATGTTCGCGGCCATTCAGAAGCATGTGTCTCATGGTATAGATTTTATTACTGTACATTGCGGGGTAACACTGGAAACGCTGAAGCGACTAAGGAATCAGAGACGAGTAACTGATGTGGTGAGCAGGGGCGGCTCATTCCTGACTCAATGGATGATACACAACGAACAGGAGAACCCTCTCTACTCACAGTTTGATAGGCTCCTGCAAATAGCCAGAGAATTTGACGTTACGTTAAGTCTGGGTGACGGCCTGAGACCCGGCTGCCTGGCGGATTCTACCGACAGGCCGCAGGTTCAGGAGCTTATTTTGCTGGGAGAGTTGGCCTCTCAAGCGCGAAGTTGCGGCGTTCAGGCTATGATAGAAGGCCCGGGACATATACCTTTGAACGAGATCGAAACTAATATTATGCTGGAGAAGAAGCTGTGCAACGGCGCGCCGTTCTATGTTCTTGGCCCTATCACTACAGATATTGCTCCGGGCTACGATCACATAACTTCAGCAATCGGGGGAGCTATTGCCGCTAAAGCTGGCGCTGACTTTTTGTGCTACGTTACGCCTGCGGAGCACGTTTGTCTTCCGTCGGTGGAGGATGTGAGACAGGGAGTGATAGCCAGCAGGATCGCTGCGCATGTGGCGGATCTGGCCAAGGGCTCCAAAGCTGCTAATGAATGGGATGACAGGATGGGAAAGGCCAGAAAAGACCTGGATTGGGACGCTCAGGCGGAACTGGCTATTGATCCGGATCTGATCAGGACGAGAAGAAGCGAAAATCTACCTGATGATAAGGACGCGTGTACCATGTGCGGGAAATTCTGCGCAGTGAAAGGTCTCAAGGAGTATTTCAAAAACCCGCTTGACTGAGGATGGAGAGGAAGAGGGAGAAGGGAAGAGGGAAAGCTCTATGCTCATAAGTGACTGGCGGTTATGGATATTTGCTTAATAATCCCGGCATATAATGAGGCGAGAACTATAGGACAGGTTGTGTCTGAAGCTCGCAAAATTGTCAGTTCTGTGGTCGTGGTGGACGACGGATCCCGGGATGATACCGCTCAGATCGCTGAGGATTCAGGCGCGCTGGTGCTCAAGCATCAGGTTAACAGCGGAAAGGGCGCAGCTTTGCGCACAGGTTTCCAATATGCTCTGGATCACGGTTATGACGCAGTGATAACTATGGACAGCGACGGCCAGCATGATTCGAGCGATATTCCCGCGTTTCTGGAGGCCTTCAACAGAAAAGCGGGATTTGGGAAAAGAACGCGCCCTGGCGTTATTCTTGGATCAAGGATGCAGGACATTGCTACCATGCCGGCCATCAGGAAGTTTACCAATAAATTCACCTCGTTTGTCGGCTCGCTCTTGGCTCATCAGGAACTCAGAGACAGCCAATCGGGGTTTAGATTGATTAGCACTGACGTTCTTCGGGCTGTTGAGTTAGAGACTTCCGGATACGAGATGGAATCTGAATTGCTGATAAAGGCCTCCAGGGCTGGTTTTCGGATCACATCAGTTCCTATAAAGACTATATACGGACAGGAGGTAAGCAAGATTAACCCGACGCTGGATACATACAGGTTTCTTCGGCTGCTGTTTAGGAGTTTGCGCTGGTGAATGTATTAATAACGAACGATGATGGCATAGGTTCGGAAGGACTGAAGGTTCTGGCCAAAGCGTTTAGAGAATTTGGTGAAGTGTTCGTGGTCGCTCCGGACAGACAGCGCAGCGCGGTCGGATTATCCATAACTATTGAGCGGCCTTTGAGAGTCGAGAGCGTGGACGAGAGGACATTTTCGGTCGATGGAATGCCGGTTGATTGTGTGACATTGGCCATCCACGGGTTGATGGACCCGCCGCCGAATCTCATCGTGTCCGGCATCAATGATGGACAGAATCTTGGTTACGATATATATCATTCCGGCACCGTTGGCGCTGCCTTTGTAGGTACGATGTTTGGCATACCATCTATGGCAGTGTCGGTGACAGATAACAGCTTCGACGAGGATCATAAGGGCGTTTTCTTCTATGACACAGCCGCTCATATAGCACTGAAGCTGGCGAGGATTATGGAACAGCATAAACTGCCTGATGGGACACTGCTGAACGTCAATGTCCCAAATGTCTCTCTATCGGAGATAGAAGGGATTGAGGTTACCAGACATTGCGATTCCACTTATGATATTGAGATTCACCATAGATTGGATCCCAGAGGAAAGAAGTATTATTGGTTGGGTGGTAAGTTCCGGGGCAACAGCGATCACTCAGAGACGGATCTGAGCGCTCTTCGCCGCCGCAAAGTCTCTGTTACGCCACTTCGGCTGGATATTACAGATTATACAGTGATACAGGATTTGTCCAACTGGATACTGGATGCCGGATAATAAAAAATCAGGCATCAGGAATAGGAGGCGATGTTGCGGGAAGGTCTAAGGATTTGGTTAGAATCTTATGGTTTACCAGCCGAGGTGATTGTTCTTATTGTTTCTATGTTGCCGATTTTTGAGCTTCGCGGTGGGATTCCATGCGGTGCTGCGCTTCATATTGTGTGGTGGAAGACGTATCTGATGGCGGTATTAGGGAATATGATACCGGTCGTGCCGCTGCTGTTATTTCTCGATCCTATATCTGATTGGCTAAGGCGTCATATGGAACTGGCCAACCGGTTTTTTGAGTGGCTTTTCGCTCGAACCAGAAGAAGGACTGAAGCAGGGATAAGGAAGTATGGGTTATTCCTGGGACTGATGTTCTTTGTAGCCATCCCACTGCCGGTTACAGGCGCATGGACAGGATGCGCGGCGGCATTTCTCTTTGGAGTAAAATTCCGATACTCGCTTCCGGCTGTCATGTTAGGCGTCCTGATCGCCAGCATAATTGTTAGTATAATAACTTACGGAGCAGCAACGGTTATAAAGCTGATCTAATTGCATATGAAATCCATCGGTATAATTGCCAATTTAACTAAAGACGGAGCGGCCCGGATAGTAGCTGAAGTATCCAACTGGCTGCAAAGCAGGGGGATCAGTGCCCTGATCACAGAGGATTGTGCAGCAGTTTCTGACTCCCGGAACTGTACTGTGGCGGACAAAGAGAGTATTCTCTTTCAGTCGGATTGTGTTGTTGTCTTTGGTGGAGATGGTACGCTTTTGAACATGGCGCATCTTCCTGGGGCGGAAACTGTACCTATTTTGGCAGTGAATCTGGGCAGTCTGGGATTTCTTACCGAAGTTACACTGGATGAGCTTTATCCTGCCCTTGAAAAATTGCTGGAAGGCGATTTTCAACTGGACGAGCGAATGATGCTCCAGGCCACGCTACGCAAAAAAGCCGGTGGAAAGATAGAAGCTCAGAGAGTTGCTTTGAATGATGCCGTTGTAAGCAAAGAACCATTTTCGAGAATAATAACGCTGGAAACTTATGTCGACGGTGAGTATTCAGCAACTTACGAAGCTGACGGTCTCATTGTAGCCACGCCCAGTGGATCTACAGCTTATTCTCTGTCGGCCGGAGGGCCGATTATACATCCGAGTCTGAACGCATTTGTTCTGACTCCCCTTTGTCCTCATACACTTGCTATGAGACCGCATGTCATTTCTGCTGAGTCACGCATTTCGGTAGTCGTCAGATCGGATCACTGCAACATAGCACTGACGACAGATCGTCAGGAATCATTTGATATGTGTCCGGATTCCATCGTTGAGATAGAGAAAGCTCCTGAAACCATTAAGCTCATCAGATCATGTAAAACGAGCTATTACGAGGTTCTCAGAACGAAGCTTAAATGGGGGGGAAACCGTAACGGGTGACGCGTAAAAGGTAACGCGTAACGAGTATTATGCTTCAGGAACTGGATATTCGCAACTATGCTCTTATCGACAAAATCAGGATCGATTTTTCGCCCGGCCTGAACATCCTGACAGGCGAGACAGGAGCGGGAAAATCTATCATAATTGGGGCTATGGGACTGATGCTGGGGGAACGGGCTTCAACTGACGTGATCCGCACAGGAGCCGAGTCCGCTTCGGTAAGAGGCGCTTTTGAGACCACAGATGATTCTCAAGCAGATAGGATCATAGGCGAAGCGGATTTGAAGGATGATGAGAGCGATAGCTTGCTGCTTCTGTCCAGAGAGGTCTCTCAGACGGGCAGGAGCAAATGCAGGATAAACGACCAATCTGCCACGCTTTCCATACTTCGGGAAGTTGGAGATTACCTGGTAGATATACATGGCCAGCATGAGCATCAGATCCTGTTCCGCCAGGAAGAGCATCTCAATATACTTGACAGTTTCGGGAATCTGAAGCCTCTGCGTCAAAAGGTTTCCGATGCTTATGTTAAGCTGCAAAAGCTGCAAGCGGAATATAATCGGCTTATCAGAGACCGGAATGAAAAGATGCGCGAAAAGGATTTGCTGGAGTTTCAGTTAAAGGAGTTTGAGGATGCCAAACTGGAGGAGGATGAGGAAGGAAAACTGCTCCGTGAAAGGGAGATCATAAACAATGCTGAGTTGGTCTTTGAGCTGGCCAACAGCATCTACGAACGCCTCTATAGCAGTGAAGAGCCGACTCTTCCAGCAGTCCTCGATATTCTGAAATCAATGAAGGGTGATCTGGTGAAATTGCATCAGATCGATGCCCAGTTGGAGGAAACTCAGTCCAGATTTGAAAGCTCCATATACGAACTGGAGGACATTGCCGGACAGATGCGGGATTACCGGGATGAAGTGGAGTTCGATCCCCGCAAACTTGCTGATGTAGAGGCCAGGCTCGATCTGATCTACAGGCTAAAGCAGAAGTATGGATTAAACTCTGTGGCGGAGCTTCTTTCTTACAGGGATGATGTAGCTCGTCAACTAAAGGATCTGTCGCTGAGTTCTGCCAGAATAGATGATGCACGGCAGGAGATACAGAAGGTCATTGCAGAAGCAGGTAAGGTCGCGCTGAAATTATCGCAGCAGCGACAGCGCCACGCTAAGAGGCTGAAATCTCTGGTGGAAAAAGAGCTTCACAGCCTGGGAATGGAAAAGACAGTTTTTGAGGTGCAAGTGCTCCAGAACGAAGCAGAAAACGGTATTATCAAGGATAATGGTAAAAAGTTCAGACTCGGGCCGGACGGAATCGACTCCATAGAATTTCTCATCTCCCCAAACGTGGGTGAGGAACTGAGGCCCCTTGCTAAGATCGCCTCTGGTGGCGAAATTTCCAGGATCATGTTAGCGGTGAAAACCGTATTGGCGCACACCGGCGAGGTAACAACCATGATCTTCGATGAGATCGACGCCGGCATCGGGGGAAGGATAGCGGAGGTGGTGGGCAGAAAACTAAGGGAACTGGCCAAATCTCAGCAGGTGATATGTATAACCCATTTGCCGCAGATAGCAAGTCTGGCCGATTCCCATTGTCGTGTGGAGAAGAAGGTAGTCGGGGATCGCACTGTGGTGGAAGTGCGTACTCTTAGCGATGCGGAGCGAGTGGATGAAATAGCCAGGATGTTGGCTGGCGAGAAGATAACGGACGTTACATTAGCTCATGCGCGAGAAATGGTAGAACAAGCAAAGGAGGCTTAATTAGCAGTCAGCTATCAGCCTTCAGATTTCAGCCAATAGCAAGCTGACCGCTGACAACTGACTGCTGACAGCTATAAGATGAAAGAGATAAGATTTCACGGTAGAGGTGGCCAGGGTTCTGTTTTGGCCTCGAACATACTGGCTAATGCTGCTTTTTTGGAAGGACGCTACGTTCAGGCATTTCTCCTCATCGGTGCAGAACGCAGAGGTGCACCTGTGGTAGCTTTCACAAGGATAGACGATAAGCCTATCAGAAACAGATCGCAGATATACTCGCCGGATTACGTGGTCGTTCTCGACTCCGATCTGGCGGATATTGTGGATGTGGCAAGCGGGATAAAACCTTCAGGAATGATATTCGTCAACAGCGACAGGGATGGCGGAGATTTCCACTTCAACTCCCAGGCAAAGACGGTAACGCTGGATGTTACCTCTATTGCGCTGAAACATGGATTAGGAACACAGACCGCACCCATAGTCAATACATCCGTATTGGGCGCGTTCGCTCGAATATCCGGGGAGATTGGGCTGGAAGCTCTCCTGGCTGCCATTCGGGAGTTCGCTCCAGCGAAACCTGAAGAAAACTCTATGGCCGCAGAAGAAGCATATAGAGAGGCTGAAAAATGGCTGATGAAAAGATCAAATTCAGACACTTAGGAGACTTACCACCCATGACTGTCTCCTCTGGAACTATGATGGTCAATAAGACCGGCGGGTGGAGGTCAGTGCGGCCAGTTATAGATACTGAGAAGTGTACGTCGTGTATGATATGCTGGAAATTCTGCCCGGAAGCCTGCATCGTTGTGAAAGACGGGCCGGTGATCGACCTGGATTACTGCAAGGGATGCGGCATCTGCGCTGAGGAATGTCCAGTAGGCGCAATAACGCTGGTTGAGGAAGGTAAGTAGAACAGGAAGTGGGTTAGGGGGGATTTGGCGCGGGAACCACTTCCCAAAGACTATTGCATGGAGAAGGTGAAAGATGAAAAAGGTAACCATGGGAAACCATGCAGCGGCTTACGGAGCGAAGCTGGCCAGAGCGGAGGTCGTGGCTGCCTACCCTATAACCCCTCAGACCCAGACGGTGGAGAAAATATCCGAGATGGTGGCCAGGGGCGAAATGAAGGCCGAGTTCATCAAGGTGGAATCGGAGCACTCGGCAATGGCGGCGTGTATAGGCGCATCGGCCGCAGGCGCGAGGGCGTTCACCGCCACGTCATCACACGGACTGGCTCTGATGCACGAAATGCTTCACTGGGCAGGCGGCGCCCGGCTTCCCATCGTCATGACGAACGTAAACAGGGCCATGGGACCAGGATGGAACATCTGGAGCGAACAGAGCGACAGCCTGGCCCAGCGGGACACCGGATGGATGCAGATCTACTGCGAGAGCAATCAGGAGGTTCTGGATACTGTAATACAGTCTTTCAAGATCTCAGAGAAGGTTCTTCTGCCGACGATGATCTGTCTGGACGGGTTCATCCTGTCTCATACCTATGAGGTCGTGGATATTCCCGATCAGGACGCTGTTGACGCATTTCTTCCCAGATACGAAGCGGAGTATAAGCTGGATGTGAACGATCCCAAAACCTTCAGCGCCATGAATTCTCCCGAATGGTATTACGAGATGCGGTACCAGATGCACGCGGCAATGGAGGAGGCAAAATCGGTCATAATAGAGGTCAACGAAGAGTTCCATCAGCATTTCGGAAGAGAGTACAGCCTGGTTGATGACTACCGGTGCGATGGAGCGAAGACTATCATGATAGCATGTGG
>Ga0272441_10007576_pt1 | contig 17588 bp, 9 predicted proteins | sample SSMProp6N_FD_193582 | JGI IMG/M metagenome (GOLD analysis project Ga0272441, IMG submission 193582) | Marine sediment archaeal communities from Little Sippewissett salt marsh, Falmouth, MA, United States - SSM-Prop-6N | ecosystem: Environmental > Aquatic > Marine > Wetlands > Sediment ...
CCGACCCAGCGACACTTTGAGCCGAATGTAGTCTAGACTTTCGAGCTAAAAACCCTCAAATCGGCCCAGAGCCCCAAAGTAGCTCGCTAACTGACGAACTTGGGCTAGCTACAGTTAATGAGGCAAGCACCGCTCGCCACACGGGCGGGTTGAGCGGAAGCCTGTGGCATCGCTGCCGCCATGGCCTGTGCGCTCAGCCGGTGGCGCTGATCAGAGATGGCGGCGCTGAGTGTCAACCTAAGTCTTTTAGGCGAAGTGTGATGCGTAGTTGGGACCGTCTCGAAAATGCGGAGACAAAGTACATGGACCGGTGTAGATAGGTCACAGGAGGGTCTGATATGCAGGGCACAACTAGTACTGGGGTGACGCGATCTCCGGGAGGTCGGCCGGCGGCCGGGCTCGCGGCAGCGATCCGATCCGGGATAGCTGCGGGGCGCTATCAGGTTGGCCAGTTCGTTCCTTCGGTGCGGGAGCTGAGCTGGCGGCACTCCGTGGCGGGAGAGACGGCGCGGCGGGCGCTGAAATCCCTGGAGGTCGAAGGTCTGCTCTCCGCCGAGCCTCGCCACGGATACCGGGTCATAGCCCAGCCGGAGCAGCCCGACCGCACGTTGCCCATCTCCTACCTGCTCTCGGGCGTGGAGGGCGCCAGCACCCAGTGGTCCGATCTGCACCAGATGCTGCTGGTGGAGTTCCAGCGCCTGGCCGCCGAAGAAGGGCGGTCGCTGGTGAGCGTCAGCTACGGCAGGCGCCCCACGACGGAGGTCGTCGAGCAGATCCGCGCGGCGAGGGTCTGCGGGGTGGTTGTGGACTCGATAACATCCGAGCTCCAGGAGATCGTAGGTCGGGCCGGACTCCCAACCGTGCTTGTCGACTTCTGCGGCGAGGAACTGCCCTGCGATGCTGTGGGGCAAGACGGCTACTGGGGAGGCGTGGCCGCCGTGTCGTATCTGCTGGAGCGCGGCCACAGGAAGATAGCCTGGATCGGACCGCAACTGGTCGAGGCCGACGATCACGTCGGCCAGCGTCTGGGAGGCAGCGTCGGCGCTCTTGCCCGCGCGGGGCTGCGGCTGCAGTCGAACATGATCATCGAAGCGCCCTATCGAGACGCGGCGGCCTTCGCGAAGGCTGCCCGCGCACTTCTGTCGCGGAAGGACCCGCCGACGGCCGTAGTGGCCCTGTGGCGTCACGCAGCGGTGGCGGTGGGGCGCGCGGCGCGGGAACTTGGCCTGGTCATCGGCAAGGACCTGGATCTGGTCGGTTGGTGCACGGCGGAGGCCTACGAGAGCACTTTCGTGCCGAGCTTCCCGCCCGGACAGGTTCCGCCCGCGATGGTCTGGAGCGTGGCGGAGATGGTGCGCGCAGCGCACTCCCTGCTGGAGATGCGCCGCGCGAATCCCGACGCGCCCCCGAAGCTGGTCATAGTCCGGCCGCAGTTGCGAACCGCTGCGGACTCGCCGCGTGATGAGAGGTAACCGCCGTGTCTCTACGCTACGCCAGCCTGCAACTGCTGCTCTGCGCACTTGCGGTTCCCGCCGCCCTCGCAGGAGACATGGATGAGCTCAAGGACAAGCGCGAGGCGGTCTTCGAGTTCGCCAGGCGGCCGGTCGTCACCCGCAGGGGCGACCGGATCACCATCACCTTTGAGAGCAAGGGCTTCTGCGACTGTACCGTGGCAATCGAGGATCCCGCCGGCAAGATCGTGCGTTACCTGGCGAGCGGTGTCCTGGGGCAGAACGCGCCGGCGCCCTTCGCGAAGAACTCGAAGGAGCAGACCCTCGTCTGGGACGGTAAGGACGAGCAGGGCCGGTACGTTGACCACAAGGACCGCCTGACGATCCGCGTATCACTGGGCCTCCGGCCGCGCTTCGAGAGGACGCTCTACTGGTCGCCCAAGAAGCGCCAGTCCAAGAAGCCGCCGCTGATCGCCGCAGCGCCCGAAGGTGTCTACGTGTACGACGGGGGCATGTCCACCGACCACGTTACCCTCTACGATCACAAGGGAAACTACTTGCGCACCGTGTATCCCTTCCCGGCCGGGAAGATCGGCAGCGTTGTCGGTGTTGACTGGCACACCCATCCGCACGACGGGAAGAGCCTGCCGATCAAGCCCAACTACCTGCACTCGACGATGCTCACTTCCGGCACCAGCGCTCCCGTGCCCTTCCTGACCTGGGGGCCCGAGCAGAAGCGGTCTTACTCGGAAGTCGCAAGAACGGCGCCCGATCACCGCGGCAATTGGGGCCGGGCGGCCACCGCCATCGCGGCCTGCAGGGGCCAGGTCGCTCTGGCCTACTGGCACCTCAACCGACTGACCGGCGCAGGAAACGCGAGCAAGCTCAGCCTGCGTGGTCCGAAGACCGGAATGGTCCCGGCGCTGGGCAGCAGCCACTCCAAGGGACACTCGCGCGTGGGCCCGGGAGCATCGCTTTCAGCCCGGACGGCAAGTGGCTCTACCTCACCGGATACCTCTGGACGGTGGACCGCCGCAGCAACGCCTTTCACATGGTGGCGCGCATGAGGTACGACGGCCGCGAGCCGGCCGAGCCCTGGCTGGGCACGACCGACTGGCGCAAGCCCGGCAGCGGCCCGGGACAGTTCAAGTACCCAACCGGCGTGGCTACCGACTCCAAGGGCCGGGTCTACGTCGCGGATTACATCAACGACCGGATCCAGGTGTTCACCCCGGAGGGCCGCCACCTCAAGTCGCTCGGGACCGTCAAGCCCGTGAAGGTCGACGTTCACCCGCACACCGGAGAGATATTCGTCTTCTCCTGGGCATTGGGCAACGAGCTCTTCAGCAAGAGGGGGCTGAACCAGGACATCCCGCCGAGCCTGACGCACTACGGGCCGTTGGAGAACTTCAAGCGCAAGGCCAAGTACGATCTCCCGTTGAAGGGCTACCGGCATCGCGCGCGGTTCTACTACGGCTGGGGACCGTTCCGTGCGCCCTGCACCGCCGCGGTCGACTTCTGGGCCAAGCCGCTCACCGTCTGGCTGGTCCCCAAGAATCCCCGCCGGCAGAGCGACTGGGCGGCCTTCGTGGCTTCCAAGTGGAAGGACGCCGGCCCCCTGCTGCTCGTCCCCGAGAAGGGCAGGCTGAAGGTCAAGCGCGACTTCGGGAAGGAGGCCCACCGGGCGGTCAGCATACTCCGCCCGCCGGAGTACGCCAACCAGCGGCTCTACGTGAGTCCTAGGACCGGACGCCTCAGCGTGGTCGAGAACCTGGAGTACGACGGCACCAACCGCAACTTCGGCTTCGGGCGTATCATCGAGATCGACCCGGAGACCGGCAAGATACGCGAGATCCCCACGCCGTTCAACGCCGGCGACATGTGCTACGACATCAACGGCCTGATCTACATGCATTCCAACACCATGGTGGCTCGTTACGAGCCCTCGAACTGGCGGGAGGTGCCCTGGGACTACGGCGAGGAGCGCAAGAGCGTCGGCTACGCGCACGGCGCCGGCAAGCGGGCCCCGGTTATCGCCGCGCTGCGCAACCAGGGCGCGGCCACCTGGAACTCGGGCGAGATGGGGGTTTCCCCCATGGGCAATCTGGTTGTCGCCTGCCACATGACCAAGGACGCCTACGAAAAGAAGGTCCGCAAGGCGCCCCCCAAGGTTCACAAGGCCGATGCCTACACGCCCAAGCTCTATCCCGGGCGCGCGGTATACACCCACAAGCAGGCGGTCATCCACGTCTGGGACCGCCACGGGCAGATACTGCACCGCGATCCGGTTCCGGGCACGCCCGACACCTACGGCGTGGAGATCGACCGGGAGGGCGATATCTACTTCCTGGCGTCGGCCACGCGCTGCTACGGCGGGAAGAAGTACTTCGACGACATGACCGGCACGGTCATGAAGTTCAAACCGCACAAGGGCCGGATCCTCGCCGCCAGCAGGAAGAAGGACGTCTGCCCGGTGCCCCTCAAGGACGCCGACCGGCCCAAGCGTCCGGTCGACATCTACAGCGCCAAGTTGGGCGGGGGTGCCTGGGTACAGGGAGCGGAGTGGATGTACGGAGGAGTGGGCCGCTTCGGGCAGGTGCAGTCCTCCTGCGGTTGCTCATGTTCCATAGCCCGCTTCGCCCTGGACTACTTCCGCCGCTCCTTTGCCCCGGAAATCGGCCGCTACAGCGTTGCGGTGCTCGACGCCAACGGCAACGTGATCCTGCGCCTGGGCCGCTATGGCAGCGTCGACGACGGCAAGCCCCTGGTCGCTGACGGCGGTCCCGCAGTGGTGAACGCCATCGGCGGCGACGAGGTCGCCCTGTTCCACGCATGTCTCGTGGCCACGCACACGGACCGGCGCCTGTTCATCGCCGACCACGGCAACTCGCGGATTCTGAGCGTGAAGCTGGGCTATCACGCAGAGGAGAAGGTTCGGCTCAAGGACGTGCCCGACTCGGACGAGGCTTCGCTGAGCAGCGGTCACTGATCCGCAGCTGCAGCTTCAGGAGGCAAGCAGAGATATGGTCAATCGCAAGATCACGATCGCCCTGTTCGGGCTGTGGCCGGCCCTGGCCCTAGCCGGAACCTATCGCGCGCCGCTGGACGTGCGCGCTCCCGGGAAGGCGGAGTTCACCCGGAAGCCCCGGGTCGTCCGGAAGAACGGCGGCCTGCGGATCAGCTTCGCCGTCAGCGCCGCGATCGACGTTGAAGTGGCGGTTCTCGACGCCAAGGGCAAGGTGGTGCGCCACCTGGCCGCGGGGCTCCTGGGCAAGAACGCGCCCGCGCCGCTGGCGAAGAACTCGCTCCAGCAGGAGCTCCTCTGGGACGGGAAGGACGACCTGGGGAACCCGACACGCGACACGCGACACGCGACACCCCTTCGCGTCCGCGTGCGCCTGGGCTCGCAGGCCAGGCTCGAGAAGTACATCGGTTGGTCCGGGAACAGGCTCCAGGACGGAGTGCTCAGTCTGGCGGTGGGTGCCAAGGGCGAGCTTTTCGTCCTCCTGGCCAGCGGCTGTTGGGCGGCCCACGGCCGGGCGCAGATCCGCGTCTTCGATCGCAAGGGTAACTACCTCCGGACCATTCTGCCCTACCGCGCCAACACGCCGGAGGAGCGGCTCAGATCCGTTGGCCGCCTGGAAGTTGACGGCGAGAAGATCCCGGTGGTCTTCGACTGCTCATCGCACACCGTCGCGCCGCTGACTCGCCGGTTCAGGAAGCAGAACATGGTCTACAGCCCCAAAGGGCACCTTGTCCTGGCCAGCGGCTTCGACTGGTACACGCCGCGACACCTCCTGGCGGTACACGCCGAGGGCGGCGCGCCCGCGGGGATGGACTTCGTGGGGCCCTGGATCGCCGACGGCAAGAAGAAGGACATGGGCATCCACTTCGAGCACCTGGCCACCAGCCCCGACGGGAACTGGGTCTACTACGTGCCCTTTGACGGCCGACCGCGCAACGTGGTCTTCCGCACCGCGTGGGGCGAGAAGCGACTGGGAAAGCCCTTCATCGGAGAGGAGGGCAAGGCCGGCGACGACGGAAAGCACCTCAGCGATCCGCAGGGTGTCGCCACCGACCGGCACGGGCGGATCTACGTCTGCGATCGCGGCAACAAGCGGGTCGCCGTCTTCTCTCCCCAGGGAAAGCCATTGGGGCATTTCCCCGCGGTGGCGCCCGAACAGATCGCGGTGCACCCTACGGGCGGCGAGATATACGTAGTCACCCGCCAGAAGCCCAGTCTGGAGCGCCGCGCGGACATCTCCTCCATGAGCATGTCGCAGTACAAGAGATGGAAGAAGGCCGAAAAGGAGCGCAAGGCCAAGCTGCCTCCACCCGAGCCGCCGGCCATCACCAAGTTCTCCGCCTGGCCGGCCCCCGGCAAGCAAGGCGGGGAAAAGCCCCGCAAGCTGGCCCGGCTCGAACTGAACATCGGGGTGATGGCCCTGGACGGCGAAGCCTCGCCGCCGCGCATTTGGGTCACGGTCAAGCGGGGAGGCTTGCTGCCGCTCACCGACCGGGGCAAGAGCTTCGAGATCGGCGAGCCGCTTGGCAAACGGGACGGCGTCCGCTACCCGACCTTCCTGGTCGCCGATCCGACCCGCAATCGCCTGCTCTACCGCGACCAGCAATCGTCGGTCAAGCGCGGCAGCAAGGCGATCTACGCCATCGATCTGGCCAGCGGGAAGCGCAGGGCTCTGGTGGGCGCCACGGAGATCGCCCTCTGCCCCGACGGCACCATCGTGGGCACGGGCGGATATCGCTGCAACGCGCTCTACCGCTTCGATTCCGAGGGCAAGCCGCTGGCGTGGAAGGCCACGGGCACTAATAAGATCGAGGCCGGCACCTATTGCGTCTATGGCGTCGACCTCGGCCTGCGGGGGCTCTGCGCCGATCTGCACGGCAACGTCTATTTCGTGCGGTCTCACCGGCCGAGAGCGTCCTCCGGCGGGATAGGGTCTCGCGTCGACGTGTTCAACCCGGAGGGAAAGAAGATCAAGGCGGCGATCGTCGACGGCCTGGGCTACGGCGACTGCGGCGTGGGCGTGGACGCACGCGGCAACATCTACGTGGGCTCGAACATCAAACCGGGCGACTCGCCCTTCCCCAAGGCCTTCACCGGCAAGGTGCCCGCGGAGGCCTGGCTGGGCTGGCGGGCCAACGCGGTGGAGCGGAAGTTCCCCTGGAACTACATGCACCACAACCCCTGCCTCGAGGACTGGGGATCGGTGGTCAAGTTCGGTCCCGCGGGCGGCAAGATCTACGGATACGGCGTCGGCGGCGGCAGGGACATGTCCGGCCACGGGGGCGGCAACGGCAAGGGCGGGAAGCTCTCGCCGCTGGTCAGCGTCGGGAACGCGCCGGCCGGCGCGGCAGTCCTTCGCTCGGCGTACTTGCGCCGCGAGGTGCGCGTGACCGGCGCAGAGTGGAGCGCGGTCGGGACCGGGATCATTCCCAGCTCCGACCTGGGTCGCACCTCGGCGCCGGCGCACTGCTGCTGTATCGGCTCGCGCCTGGCGGTCGATCCCTACGGGCGCGTATTCGCTCCGGACTGCTTCCGCTTCGCGGTGCGCATGCTGGACACCGCCGGCAACAGCATCGCGCGCATCGGCAGCTACGGGAACATGGACAGCCGCGGCCCGGGCAGCCCGGTCCCGAAGCCGGAGATCGCCTTCGTAGCCCCGCGGTGCGTCGCCGTCGCCGGCGACAGCGTCTACGTCTCCGACCCCATGAACCAGCGGATCGTCGCGGTGCGCCTGCACTGGTCGGCCGAGGCCGACTGCACTCTGAGAAGCCCTGAGCAAGCGGAAGTGAGGTAGCGAAATGTCTGTCAACCGATATGCACCACTCGCGGCCCTGGTTGTCATCTTGGGGGCGCACCAGCAGGCAAGGTCCGCGACCTACGAGGCGCCGCTGGACGTGCGCAGAACGGCGAAGGCGGAGTTCGCGGAGAAGCCGCGGGTCGTCCGTAAGAACGGTTCCTTCAGCATCACCTTCTCCGTCAGTGCGGCAACCGACGTCGAGGTGGCGGTCTTCGACGCGAAGGGCAAGGTGGTGCGTCACTTGGCCGCGGGATTGCTCGGCAAGCACGCGCCGGCGCCGTTCAAGAAGGATTCGCTGAGTCAGGAGGTCAAGTGGGACGGACGCGACGATCGCGGCAGACCGGCTTCCGGCGCGCCCTTCGAAGTCCGGGTCCGCCTGGGCCTCGGCGCCGAGTTGGAGCGCTTCATGCCCAAGGAGCCCTTCAGGACGTTCACGCCCACGGCCCTGGGCGTCGGCCCCGGCGGGGAGATCTACGTGCTGGCCAACCGCGGCAAGGGCAGCGTCTACCTCTACGCGCTGGACCGCGAGGGCAAGTACCTGCGCACGATTCTACCCGGCCCGGCGAACCTCAAGCCGGAGCAGTTGGAGGGCATGCCCAGGCTCAAGCGCGAGGACGGCGCCGCGGTGCCGTTCTTCTACCACGCGCACTGCGGGCACACCGCCCCCTACCTCGCCGGGGTCCGGAGCCAGCAGCTGGCGGTGAGCAAGGACGGCCTGATCGCCATCGCCTCCGGAGGCAACGACTACGTCTACCAGGCGGTGCCCCGGCACGCGCTGCTGGTCAGGCCGGACGGCAGCACGCCGCCGGAGGTGGGTTTCGTCGGACCCGAGTTGGGCCCGCACCGTCGCTACTCGGGCGGGCTCCGGCCCCAACAGCTGGCCTTCGCCCCGGACGGGAAGACCGTCTACTTCGCCGGGATGGGGGTGGGCGGCCGCAAACCCAGGGGGATTCACACCATCGGCCGCTTCGTCCTGGGCAGCGGCAAGAAACCGGAGCCTTTCGTCGGCAAGCCCGACCAGGCTGGCGACGGCAAGCTGCTCCGGAATCCCGTGAGCGTAACCACTGACGCAAAGGGCAATCTCTACGTCGCCGACGTCGGCAACAAGCGCGTGGCGGCCTTCGACCCGCGGGGCAAGTACCTGGGCCAGACCGGCGTCGAGAGGCCTCGGCAGGTGTGCGTGCATCCCTCCGGGGCCATGTACGTCCTTACCTCGCCGGCGGGCAGGAGCTGGGTCCCCTTCGACCTGATCAAGTTCGACAAGGCGGTCGGCGGGAAGGAGGTCGCCCGCCTCAAGCTAAGGGGCAAGAGGCCGATCTTCACGCTGGACCCCGGGGCGAAGCCCCCCAGGCTGTGGCTGAGCTACAGTCCCGGATGGCGGAGGCTCGGCGGGCTCCTGCCGGTAACTGACAACGGCAACCGGCTGGTGCCGGGAGAGGACGCGCTCGCGCGCAAGAAGGGGGTCCACAGCTGGCAGATGGGCATGCTCTTCATGGCCCTGGACGTCGCCAGGAACCGGCTCTACCTCAGCGACTTCGCCCAGAGCGCGCGCAGGAAGATCGTCCGGGTCGACCTCGAGACCGGCGAGATGAAGGACTTTATCGAGGCCTCAGAGGTGGCTCTGGACCGGGACGGGAACCTCTACGCGTTGCACCGCTACAGAAGCAACAAGGTGCTGCGCTTCGACCCCGGGGGCAAGCCTCTGCCCTTCACGGCGACCGGCAGCAACAGCATCACGGTCAAATACCGCGCGGGTGGTCCGGACCACGGCGTGCGCGGACTCACCGTGGCGCCCGGCGGCGACATATACGTCTGGCAGGACAACAAGCGCACGAAACCGGAGGACCTCTGGGTGTTCGGACCGGACGGCAAGCTCAAGAGAAAGGATGCCATCGCCGGCGTGCCGGCCGACTCCGGCAACGGCCTGGCCGTGGACCGGGCCGGCAACATCTACGCGGGGGTGAACGTCCACGACCCCAAGAGGCTCCGGCCGAGGTGGCTGGAGAAACAGATGCCGCCGCTGGTCTGGTATCGCCTGTGGGACGGCCACGGCTGGTACAACCTGCCGGATCACGGCGTGCCCAAGGCCGCGCCGTGGTCGCGCACCTGCATCAACAACTACTTCTTCCACTACGGCACGGTCTTCAAGTTCCCGCCGGAGGGCGGGCGCTTCTGGGCGGCCGGCAGGCCGTCCGCCGCCGGCAACCGGCGCCCGGAGAACGTGCCGCCGGGCGCGACCGAGTACCGCTCCGCGTACCTGGGTCAGGTCGTCTGGGGCAAGGAAGCGCTCTGGGGCTACAAGGGCTTCAGCCTGTGCCCCAACATGACCGAGAACTGGGGCGATCCGGCCTGCTCGTGCTTCTCGAGCCGCTTCTGCCTCGACGGGTACGACCGGCTGCTTGTCCCCGACGTATTCCGCTGCTCGGTCGGCGTGCTGGACTCCGCCGGCAACGAGATCCTGCGCTTCGGGTCCTACGGGAACGTCGACTCGGCGGGCAAGGGCAGCAAGATTCCGGAACCGGCGATCCCGCTGGCCTTCCCCAACGCGGTGGCCGCCGCCGGCGGGAGAGCCTACGTGGCCGACCGGCTGAACCTGCGCGTGGCGGTCATCAAGCTGACTCACGCGGCAGAAGCGACCTGCCGGGTCAGGTGACGACATGAGCCACCTCATGATGGGACACGACCGCGCAAGGGCACTTCCAGTCTGCGGTTGGATCGGTCTGGCGGCGATGCTGGCGCTGGGCGCAAAGGCAACTCCGTCCGCGGCCTTGGCCGGCGAGGACCCCCTGGCCGCCAACCGCTGGGTCAAGGTCGAGAAGACCCGGCTGGCCACGGACGGAGCGCTGGCCAGTGCGCACCGTTCCGCGTTGAAACGGTTGCCTCCGAAGATCGACCGTCGTTCGCCGCTACGTTGGTGCTACGGCCAGTACGCTTGCGTTCCGGAGACCGGGCGGTTCTACGCCCTGACGCGTACCGGCAAGCACAAGTCCGGTACTTTCTGTTACGATCCAAAGGCCGGTCAGTGGGCCGAGTTGAAGACCGAGCTTACCCCGGCCAGTGGCCCCGAGCGGGGCCCGCTCTACTGGGGATCGATGTGCTACATGTTGCATCTCCGGAAGATCCTGCTCTTCGGCGGGTGCAGCGGGGTCCTCGGCCGCCGTGACCCTGGAACCTGGCTTTTCGACCCGGCGGCCAAGAGGTGGGAGCGGCTTGAGCCGGAAGTGCAGCCCCTGCAGCGCGCCAATTCCCAGTTGGTCTACGATCCGGTCAACAGGATGGCGGTGGTCTTCGGTGGGGATCACCTGGACTCGCTGCTTGCCGACACCTGGATCTTCGACGGTCGGAAGTGGGCGCGGAAGAAGCCGAAGGTAGGCCCCTCCCCGCGGGCGGGTCACGCGCTGCTCTGGCTGCCGAAGGCCCGAAAGGTCTTACTGCTAGGGGGATACGGCTACTCCTCCACGGACAAGAGCGGCAGGAACGTCTACCGCAGCCTGCCCCTCGACGCCTGGGCCTACGACGTAGAGGATGATCGGTGGGACTTCGTCACCCGATTTGCCGGCGCCGGCAAGACCCCGCCGGGCTGCCCGGCCGGTCGGACGGCACGGTCCCTGAGAGCGGCGGCTACCGACAACGACGTCTTACTCCTCCGTGCCGGACGCGCCGGTGACTGGCTCTGCCGGCTGGACGTCAGCGCTCCCGACGCAGTGGGCGGGAAGAAGCACGGTGTCACGTCGGACACTACAGAACTGAGGACCGGATGCTACGACCCAGAGTGGTACTCCGGTGGGCCGCCGTCTCCAAGTGCAGAGAAGCTGGCCAGGGAACTCAGGAGTGTCAAGCCCAATACTTGGATGAGGCGTGCTCCGGCGCCGCGCAGGCCGGCGCTTGTCGAAGGTGCTTGGAGCTCGGCGATCTACTGTCCCGAGCAGGACTTGATCGTGCGCTTCACCGGCGGCCACTGCGTCTACAGTGGCACTGCGCCAATGACCTATCACGTCAAGACAGGTCGCTTCTCGATCCCCTACGCACCTGAGTTCGCCTTGGACTTTTGCTCCGGATCGACGCTGTTCTGTCGCGAGAGCTTCCGCGGAAACCCCTGGATGAGCGGCCACACGCGCTCGAACACGGTCTACGATCCGCTCTCGAAGAGGATGGTCTACTCCAACCGTACCTTCACGTACTTCCTGGACCCCGCGACCGGGAAGTGGTCGCGGACGTCCAAGCCGTCCCCCTTCGCCACCGAGACCTTCGGCATGTACAGCCACGTCTGTTCCACCCCCAAGGGCGTCTTGGCCTGGGCACCCACGGGGCGCCGACGCCCGCACAGGCTCTATCTCCTGGATCCTGAGAAGGGCACCTGGAATCGCGTCGCCAGAGACGCCCAAGTGCCCAGTACCGGTTTCGACAAGCACGCCATGACCTACGACAGCAAGCGCAAGCGGGTGCTGCTCTACACCGCGGGCAAGGATCACTTCTTGAGTTACTCTCTCGTCAAGGACAGTCTTCAGAAGGTGCCGGTCCGCGGTATCATCAAACAGCTGCCCGGCAATCTGCGCGAGTCGGTCTATCTGCCCGAAAGCGACGCCGTGCTCCACGCCATCCGTCTGAAGGACAAGGACGGAACCCCCCAGTGGCTGCTCTACGACTGCGGCCGGGAGGAGTGGCGCGGCATCGGGCTAGCCGGAACCGGCCCGCTGGGCAAGCCCAGCGACAAAGCCTATTCCTACGACAACGGTCTGGCGCTGATGCATGACCCACAGCGGGATTTGGTCTGGGCGCTGGACTCGAGAAATCGCGTCTACGTCCTGAAACCGGTTTGGCCCGCCCCTGCACGCTAGACCCGGTCCTTGAGGAGGCAGGGATTTGAAAATCATCAGCTTGACCCACTGCTGTCCGGTCATAAGTCGAACATTGATAACTGGTTGCAGGATGCGGGGTTGTGGTTTGGCGCGGTTGCTTCCGTAAGTAGCTGAGGCAGAGGCACTTTCTCGAAGAGGTGGACGCTGAGGATTTGCAGGATCCTGTACATGTCCAGGTCGAGGCGAAGACGTTTTCGGAGGATGGTCACCAGGACGAAGACGGCGATGGCGGACCAGACCTGGATGAGCACGGCATTGGGTGTAGTCCCGTAGAAGGACTTGATGCGCAGGTGCTGCTTGATCCACTTGAAGAATAGTTCGATTCGCCAGCGCAGCTTGTAGAGCTTGGCGATGACTAGAGGCAGCAGGTGCTGATGATTGGTGATGAAGACGTAGGTGTTGTCGGATTCCGCGTCGAAGTAGCGGACGCGGCGGAGCCTCTCCGGGTAGTCGTCCGGAGATCGCACGCCTGTGAGCGCGATGGTCTGGTCGCAGCGCAATCCGGTGTTCCTGTCCACGTGGTGCGATTGGACAGCGCGAAAGCGCATACCGCGTTTCGCGCGCGTCACGAAGAATGCGCCGCTGGTGTGGATGCGGTAGAGCCGCTTGAAGTCGAGGTAGCCGCGATCCATCAGATAGAACGATCCCGGCTCGAAGTTGAGCCGATCGAGTCCCAGCACATCGTGGGTTTTCCCTCTGGAGAGCCAGATGAACGAGGGGATACTGCCGCGCAGATCCAGCAAGGTGTGCAGCTTGATGGCGGCCTTGCGCCGGCGGAACTGGGCCCATGGAAACAGCGCCAGACACAGGTCGATCGTGGTCGAGTCGAAGGCGTAGACGGTCTCCGTCAGGTCGATGCCCAGCGGTTCGCTGGCGTAGAGCTTTCGCGCTTCGCGGATGAGCAGTTGGGCCAACTCCGCGAAGATGCGCCAGTCGCGCCGCTCGTTGGCATCGGCCATCGTGCTGCGGGAGACCTTCCCGGAGCGAATGCCCATGTGGTAGAGCTTCGACGGCTGGGCCTGCAGGCAGGCCTCGATGTCGCGCAAGCTCTCGCGCCAAGTCAGCTGAGCGAAGGCCAGGCAGTAGAACTGGTCCAGGCAACGGAACCTGGTGGCCTTGCGGTCTCCGCGATAGCGCCGGACGATCTTCCGGAACCGCCTGACAGGCAGGTAATCCATGATCTGCGCAAAGACCGTGCGTCCTTCGTTCATCGGCTGTCCCTCCCGCGCAAGACCGCCAGAGGGTACTGCCCAGTTCAAATCGGTGCACCCCGATTCTCCACATATCTGACCGCCAATCAGCCATTTACACCAGCCCCCAAGCCCGATGACCGGACACTACTGTGGACGAAAGACGATGGACGTGGTCTTCAGCCTTCAGTCTCTCAGTGCCCGTTCGAGCTTCTCGAAGATCGCCGCGTCCCTCGCGAGGCCGTTGACTCGACAGAAGCGCGCCAGCTTGGCGTAGCGCCCCGCCGCTCCGGCCTCGAACATCCACAGCAGCTTGCAGACGCACTCGGGGCAGAAGGCCAGCGGTCGGCTGTCGTTCTCCGCGCGGTGATTGCTGCCGCACATGCAGCAGGCGAAGCTGGTGCAGTGGTTGATTCCCACCAGGTGACCGACCTCGTGCGCGGCGGTCTTGACCGTCCGGCGCAGGCACAGGCGGAAGGCGTCGGCGCCCCCGGCGGGGTCGCCGTTGCGGTGGATGGACCACACCCCCAGGCCGTCCCGTGGGAAGGCCTGGCCGTAGACGAAGTTCAGCGGCCCCACCCAGAGGTCGTCGCTGGCGAAGGCCAGGTAGAAGAGCGCGTCCCGGGGCTTGGTGGGCTTGAGGATCCGGTTCGCCACGTGGGTAGTCAGGATCTGAGAGGTGCCGGTCGCGGAGTTGTGGCGCCGGGCCTTGGCGGGCAGATTACCCAGCGGGGTGACTTCCGTAACCTTGACCGGCAGTCCGTAGAAGTCGCCCAGGAACTCGGCGGTGAGCTCCACGACCCGGCGCTGCTCGGGGGAGAAGTCGCCCACCGGTCGAATGTAGATCGTTCCGCGACCCTCTGCGATCTTCAGCGGCGAGAGGGCCACGTACTCGGCAAAGGTCTGGCCCAGTTCCAGATTGGTGTAGAGCCAGTCGCGGCGGCCGGGCAGTTCCACAGGCGAGAAGTGCGGCCGGAGCTTCAGCGACTGCCGCAGGAGGTTCTCGGCGGCGGCGCGACGTTCCTCGCCGAGGGCGGGGATCTTGTGCAGATCTTCGATGCTGGAGACCCGGCCGCCCAACTCGGGCCGCCAGGCGCCCTTGTAGGTGAATCTCTCGATCAACGGCACGGTCACGGGTCCGAGTGCCAGAGAGACTACGCCGGCAACCAGCACGTAGTAGGCCAAGAAGCCCAGCATGCGCCGGTTGCGCCGCACCGGGGCGGTATCGACGGGCTCGCCGCTCTCCACCGACCGGCCGTCGACCACCAGGTCGATCCTGGTGGTCAGGAGCATCGTGGGCGTGAGCATCAACCAGGCGTCCCGGCCGGCGATCCTCACCGGGCAGCGCCGGTGCAACCCTATGGCGTCGAGCTTCTCGGGCTTGATCACCTGGGGCGGAGCGCCGTCCACGCCGACGCGCAGCTTGCCGCTGAAGAGGCCGAGCCGGCACGCGACCCGGTGCACCTCACCCCCGATCGGGACCATCCACTCTCTGCCGGGCATGGCCTGCGATTCTACCGCCGCAGCTCCGCGTGGACAATAGTCGCCAGTGACAAGGTCCTCATCTATCCACAGATTTCGCAGATTTCACAGATTACGGCTTGGCTCGCGGCAACGTCTGTTCCCGGGCGAGCGCGCGTGCGCCGCGACCTGAATTCAATCTGTGTAATCGGTGTAATCTGTGGACTGTCCCCGACTCTCGACCAAGAAGCGCTCTTCTCCGTGTACTCTGTACTACTAACCTCCAAGATACTGAAAAACGTTTGCCCTTTCATGCCTGCTCTCCTGCAACCTCTTTCAGCCTCACGCCTTGCCTGTCTGTTGCCCGGTCCGACCGCTGCATGCCGGCAGCTGCTGCCTTCCCGCGCTGGAGCCCCCTTCTTCCGAGATCCTACGGCGGGTGAAGGCTGGCGGGCCCGGGCGAAGACAATACGGCACTCTGGGGAGTAGCGCGCCAGCGGTTCGGCGCCCTCAGTCCGCCGGCCCCGGTCGCCTCGCCGTCGCGACGCCGCAAAGGGAAAGGCCCCCCCTAATTGATTCCCCCTGTTTGCCGGCAACTTCGAGCGCCACCGCGTTGCAGCTCTCAGTCACCGAATCAAATAGGGGAGGGCGTTGCCCCCGTCGGTGCGCGGGACGGGGCTTTCAGCTTGCCTCAGAGGCTCGACTGCGCTGAACCGCTGGCGCGCTACGAGCCACACTGCCGTTGAAGCCACCGCCCGGGCTCGCCAGGGAGCGCCACCGTTGCGCGGTGCAGGTCGCCGGGCGCGGTGGGGGCGCTGGCCGGGCGCGGCAACGCCCGCATGCCCTACGACCACGCCGGTCATTCGCGAGGGCGAAACGGCACGCGCTGAGGGATCGCAGGTCGCCGCCCTGCTGCGACCGGTGCTCGCCGCTTCTTCGGTTGCGGCCCGGCCAGGCTGCGATGTGTCCTCCGTGGTCAATGAACAACATCGCGTACTCCCTAAAAACCCATTCCCCAAAGGATAGCTAACCAGCTCTCTATTGGCCACAAGATTCTGCGCTCTTCGCCCCTGCGTGGAGGTGCTGGGCCATCCCTTGTGTCTGAACAGCCGCCCTTCGATCCACAGGCCCCGATCCGCTGCCAAAAACGCCTCGGCGGGCTCCTCAAGCACTACTACAGGGCATCAGCGTGAGATGGGATGAGTCTGGACCTGGTAGACTTTCGAATTCGGGAGCAGAACCTGCGATTTGACTGTGAATTCGACCGCTTGGGTTTTTAGGGAGTACGGGGTTTTTAGGGAGTACGGGGTGAACCTTTTACCGAATGCACGGTCATGGTATTGAACTAAGCCGCTCTAGTGCAATATGTTACGGCTGCCTCGGCGCGTTCGAATCGATGCGGATTGCCGGGCGCATTTCGTCACAGCTTCTTGTCATAGCTTGTCACAGTAGACTGTCACAGCTTGTCATAGTAGCGGTTCGTAGTACTTGGTCGGGTCCGTCGATCCGGAGGCCACTTCTCGCAGAAAGCCCTTCCCGACCAGAGCCTTGAGGTCGCGCTGAAGAGTCCGGCGGTTGCCTCCCACGTGCTTTTCGCAATCGCCTATCGAGCCTCTACCTTGTTCCAGAATAAATGCCAGCAGGGACAGTTGTCGATCCTTGAGGCCAGCCTCTTTGGCCTTACCCAGGAAGAGGTCGTGGCGAATTGTCTTCTCGCCCCGCTCACGGACCTCCTGCATCTGAGTGGCCAACCCCTCGACGAAATACTCCAGCCATTTCGTCATGTCCATGTCCCGCTGCTCGACGCTGCGCAGCGCATCGTAGTAAGCGGCCCGGTCCCGGTCATAATACTCGCTGATGGTAAACAGCTTCTTGAAATCGTACCCGGTCTTGTAGAGACAAAGGGTGGAGAGCAATCGTGCAGTTCGGCCGTTTCCGTCTACGAACGGATGTATGTGCACCAACTGGAACTGGGAGATGCCGGCAGTCAGTATCGGGCTTTCCTCCCGGTCTGCATTGAGCCACGCGACCAACTCCGTCATCAGTGGCGCGACGTCATCCGGCGGAGGCGGAGTGTAGACCGTCTTGCCGGTCCTGCCACTGACGACATAGTTCTGGATCTTGCGGTACGCGCCGGGAACGGCAGCATCACCTCGCACGCCGGTAACCAGTCGCTTGTGTATCTCGCGGATCAGCCCTTCAGTGATCGGCTCGCCGCTGCCGAGGTATCCCGCGACAAGCTCGAAAGCCTCGCGATAGTTCAGCAGTTCACGCTGGTCATCCGGATCAGCTCCTGCAACATCCTGACCGCCAAGAAGCTGTTGTGCCTGGGTGAGAGTCAGGGTCCCGCCTTCAATACGCGTCGTATGATGCGCCTCAAGGACCAGAGCCTGGCTCTGCATGTTGGCCACCCAGTCCTCGGAAAGGTTGGCGGCCTCGATGAAGCCCTGTGCTCGCTCTATCTTGGTCAGCGCAGCAGCAATCGCGTTGGTTATCGTGAACCGAGGCGAAAAGACCATGCATGACTCCCTTATGCCGGATTGCCATTTTCGCTGGCCTTCGCCAGACAGTCAAGTTCCCAGCACCTCCCCTACCGCCCGGTCATAGGCTTCTTTCACCTCTTCTTTCACCAGGCCCAGGTAGCCGGAGGTGGTGTCCGGGGATTCGTGGCCGAGCAGCGCCTGTACGTAGCGGAGGTCAGCACCGCGTACTCCCCAAAAACTCCATCCCCAAAGGATAGCTAAGCAGCTACTTCTTGGCCACAAGATTCTGCGCTCTTGAGTCCTGTAGGTAGGTTCTGAGCCA
>Ga0272441_10007577_pt1 | contig 17587 bp, 13 predicted proteins | sample SSMProp6N_FD_193582 | JGI IMG/M metagenome (GOLD analysis project Ga0272441, IMG submission 193582) | Marine sediment archaeal communities from Little Sippewissett salt marsh, Falmouth, MA, United States - SSM-Prop-6N | ecosystem: Environmental > Aquatic > Marine > Wetlands > Sediment ...
AGCTGCGCGTTCCCACCGGCACGCAGAGCGGCGACGTGCTCACCCTCCGAGGTCTTGGCGTGCCCCGGCTCAACGGGCGCGGGCGCGGCGATGAGCATGTCGTCGCGATCATTGAGGTGCCCAGGAAGCTCAGTGCACGCCAGAAGGAGCTCATCCGCGAGCTTGCCGAGCTTGAGGACAGGAACGTGACTCCCGAACGGAAGAGCTTCATCGACAAGCTCAGGGATTTCTTCACTGAGGAGTAGGCGCGCCACCGATGGCAGATGAACACCCCAACACAGTGCCCCCGGAGGCGGATACCGAAAGCAACGAGCGGCTTGATGAAGATGCCCCTACCGAGGAGCACGAGTTTGCCGCCACCGAGACCCAGGACGACGAACTGGCTACGGTGGAGGTGCTGGCCGAGGAGATCGAGGAGCTCAGAGCCCGTGCCGCCGAGCGCGACGAGTTCCTCGATAAACTCCAGCGCACGAAGGCCGACTTCATCAACTACCAGAAGCGCCTCCAGCGTGAGCGCGAGCGGTGGGCGGAAATGGAGAAGCAGAGCTTTGCTCTTAGACTCTTGCCCGTGGTCGACGACTGCGGGCGGGCCCTCGATGCAGCCCGGCAGAACCGCAAGGCAAGGGAGTTCGCACAGGGTTTCGAGCTGATCCACTCCAAGCTGCTCAAGGCCCTTGCCGACGAGGGGGTCGTGCCTTTCGATGCCGTGGGCAAGCCCTTCGACCCCGCATTCCACGAGGCAGTCGCGCAAGTGCCTCGCCCCGACCTCCCCGACCAGACCATCGTCGAGGTCCATCTGCGCGGCTATCTGCTGGGCGAGCGTGTTCTGCGCGCCGCACAGGTTGTCGTGGCCAGAGGCACGAGGCCCGACCAGGAACTCTCCTCCCAGGAGAGCCCTGCCACACGATGATGGGAAACCCCCTCCGCCGGGTGCCCTTCACGGAAACCCGAGCGGTCCACACCGCACTAGATCACCATTCAGGAGGTCCGAGCGGCCGATGCCTACTTACGAGTACGAGTGCCCCGACTGTGGAGCGGCCTTCGAGCGCTTCCAGTCCATCACCGACCGCCCGGTCCGCCGCTGTCCCGAGTGCGGCAAGCGCAAGGTCCGGCGGCTGCTCGGCGCCGGGGCAGGAATCATCTTCCGAGGGTCGGGCTTCTACCAGACCGACTACCGCAGTCCGGAGTACAAGGCCAAGGCCAACGCCGAGGAGGGGACGAGCAGCGGCAAGTCCAAGAAGGACTCCAAGAAAGGCTTGGACGGGAAGAAAACGTCGAAGTCGGAGGGAAGCGCAAAGCATGGCCCAGAGGCGAACTGACCACCAGACCCGAAGCTCCCGCAGGTGCAGCCGCGGTGTCCCGTGTGCAGGGTGCCTGTCTCGTCCAGCGTCGATAAATGCTTCCCTTTCTGCTCCGACCGGTGTAAACTGACCGACCTCGGGTACTGGCTGAGGGCGCCCTCGGAGGCGATGGACGCCGACCTCGCTCCCGATGGGCGCACCGACGACTTCTCAGGCCACAGGGGCACGAAATGACTAGACCCAAGGGCGAGTGGACCGACGTGCTTCTCGCCTTCCGCATGAGCCTCGACGTGCGTAAGCTCTGGATGGCCGCAAAGGGCATTGTGCTCTCGGTGGTACTCGTGGGCCTGCTGCTGAGCCTGGCGGCCTGTATCTACCATGGGCTCGGGGTGCGCTTCGCCGTGCCCCTCGAGGTCGAGCCGCATGGCCCGCTGCCTGTGGCCGTGGCACCCGAAGGCGCGGGAGCGAGTCCCCGGCTCTACTATGATTCGGACGTTTGGGGGGCGCTGCGCCGGGGGAGCTTCTCAGGCACCGTCTCGGCCACTCGCGCGTTCGTCGCCGGTCTCGTGCAGACAGCTTCGCGCGAGGCTGGCGATGTGCTGGCGCGCACGGATACGACGGCGTTCGGGCGCGCGAAGGCCTTGTGGACATGCCCCACGGTGGGCGACCTCGTGCTCGTCGCCCTGCTCGCATCGGTGGTGCTGCTACTGGTGTGGTCGTACTACGGGGCGGCGATCATGCGGCTCGCAGCGGTGGAGTATGCGCTTGGCGAGCGCATCGAGCTGGCGAGCGCCGCGGCCTATGCCTGGCGCAAACACCACTGCGTCTACGGTCCGCCACTTGGCCTGGCCCTGAGCATCATCATCATTGGTCTGGGCATCGCCGCGTGCGGCCTGGTTGCCTGGAACCTGCTGATCCTCGTCTTGGCGCTCGCGGGTCTGATAGGTCTGGCGGTCGGTGCCGCGGTTGCCCGCGACCGGACTCACTCGGGCAAGGTGGGGCTGGGGGTGGGGCTCGGCGGCCTTCTCGTGCTTGTGGCCATCCTTGTGCTCATCGGGTGGCTCGGCTGGCGAATCCCCTATGTGGGCGAGATACTGCTCGGCCTGCTCTCGCCATTCGCTGTGCTCGGCGGGTTCGTCATCGCGATCATGACCATCTGGCTCTCCTTCGGCCTCCCCCTGATGGCGGGCACGGTATGCTCGAGCGACGCGGGGACCTTCGATGCCTGGAGCCGCTCCTTCCACTACCTGTTCACCCACCCCTGGCGCTACGCATGGCACCTCGTCGTTGCCGCCGCGTATGGCGCGGTGTGCCTGGGGTTCGTCTATGTCGTCAGAGTGGGCACGGAGTGGGCGGCGCTGCTGCCGCTCACGGCGGGGCCTCTTCTGGCGGCGGACCGTCTCGCACAGGGCACGCTGAGTTTCTTCCTCACTATAGACAGCTTCCTGCTCGACCTGATCTTCGCGGCGTTCGTGATCAGCTACGTTTTCTCGGCGCTGGTGGTGGTCTACTTCCTGTTGCGGCAGTGCTCCGATGGCACGCCGATCAACGAGGTGCACCTTGAGCCGCGCGACCGCGAGCGCCTGGAGCCGCCGGCCGAGGACGTGCCCGAGGCCGATGCAGCAGATGCGCCCGAGTCAACTCCCGAAGCGGCACCCGAGGCAGGCTGAGCGCCCGGCGGCCCCTCATCCAGCAGGCAACCTTTTCGGCGTTTCCCCATGCCCATGCCCTGCGTCGCCATTGTCGGCCGACCCAACGTCGGGAAGTCCACCCTCTTCAACACGCTGGCAGGCCGGCGTGTAGCGATCGTGGAGCCGACCCGCGGCGTGACGCGCGACCGCGTGAGTGCCGTGGTGGAGCATGAGGGCCTGGCGTTCGAACTCATCGACACGGGCGGCGTAGGGGTGGTGGACCCCGACGGGCTCAGCGAGCACGTCGACCGCCAGATCCAGGTTGCCCTCGAGCGCGCCGACCTCGTGATCTTCGTGGCCGACATCGGCGACGGCGTGCTTCCTGACGACCGACTGATCGGCGACCGCCTGCGCGAGCTCGAGAAGCCTCTGCTGCTTGTGGTCGGCAAAGTGGACACCGCCGCCGACGAGGCGGGGGTGGCAGAGTTCTCTGCTCTCGGTTTCGGCGAGCCCCTTGCGGTCTCTGCCCTGCACCGCCGGGGCACAGAGGGGCTGCTCGACGTCATCGCCGCTTCGTTTCCTGATGGCCTCGCTACGGCCCCCGCTGGCGTCGAGATGAAGCTCGCGATCATCGGGCGCCGCAACGTCGGCAAGTCGACCCTCGTGAATGCAATGGCGGGCGAGGACAGGGTGATCGTGAGCGAGTGCCCCGGCACGACGCGCGACGCGGTCGACGTGCGGTTCGAGAAGGACGGCAAGATGTTCGTCGTAATCGATACCGCCGGAGTGCGTAAGAAGCGGCAGGTGCGCTCGTCGGTTGAGTTCTACAGCGCCGTGCGGGCCAAGGAGTCGATCGCTCGCGCGGACGTGGTGCTGCTGGTGCTGGACGTGAGCGCCGACATCGTGGAGACGGACCGCCGTCTGGCTCGAGAGGTGGCCGAGCACCTCAAACCATGCGTTCTGGTGGTCAACAAGTGGGATCTGGCAAAGGGGCGGATCACCACAGGCGACTACGCCGAGTACCTGAGCCGTTCGTTGCCCCTGCTCGAGTATGCTCCCCTGTCGTTCATCACGGCCAGGACGGGGCGCCGCGTGATGCCGACGATCGAGGTGGCACAGCAGCTCTTCAAGCAGGCCCGCCTCCGCGCACCAACCGCCCAGGTGAACCGAGCCCTCACCGATGCTGTCCGCAGCCGCAGCCCGAGCCCGAGCCGCGGACGTAAGGCCCGTTTCTTCTACGCCACGCAAGTCACCGTTGCACCGCCGACCCTAGTCGTTTTTGTCAACGACCCCGACCTCGTGGACGCTGTCTACTGCCGCTACCTGGCCAGCGCCCTGCGCCGGCGCCTGCCCTTCCCCGAGGTCCCCATCCGCCTCGTGTTCCGGCCCCGGCGGCCCTCTCAAGAGGAGTAGACGCGGCCGCGAGCGTCCCTTGACACCGCGCAGGAGCAGAGCTATACTTCATGGACCTCTAGGGACAGAGAGCTCTTCAGCATGGAAATGCGCCACATTTTGCAGACGGCGCGAAAGCTCGGCGCATCGGATATCCACATTGTGGCCGGTCTCCCGCCTGCGTTCCGCCTCAACGGCGAGATCGCGTTCGCAGACACGCAGCCGCTCACCCGCGAGGATACGCGACAGCTCACCCTCGGCCTCCTCACCGAGAAGCAGCAAAGCGTGTTTGAGCTCGAGCGCGAGCTCTGCTTCTCGCTCTTCGACGACCGCGTGGGCCGCTTCCGCGTGAATGCCTACTACCATGCCGGCAACCCCGAGCTTGCCGTCCGCATCTGCTGCGACGGCATCGCCACGGCCCTCGAGCTCGGCCTGCCGCCCGTGATCGACGAGCTCGCGCGGCGGCCCTCCGGCCTCGTGATCGTCACCGGCCCCACAGGTGTCGGCAAGACAACTACGCTCAGCTACATGATCGACCTCATCAACCGCGAGCGGCGCTGCAAGATCGTCACCATCGAGGATCCTGTCGAGTACGTCCACCGCCCTAAGCAAGCCATCGTCGTGCAGCAGGAGGTGAACCTCGACACGCAGTCCTTCTCGCGCGCCCTGCGCCACGTCCTGCGCCAGGACCCCGACGTGATCGTCGTGGGCGAAATGCGCGACTACGAGACCGTGTCCACCGCTCTCACCGCGGCAGAGACGGGGCACCTGGTCCTGAGCACGCTCCACACGCCATCGGCCGTGCAGACGGTGGAGCGCGTGCTGGGCGTGTTCCCCGCGGTTCAGCAGCAGCAGGCGATCATCCAACTCGCCAGCAGCCTCGAGGGGATCATCTCGCAGAAGCTGCTTCCCGCCGCGAACCGCCAGGGCCGCATCCTGGCATGCGAGGTGCTCGTGGCGACCACCGCCGCGCGGAAGATCATCCGCGACAACCAGTCGCACCGCCTGATCACCGTGATGGAAACGGGCCAGCAGCTCGGCATGCACACCATGGACGCCTGCCTGCTCGACCTCTACGAGCGGGGGCAGATCAGCTACGACGTGGCCGTCTCCCACGCCAGCGACCCGTCGTATATCCGCAAGAAGCGCTTCTGAGCACCCGCGCACTCCGCTCATCGAGCGGCGGATGGCCTCGGAGACACGGCCGATGAGCACACTCGGGCACCAGCCATCGAACGTGCGCTTGCTCCGCCACGACCAGGTGATCATCCACCTGCTCATTGTGCTCGTCCTCGGCGGCACAATTGCACGCTACATGGCAGCGTACTATCGCGCGCCGCGGGATACGCACGTGCTACGGGCTCGCGACGAGGTCGCGTACCGTGTCGATCTCAACAGCGCGGGCCCCGCCGAGCTTGTGCTGCTGCCCGGAATCGGGCCAGCGAAGGCTGAGGCCATCATTCGCCACAGGGAGGCCCACGGCCCCTTCCGCTCCCTGCCCGATCTGATGGCCGTTCCCGGTGTGAGCCGTCGCACTGCCTGCGTGCTCGAAGGACTTGTGACGCCCGACGCCGCTGCCTCAGGAGAACCCGCGCGATGAAACCACACCCCGTGCTGGTCTACGGTGCCGCGGTGGTGGCCGTTGCCACGCTGGTACTGGCAGGCCGCGAGGTGGCCTACCGCTTCATCGAGAAGAAAAGCATCCTCGACCTTGCCAGCCCCATCCTCGCTGTGGCCACGGCACTCATCTGCATCGCCGTGCTCGACTGGGCGCGCAACGTGCGCCGCCGTACCCACAGGCACGCAGCCGAGGATGCGGAGTTCGAGCGCCTCGCCCCAGAGGCCAGCCCCACGTCGTTCGCGTCTCAAGCCGATTCCGATGCTGTGGCTGCTATCCAGGCCCTCGAGAGCATCGCGAACGAGGAGTTCGGTCCCGAGAAAGCAATTGAGGAAGCCGTCAGGGTGGTTGCCGGCTTCACGCATGCCTCGTTCGTCGGGCTCTGGCTCACCGACGAACAGGGGATGCCCACGTCGCGAGCCGAGTTCGGCGATGGCGAAGTGATCCTCTTCGAGGGCTCGCCCGTGAGGCCGGCTGATGAGGAGGTGCTCCGCCAGGTCGTCGAGTACCGCAAGCCAGTGGAATCGCGCGACGGCGACGACGCCAGCTACTTCTTCCCTCTCCTGAGCGGCCAGACGTGCTTCGGCATCCTCAAGATCACCGTCGCGGGTCTCGTTGCGGTCGACGAGGGCGACGCTGCGCAACGGCTCAGTGCACAACTCGGCCGCGTGGCCCGTCATCTCGGCCGCGCCGTGCGCGCGCCCGCCCTCTACGACCAGGCCGTTGTGGATGCACTCACCGGGCTCTACACCCGGCGCCACTTCGTGAACCGGCTCACAGAGGCCACCGGCGTCAGCCGCCGCTACGGCGAGCCGCTCTCGCTCATCCTGATCGACGTCGATAACTTCAAGATGCTCAACACCACGTATGGGACGCCGACCGGCGACCGCGTGCTGAGGGACATGGCCACGCTCGTCCAGCAGAACGTCCGCGAGATCGATGGCGCCTTCCGGTATGGCAGCGACGAGATCGCGATCATACTGCCCGACACCGAGGTCGAGCAGGCGCGCGCCCTGGCCGACCGCCTGCGCCGCATCGTCCGCGACAATCGCGCCCTGTCCGACGAGGGCGGCGCCATCATCACCACCGTGAGCACAGGCGTCACCGAGTTCGACGAGGACATGCGGGGTATCGGCCCGCTCCTCGCGCGCGCCGAGGAAGCCCTCTACGCTGCCAAGGACGCCGGCCGCGACCGCGTCGAAACCTGGTCGGAGGCCATTTCCGCCGACACCGACGAGCAGGACGGCTGAACGGGGCTTCACCCCGCCGCAGCCGACGTTTCCCATGCCCGACTTCCGCCTCCACTCGAAGTTCCAGCCGCGAGGCGACCAGCCCGAGGCCATCGAAGCCCTCCTCCGCGGGTTCCAGACAGGAGCAACATCGCAGACACTCCTCGGGGTGACCGGCTCTGGCAAGACCTTCACCATGGCACACACCGTGGCCCGCCTCGGCCTCCCCACCCTCGTCATCTCCCACAACAAGACCCTCGCCGCACAACTCTACAGCGAGTTCCGCCAGTTCTTCCCGGACAATGCGGTCGAGTACTTCGTGAGTTACTACGACTACTACCAACCCGAGGCCTACATCCCGAGCACCGACACGTATATCGAGAAGGATGCCTCGATCAACGACGACCTCGATCGTCTCCGCCTGGCCGCCACGAGCGCCGTGCTCTCTCGGCGCGACGTGGTCATCGTGGCCAGCGTCTCCTGCATCTTTGGGCTCGGCTCCCCCGCTGACTACGAGCAGATGACCGTGCAGCTGGCCGTCGGTGAGCAGATGGACCGCGACGAGCTGCTGCGCAAGCTCGTCGACATCCAGTACGACCGCAACGACTTCCAGCTCCAGCGCGGCCACTTCCGTGCCCGAGGCGACAGCGTGGAGATCTCTCCCGCCTACCAGGAGACGGCCTATCGTATCGAGTTCTTCGGCGACGCGATCGACGGTCTGGCCGAGATCGACCCCTTGAGCGGCAACACAGTCCACAAGCACGATTCGCTGACCATCTTTCCCGCGCGCCACTTCGTGCTCCCCGAGCACAAGCTCACCAATGCCCTTGAGGGCATCGAGCTCGAGCTCGAGGAGCGGCTGGCCGAGCTGCGCGCAGGAGGGAGACTCATCGAGGCCCAACGCCTCGAGGCCCGCACCCGCTACGACCTCGAGATGCTCTCCGAGGCAGGCTTCTGCCCCGGCATCGAGAACTACTCCCGCCACCTCAGCGGCCGCGCGCCCGGCAGCCGCCCGTGGGTGCTCATCGACTATTTCCCCAGCGAGTTCCTCACCATCATCGACGAGTCCCACGTCGCTCTGCCGCAACTCAAGGCCATGTACGGCGGCGACCGCTCGCGCAAGCTCAGCCTCGTCGAGCACGGCTTCCGCCTCCCCTCAGCCCTCGACAATCGTCCCCTGAAGTTCAACGAATGGGAGGGCCTCTGCGACCGTGTGGTCTTCGTCTCCGCCACTCCGGGCCCTCTCGAACTCGAAAAGTGCGGCGGCCAGGTCGTCCAACAGGTCATCCGCCCCACGGGACTCGTTGACCCCACCATCACTGTGCGCCCGGCCACGGGGCAGATCGAGGACCTCGTGCACGAGATCACCGGCCGCGTGGAACGCGGCGAGCGCGTCCTCGTCACCACCCTCACCAAGCGACTCGCCGAAGACGTGAGCGACTACATCATCGAGGAAGGTTTCCGCTGCCGCTACCTCCACTCCGAGATCGACACCATCGAGCGCGTGGAGATCCTGCGCGAGCTGCGGAGAGGCGACTTCGATGTGCTTGTGGGCGTGAACCTGCTCCGCGAGGGACTCGACCTGCCCGAGGTCGCCCTGGTGGCCATCCTCGACGCTGATAAGGAGGGGTTCCTGCGCTCGGAGACCTCGCTCATCCAGATCATCGGCCGCGCCGCCCGGAACGTCAACGCCGAGGTGCTGCTCTACGCCGACACGGTGACCAGATCAATGCAGCGGGCTATGGACGAGACGGATCGCCGCCGCGAGATTCAACTCGCCTACAACCGCGACCACGGCATCGAGCCGCAGACGATCCAGAAGGAGATTCTGCGCGGCATCCAGGACGAGGTGGCCGGGCACCGCCTCGAACGCCAGATGGTGGGGGAGACGGAGGAACGCTACGTCCGCCGCGAGCAAGTCCGAGAGCTCGAGGCCGAGATGCTCGCCGCTGCCGAGACGCTCGACTTCGAGCGTGCGGCAGAACTCCGCGACCACCTCTACTCCCTCCAAGGGCAGACGGCGGATGTGCTGAAGCCGCAGGCCTCGCGCAGGCCGTACAAGACAGGGCTCCGCCGCCGTCGAAAACAGCCCTGGGAGTAAGCCGCCTCAGGCGGCTCCCGTGCAGGTCCAGGCGAGCGCAACCAGCCCCGCAAGCATCAGTGCTCCATCAGCGGCCAACACACAGGTCACATCGGAGCCGGTGATCAAGTGGCGGCACAGCCATAGCGCCCCGAGAACACCGACAGGGCAGCCCAGCAGCGCCCAGGCCAGAGGGCTCGTGGCGCCGGCTGCCGCACTCGCTGCCAGTACCACCGCCAGGAACGCCGCAGCCGCCGTCATCAGCCACCGGGTTGTCGCCTCCCCCAGGAGAATGGGCAACGTCTCGCGGCCCAGCAGGCGATCCTCCTGCACGTCGCCCAGGTCCATCATCGTGGCCTTCACGAAGGTGAGGGCGAATGCGAGCACACAGGCGGCCAGCACGGCGGGCATGGCGTGACGGGCGGCCGCCATGGACGGCACGAGCACACACACCACCGTCCAGCCCAGCGCGATGAGCAGATCCTTGGATGCCGGCAGGTCGCGCAGCCGTGCGAAGTGCAGGGCCCGCCGCCAGCGCTGGGGCACGAAGCGAATGCTGTAGGCTGCTCCGAGCGCGTAGGCCAGCGCCAGGAGTCCCATCGACCACCAAGCCTCCACGAAGGCCAGGGTAAGCAGCGAGCCAAGGCAGAAGGCCAGGCTCAGTCCGGCCAGGGGGCGGGCGTGCTGGCGATAGAACGCTACGCGCGGCGGCAGATGCCTCGCATCGGTCTCGTGGGGCGACACGCGGTTGAGCGTCGTCACAGCGAAGACATAGCAGAAGGTGGCAACGACGAATGGCAGGGGCGGCACGTCGAGCCAGGCAAGGCCAACGCAGGCGTAGGTGAGCGAAGCGCCCGCGATGGCGGAGTAGACGTTGCTTCGCGTGAGGATCGCGAGCGCGCACCAGGCCAGCCAGCGCAGCCGTGGCATGGGGCGTGCGGCATCCTCGAGTGCCTGGAGCACCGAACGTGTCACCCAGTTGGGCGTCGAGGCTCCTGCGGTGAGCCCGACAAGTCGGAACTGCGCCAGCGCGCGCAGGTCGAGGTCGTCAGCCGTCTCCACGTGGAACGTGGGAATGCCGGACGAGCGGGCAATCTCGGCCAGCCGACGGGTGTTCGCACTGTGGAGGCCGCCGACGACCACCATCGCCTCCACTTCGCGGGCCAGCCGCAGCACTTCCTCCTGACGGCGGTGCGTGGCTCTACAGATGCTCTGGACAACCTCGATGTGCTCCACCCGCGCACGCAGGGCCTCCGCGATCTCCTCATACACCGTCTCGTTGAACGTCGTCTGTGCAATAAGGCACACGGGCTCTTCGAGAGGGACCCTTCGGGCCTCGTCGGGCGAGCCGACCACGGCGCACCCCTCGCGCGCGTGGCTTCGCAGACCCTCCACTTCGGCGTGGTCGCGGTCACCCGCAATCACGATCGTGTAGCCTTTCTCGGTGAACTGCTCGATGTGACGCTGCGAGGCGAGCACGTGGGGGCACGTGGCGTCCACCACGTCGAAGCCACGGGAGCGGAGCGCGCCCCTGACTTCCCGCGGCACCCCGTGGGCACGAACCACCGCCGTGCCCTCACACGCATCGGGATGCTCGTCGAGGTTCCGCACGCCCTTCCCTTCGAGCATCTCCACGGCTTGACGATTATGGATCAGCGGCCCACAGGTATAGATGGGGCCACCGCACTGCTCGGCGATGGTGAGCACCTTCTCCATTGCCAGCCGTACGCCCATGCAGAAGCCGGCCGTCTTCGCCAGTCGAACGTCCACTGCCTGATCTCCTCGCGCCGGAGTATAGCAGCGGCTCCGGGCGCAATCAAGCAGGTCGTGACTGAAACAGGAGGAAAGGCACATGCGATGCCATTGCGTATGCTTGGAATCCCTCGCCACAATGTGCTACGGTATGGCCACGCCGGGTCCGCTGAGATGCACACACCTCAGGAGGAAGTCATGGACGCTGTCACAAGGGACGCGGCGAAGCGTGGGTTGTGGAACCGAGTGGGTGAGGTCGCGCTGAAGATCCTCGGGCTGTTCGTCATCCTCGAACCCATCTGGATGCTCCTGCCGTTCGCCGGGTTTCTCTACGGCTCCGTGCTCCACATCCAGACACTCAACCAGAACCCCAATACCGCGTGGCTCACCCACTTCGTGTTCCCTGTCCTCACCGGCGGCTGGCTGGGGCCGGTGCTGGTCGTCGTCGGGTTCCTCATCTTCCTCATTGGCGCGAGCCAGATCTACTGGGCCAAGATCCGCCGCTCCGGCCTGGTGACAGGCGGACTCTACCGCTTCGTGCGACACCCGCAGTACATCTCCCTCACGCTCTTCGGCTTGGGCATCCTGCTCACGTGGGGCCGAGCCATGACGTTCCTGGCCTTCTTCTTCATGATGTTCCTCTACTACTATCTGGCCAAGAGCGAGGAGCGGTCGTGCATCCGCCTGTTCGGCGAGGACTACAACCGCTATCGCGAGCACACATCGTTTATCTTTCCCGGCGACATCGCTCTGCGGCGTCTCGCCGCCAGGCTGCCGAAGCTGAACCTGCCCGCTCCCGTGCGCGTGGCGGGTGCCTTTGTGGCCACCATGGCCGCCTGCTTCGCCCTGATGTGGCTGATCCAGTCGGTGCGCCTGGCGAACCGCCGCGTGCCCTACCTCACGGCGGCCATTCCGCTTGGTCCGGCCGACGAGGGCGCCCAGCAGTTGGCCATCGAGGCGGGAGCCGCGGGCGGAGTGCCCTTCGTCAAGGCAGATCGCGTGGTCGTGGCCCGCGGCCCCTACCGCAACGCCTGGGCGGCCGGGTTCGCCGAGAGCGTCCTGACGCGCCTTCGCGACTCCGAGACGCTCAAGCCCTTCCTCGCCTTCCTCGATGCACCCGATGGCGACGTCCTCTTCGTCTTCTGCGGCCCCTACGACAAGCCGGAGACGCCGGGGCAGCCGGGCATGCACCGTGGCGGCGGGCCGAGCGGGCGGGGGCCAGCCCCCGACCCACAAGGCCCTCACCGTGTGCGCCTCATCCTGATGCGCTGCACGCTGGCCGCGGGAGCAACCGTGGAGGATGCCCTCGCCGACAAGGCGAAGCGCGCCATCAAGCAGGGTTGCGTGGCACAGGTGAACCTGGCCCGACCCAAGGACGAGGACTTCGTTGAGGCTGACGGTCGCACTCGCGGCCGCGGGTTCCCCGGCGAGCAGCGGTGGGGCTTCTTCGTCAAGCAGTTCGCAGCACTCCCCTCCTCCGCGCGGCATCCACAGGCCGTCGCCGTGCCGGGGAAGGCGGAGACCGGCACACTCATACTGGTCCAGGCTCCCATCCTGCGGACGCGCCTCGACCACGCCTTCGCCGAGGCGTTGCGCGACCGTCTGGCGGCTTCCGAGACGATGAGAGCCCAGTTGCGCACCAACGGCATTGGCGCGGGCGTGGTGGCCGTGGCATTCCCCCGACCCGGCCCGAATTGGTACCAGGCGCACCACCTCAAGCCGCAGGTCAGCGTGTTCACCATGGTCGTCCGGCTGGCTGAGGGCGCCACCACAGACGACCTGTTCACGCCGGGCCGCCGACAGCTCCTCAGCGCGTTCACCGCCGAGATGGACTTCAAGATCGAGCCGCCGCAGGACTCCGTGAGCACCATCACGGCCATCGGGGCCTGGCGCGACCTCGAGGAGCGGTGGGACTTCTTCCTCAGTGGCGTGGGCGGCGGCGGCATCCACCTGCATCATCACCGCTGAGGCCCCCTTGACAGGCCGCGCACCACCCGTACAATGGGCTGTGGGACGGTACATTAGGACACACAAGCCATGGAGTGGCGCTACATCATCGGGATCGGTGTGGGCGGAGCGATCGGCTTCGGCATCGGCTACGCGGCCCGTGGCGGTGGGTGACCTCTCACCTGCAACCCCTACGTGAGCACGCTGATCGGCGCGCTGATCGGCGCGATGCTCGCGGGGGGCGGGGCCGCGGGAACGGCACCCACCAAAGCTAAGCTGGAGCCGTTGGCGTCGGAGTCGCTCCGCAAGCAGGCGGCCGCCGCACTGGCCGGTCTGGCGAGACCTGTGCGCCTCGTCGTCTTCACGCGCACAGTGGGCAACACCCATCTCAACGAGCCTGCCCTCGGCCTGGCCCGAGGCTTGGCCGAGCTTTCGTCCATGCTCGCCGTTGAGTCCCATGACCTCGACGCCGATGGTGACAGAGCCGACGCCATGGGCGTCGACAAGGCTCCGGCTATCGTCGTGGTGGGTGAGCGGGACCACGGTGTGCGTTTCTGCGGCGTGCCAGGCGGCAGGGAGCTCGAGGCTCTGCTGGCCGCCATCCGCAGGGTGGCCGCACGCGATTCGGGCCTCACCGATGCCTCGCGCAAAGCCCTTGCCGCACTCAGGGTGCCCGTACACATCGAGGTCTTCGTCACCCTCGACTGCGCCTATTGCTCCGGCGCCGTGGCGATGGCTCACCAGCTCGCGATCGAGTCGGACAAAGTGGTTGCCGACATGGTGGAGTTCTCGGCCTTCAGCGACCTGGGTAAGGCCTATGGCCTCCGCTCGGTGCCGACGGTACTGGTCAACGGAAAGACCGCGTCGGTTGGGGCGAAGTCCGAGAGCGACTTCGTGGCTTCGGTAGTGGAGGCAGCCGCGACCGAGTAGTGTTCCCCGCGGTTGCGGAGGAGACGGTCATCGAGGCTCTCCCGCTTGCTTTCCTGATAGGTCTTTTCGTCGTCGGTATGGCCATGGTGATCAAGGGCGGCGACTTCTTCGTCTCCTCCAGCGTGGCGATCGCTCACTTTGCCAAGATCCCGAGCGTGGTCATCGGCAGTACCCTGGTGAGCTTTGCCACCACGGCGCCCGAGCTTGCCGTGTCCACTACCGCCAGCTTCCGGGGCAATCCCGAGCTGGCTATCGGCAACGCCGTGGGGTCGGCGATAGCGAACATCGGGCTGATCCTGGGCGTGCTCTGTGTCCTGCGCCCGATGAACGTGCGCGCGCGCGACTTTCGCCTCCCGGCATTCGCCATGCTGGGCAGCGGCCTCCTCCTGTTCTTCCTCACGGTCCGGCTCGAGCTCGCCCGATGGGGAGGCGTGCTCCTCATCATTTGCGGAGCGGGCTACCTCCTGACCGACTACCTCCGCCACCGCCCGGGACGCGGCACGGCCGGCGAGACCGTGGACTCGGGCGAGATGCCCGCCCGCAGCCTGGGCTACTACATCGTCCTGTTCGCTCTCGGCGCGGCGATCGTCATCGGCGGCAGCCGCCTGCTCTGCGACACGGGCGTGGAGCTGGCACGGCGGATGAACATCCCGCCGATGATCATCGGTCTCACGCTCGTGGCCTTCGGCACCTCACTCCCCGAGCTGGTCACCGCGATCACCGCGGCCCGCAAGGGGGTGCCCGAACTCTCCCTGGGCAACGTGATCGGCGCGAACATCATGAACGTCACCCTTGTGTCGGGCACCGCAGCCGCGATCCGCCCCCTTCCGCTCACACCAGCGCTCCAGCGCTACAACTTCCCCGCAATGCTGATCATCTTCGTGCTGCTCCTGGTACTCGCCCGAACCGGCCGTCGGCTCACGCGCAAGGAGGGCTGGGTGCTCATCGGCTTCTACGCGCTCTACTTGGCCGGCCTCATCCTCATGCGAGTCGGCGGGGCAGCCTGAGCCATCAACCGAGGAGATCCCGTTGGAAATCCGCTTTTTCGGCGCCGTCCGTACGGTCACAGGCTCGATGCACCTCATCGCGGTCAACGGCAAGCAGGTCCTGCTCGACTGCGGCCTCTACCAGGGCAAGCGTAAGGAAGCCTTCGAACGCAACCGAAACCTGCCCTTCGACCCCAAGAGCCTCGATGCCGTCGTCCTCTCCCATGCCCACATAGACCACAGCGGGAACCTGCCCAGCCTTGTGCGCTACGGCTACCGTGGCCCCGTCTACGCCACCCCCGCTACCCGCGACCTGTGCGACATCATGCTCCGCGACTCCGCCTACCTCCAGAAGCGCGACGTCGAGTATGTGAACAAGCGGCGGCGCCGCCAGGGCAAGAACCCCTTCGAACCGCTCTACGAGATCGCCGACGTGGAGCAGCTCCTCGACCAGTTCCACCAAGTGGACTATGAGACCCCGGCCGAGGTGGCCGACGGTGTGACGATCACCTACCACGACGCGGGCCACATCCTTGGCTCCGCCCTCACCCGCATCGACGCGCGCGAGAACGGCTCCACCCATCGCATCCTGTTCACCGGCGACCTGGGCCGTGCGGACATGCCGATCCTCCGCGACCCCGTGGTCGTACACGACCCGCAGATCCTCATTACCGAGAGCACCTACGGTGATCGCGTGCATCCGCCGAGGAAGGACGTCCAGACGAAGCTCGGCGACCTCGTCAACGAGGTCTGCAAGCGGCGCAGCAAGCTCATCATTCCCGCCTTCAGTGTCGGTCGCACCCAGCAACTCGTCTACTTCCTCGACGACCTCTACAACGAGCACGAGATCTGCGAACTGCCCGTCTATGTCGACAGCCCGCTCTCCACCCGCGCGACGCGCGTCCACCAGAAGCACCCCGAGTGCTTCGACGAAGAGGCACTCGATAGACTCCATAGCGGCGACACTCCATTCAGCTTCGGGCGGCTGCGCTACATCACCGACGCCGAGGACTCCAAGAGGCTCAACGGCCGGCCTGGCCCGATGGTGATCATCTCTGCCTCAGGGATGTGCGAAGGTGGCCGCATCCTTCACCACCTCAAGAACAACGTGGGCGACCCGGACAACATCATCCTCTTCGTGGGCTACCAGGCCGAGCACACGCTGGGCCGCTACCTTGTCGAGGGGCGGCGGCCCTTCCGCATCTTCGGCGAGGAGCACGATGTGCGCGCCCGGATCGAGAAGATCAACGCGCTGAGCGCCCACGCCGACCGCAACGAGCTGCTCGGCTACTTCCGCGCCATGGAAGCGCCGCTCGAACGCGCGTTTGTCGTCCACGGCGAGGTCAAGCAGGCTGAGGCATTGGCGGACGGCATGCGGGACATGGGGATCCCTAACGTCGTCGTGCCCGACATCGGCCACGTGGCGACCCTGTGAGCCGCACACACTGACGCGAGGCGCCCCCGCCGACCTCAGACGAGGCATCCACCACCCGAACTGGAGCGTTCTGATGGCTGGCCCGACGACTGTCTTCCCTCTGTTCGCCCTCGCCGTACTCCCGCTCGTCGCCCTGGCAGCCGGCGCTGCCAACGACGCGGCGGCACTCGCTGTCGGGCGTGAGCTCGACCGCCGCCCACGCCACGGCGAGAAACCCTTCGCTCCCGCTCACAACACCACGGTGGCAACCACCCCGCCCGCCTTCGTGTGGCTGCCGCTCAAGAAGCGCCCCCGGGCCTATGTCCTCTCACTCTCGCGCGACCGCGGTTTCCCCGAGGATACAGCCACCACGTTCTCCGCGCCGATCAGCGTCCACATCCCCCACGAGCCGCTCGAACCGGGACGCTGGCACTGGCGCGTGGGCGTTGAGCTGTCGGGCGGCGCCACCGCGTGGAGCAGGACCCGCAGCTTCACCGTCGCCGACGACGCCGAAGCCTGGCCCTTCCCCAGGATGGATGCCCTCGCCGTCCGCGTCCCGAAGCAACACCCGCGGCTCTTCTTCCCCGGCGACGAGCTGCGCCGCACGCGCAAGCATGCCAGCGATGGCATGAGCCGCGAGCTTGCCAGCCTCCTTCGAACCGCTCAAGGCTGCATCGGCGCGGAACTCGTGCCCGAGCCCGATTTCCTCCGCCAGAAAGGCACCGAGCGCGGCCGCGAGTATGTGGGCATCTTCCGCGCCACCCGCCCGCCGATGGACAGGATGGAGCAATGCGGTCTCGCCTACGCGCTCACCGGCGACCGCAAGTTCGGGAATGAGGCGAAGCGACGCCTCCTCCACTTCTTCTCCTGGGACCCCAACGGCTCCACCAGCCTCTTCCACAACGACGAGCCGGCCATGTGGGTGATGCAGCGCGGCACACGCGCCTACGACTGGTGCTACGGCCTCTTCACGCCCGGCGAACGCAAACGGATCGAGCCCGTGATGAAGGCCCGGTGCGAGCAGTTCGTGCGCCGACTCACCCGCATGCCCTTCGAGAGCCGTCCCTACTCGAGTCATCCCGCCCGCGACGTCGGGTTCCTCGGCGAGGCTGCTCTGTGCTTCCTTCACGAGTGGCCCGAGGCACCCGCCTGGCTCGAATACGTCATGAAGATCTACCGGTCGGTGTTCCCTGCCTGGGCCGCCGAGGACGGCGGCTGGCAGGAAGGCCCTGGCTACTGGGGCGCCTACATGGGCTTCGCGCTCCATTTCGCCACCGCCCTCAGGAAGGCCACGGGTGAGGACATCA
>Ga0272441_10007578_pt1 | contig 17585 bp, 9 predicted proteins | sample SSMProp6N_FD_193582 | JGI IMG/M metagenome (GOLD analysis project Ga0272441, IMG submission 193582) | Marine sediment archaeal communities from Little Sippewissett salt marsh, Falmouth, MA, United States - SSM-Prop-6N | ecosystem: Environmental > Aquatic > Marine > Wetlands > Sediment ...
CTTCCAATGGCAAGGCAGACAGGTACTCCTGTCCATCACACGGGACATCACGCAGCGGTGCATTCACGAGAAAGCCATTGCCGGCGCGGTCGAGAACGAGAGGCAACAGACCGCCGCGCAATCGTACGACAAAGTGTTCAACAACCTGCTGGCCATGCGCCTGCTTCTTGCGAGTCTGAAGAGCAAACTTCCGAATGACCCGCTGCCACTGCTTCCTGAAATTGAGTGGCTCGCCGATGTCGCCGACGAAACCGCAAAACATGCGGTGTTCCTGAGGCAGGGCTTGGCGCCGCTTGGCCTGCTCGATGCAGACCTTTACGGCGCGCTGGTCGCGTTGGCTCGCGATTATCAAGGACGCCATGGGATTTCGTGTACGGTTGAATGTGACCGGCTTCTCGAGTTCTCAGACCGGCTCACTGCTTCGCATCTATACCGCATCGCGCAGGCGGCCGTCGTCAACGCAATGGAGCATGCCAAGCCTTCGTTTGTGTCCATACGTCTGATCACGGGTCAAGACCATATCGAGGTGAGAATCGAGGACGACGGGGTCGGCATGATCCCAGAGGTAGACATGCGCAAAGGCATGGGCTGGCAGGTGATGCAACACAGAGCCAAACTCATCGGCGCCGAACTCACCGTCTCTCGTTCCGAGAGCGGCGGGACTCTCGTTTGCGCGCGGGCGCCGTTGCCGATGGAGTGATACCTGTGAGACAGGGCAGGAAACCCAAGGTTCTAGTAGCTGATGCAAATCAGTGCGTGGGCTATGCGTTGCAACACTTTCTTGAGTCCGAATCCGGTGTGTATGTTTGCGGAAAGATCTACGTGGTTGATACATTGGCCCGTGAGCTTCGCGCTCACAAGCCGGACCTTCTGATTTTGGATTGTGCAATTGCCGGCAAGGACGGCCTGACTGTGCTTGCCAGGGTCCGAAGCATGTATCCCAACATGGGCCTTCTCGTTCTATCGGAACGCGACCAGTGCGCGCAGGCGTCTATGATTCTACGCGCAGGCGCTGATGGCTATGTAATAAAGGAAGACAGCATGCAGGAGATCGTCTGGGCCATTCGCTGTATCCTTGACGGCGGTCAGTATGTCAGTCCGACTCTTGCACACCTTGTGATTGATGCATCCGGCGCAGACAAGGACATGCGTCCACTCAGTCTACTCAGTGACCATGAGCGTGAGGTCGGCATTCTTCTCGCCAGGGGCTACGACACCAGAGAAATCGCCTCGATCATCAGGCGCAGCGTCAAGACAGTCGAAACCTACTACGCGAGGACCAAGAAGAAGCTGGGGTGCAAGAGCCTCAGGGAGTTGCGCCAGATCGCAAGAGACGAGTGGCTCTGAGTCTTTCGAACCCTCGGCTTCCTCCCTTCCCGCACGGATTCCTTCCTCCTCACCTGCTTGACAACGCTTCAGTATCTTCGTTCGTGTGCTCAATCTCTCGCCGTTACCCTCGCTTTTCCATGAGTACGCCGTAGATCCCATGTCAGGCGCTCCCCCTACATACCTGTAGGGGAATGGCCGCGAAAAAATTAGGCTCTGCCCCGACAGACAGAGTCTTGACAATGCTGTATGATGAATGGCGTTTGAGATTTCTGTCGGGAAGTTCCCAGCCAAGGAACAACGGAGTGATTCTGCAATGAAGAACATAATTCTGGTCATAGCCTTGTTCGTGATTGTGACGGCATCTCCTGCACATGCATGGCGCGCGTACAATGATTTGCGTTGGGCGCCGGATGACGATACCGAGCCGACCAACAACATCACGCTGTATTCGTGGACCAACAACACCTCAGGGCCGAGCTATATCCCGGGTGGCGAGCTCAAGAACTACGATACAGGTGCAGATACAGGCGTGACGCTCTCTATGACCAGCGATGACCCGTATAGCTCGTCGTATACCAACCAAGGAGCGATTTCTGATGCAGGCACTGACGGCTATGCCGTGTTCAACGGCATAGTGGGTTGCAAAGGTCTTATGTCGAATGGCGATGTGACCCTGACCTTCACGAACCTGGACACCGCTCTGACCTACAACCTGGTGATCTTTGCGAACCGCGACGAGGTAGGTTACACAGATCGCTATGGTCTGTTCACGATTCTGGATGCCGACAGCTTCACGAACCTGAGCAGTTCAGGCACGACCACGACGACGAACAGCACAGAGTTCTGCACAGGCTACAACACCACGAATGGTTATGTGGCTCGCTTCTCACACATTGCTCCAGGCGATGACACGGCTTTCAAGATCACACTCGAGTCCGGACCGCAGGGATCTGCCGGCAAAGGCAAATACATAACTGCCCTGATGCTCGAGACAGAGACAGAGACCGGTCTGCTGCTTGAGCTTTCAGGCACAAAGCCTCTGAAGCAGATGCTTTGCCTGTTGGGACTCGGCATGATGTTGTGCGGCTGTGTGTTGAGAAGGCGATCTGGAATGAAATCGCCCTGCACCCTCAGGGGCAAAGGCTGGGGCCGGATGCTCTGGCTGATGCTGTTCACCGGGCTGTTTCTTGGTGCAGGGGTGATGGCAGCAGAGGTCATGGGGCCGGTTGGTGTGCTGAGGCTGGAGGTGCAGGACAGCAACGAGATACCGCGGGCGTTGGTCTCGCTGCCGTTCCATCCGCTTGGTGACGGATCGCTTGCCGATGTGCTCACAGACCAATTGGACGGCGGCGCTCTGGATACTGCAGATCGGGTCCTGAAGTGGAACCGGATGGAGCAGCGATACGCTCCCTTTACCTTGGGTGCGGACAGCAAATGGTACGACGAAGAGGGTTTGGAGACCACGCTCGAGCTCAATCCCGGCGAAGGTTTCTGGGTGGAGCTTCGCCAGAGCGAGGGAAAGGGCAGAGACATCTATTTTGTGGGCGAGGTGGTGCTCTCGGATACCGAGGTGCAGTTTCTGTATCCGGGCCTGAGCCTGTTCGGTCAGGCCTTTGCCTCACGCGCTTCCTTGAATGAGCAATCCGGATTGGCAGAGTCCGGAGCCAGCGACGGGCTGAGCCCGGAGTCGGCAGACAAAGTTATTGAAGCAGACGGCCAGACATACTACTGGCTCAAGGATGTGGCGCCGGTGCCGCTGTGGATGAATGCTGAGGGCAAGGAGACAGAGAAGGCGTTGGAGCCTGGTCAGTCCTACTGGTATTCGCGCAAAGAGATCGATGTGATGGCGTGGCGAGCCGCGCGCCCCTATGCCGACGTGTTTGCCTCGAGCAATGTCCCTCCGTACGTTGCGGCTATAGCCGTGGACACAGAGCAGTCCGAGGTGGTGCTGACCATTGTCTGTGCAGGAGAACCAGGAGAGACCTTGGATGTCCTGTACAAGGACATGGAGCCCGAAGAGTCCTTTGTGAGTCACAAAGACTGGTTGGTGGCCGAGAAGGGCTTCGCCGTTGAAGGGCAGGGGCCTTTGGAATGGCGGGACAAGGGCGGCAAAGGCCGCAAGAGCCTGGATAAGGTCGGCGGCAGATTCTACCTCGTTGGGCGCGGGGACATCGATATGGATCTGAATGGGGTCAGTGATTTTCGTCAGCGGTTTGTTCTCGGTGAGGAGGTCGCAGCGCAGCAGGAGCCCGCGCCAGAGGGCGAAGGAACTGCGCCGGGTGGTTTGGAGGGCATGGCTCCCATTACGATGGGTGGAGATTCGGGGGGGCCTCCGATGGGGCCGCTCGGCGAGGGTGGCGGCGGAGCCACGAATTTCGTGGCCTATAACGATCTCGGATGGGAGGCGGGCGAACTCACCAATAACATTACGCTGTACAACCATGTGAACAGCACCAACGGACTGCTGGTAGACTACGACACGGGGACGGAGTTGGACGTTGAAGTCCACCTTGGACTCGTGGATGTAGGCACGGCGACGATTCAGTCCATCGGCGACAATAACCCGGATACAGGCAGTGACGCCTACGAGGTGTTCAACGGCATTGTCGATTGCGACACCTCGACACGTTGGACCAACGGGACTTTGCAGATTCTCTTCACTGGGCTGGACGCTGACACCCGATATGAATTCGCGATGTTCGGCAATCGCAGCAAGTACTCCGACCGTCTGATGGACACTGTGATTTCAGATGTCGGTACCTTCCGCAACGAAAGCTCGGACGAGGCAACTGTCTGGACCGCGGACAGGTACAAAGACACAGGCCGCATCACTGCGACCAATGATGCCGGATATATCTGGCAGTACACGCAGATAGACCCCGGTGCGGACGGTGATTTTCTGATTTCGGTGACGCGCAGCGGATCCAGCGGGTACATCAACGCGTTTATGCTCAGGACTGTAGCGAGCGACGGAATCTACAGCATGGACACCCGCGTGAGCGCCAGTATCGACGATGTCGAAGAGGCGCCCGACGGCTCGATTAACACCAACAGCACAGATCTTGAGCTCATCGAAGATGTTTCGGAACAGACGGTCGGGATTCGGTTTTCCAGTGTGGCTATTCCCGAGAACGCAACGATCACCAGTGCTCTGATTCAGTTCAAGACAGACGAGACAAGCTCCCAAAGCACCACCCTCGCAATCGCGGCACAAGCCACGAACAACGCTCCTGCGTTTACCATAAGCACGAGCAATGTGACGAGCCGCACGCAGACCAGTGACTCGGTGCTGTGGGAGCCTTCGGCTTGGGGCACGGTCGGAGAGTGTGCTGAGGATCAATGCACAGAGGACATAGGCCGTGTGATTCAGGAGATCGTCGATCTGGACGGCTGGCAGAGCAGCAATGCCGTCGCGATCATCATCAGCGGCACGGGCAAGCGCATTGCCGAGTCCTATGACGGCGATGTCGACGGTGCTCCGCTCTTGCATGTGGAGTACAGCCTGGGCACGACGATTTCGTTTCAGGACGGTGTGTATCCGGACGCCTCGTATGACGGCACGCGCGACACCATGCTTGCCGCGGACAACCCAACGCAGAACTACGGAACAACAAACTCACTTGGCGCCGACGGCACTCCGGACGAAGGTGTATTGCTGCAGTGGAACTTGAGCGACATTCCTGCCGGCGCGATTGTCACAGAGGCCTCGATAGTCCTGCAGATCACAGACCCGACCGGCGCTGGTACAGACTACTCGCTCTATGGCCTGAAGCGCGCGTGGTCGGAAACGAATGCAACGTGGAACATTGCAGACACAGGGGATTCCTGGGGATCGGCAGGAGCGCAGGGATCGGATGACCGCAGGTCGACGGCGGTCGGCTCCTTCTGCCCCACCAACACCGGCGTATGGACCGTGGAACTCAATGATGAAGGCGTGGCGCTGGTGCAGGCATGGATCGAGGCGTCCTCAGTCAACCACGGCATCCTCATCGAGAACTATGACGCTGTCAACGGCCTGAACCTCAGCTCCAGGGAAGCTGCAACCGCAGCCAACCGGCCCAAGTTGAACATAACCTATTCCACAAACATCCTCAGCCGATGCTTCCAGGACGGCGTCTCGCCAAGCGTGAACTATGCCGGAACCCGTGACACGACGCTCCGCGACAGTGCCCAAACAACAAACTATGGCACCAACACAGTGATTGAGCTGGATGGCGACGACTCTGACGAGACCGGCCTGGTCAAGTGGGACATCAGCAGTCTGCCCAGCGTCTGCGTCATCGAATCGGCGAGCATGGAACTCAATGTCGCCAATGGCTCGGAGCAGGCCTATGAGTTTTATCAACTGCTGCGCGGGTGGGTGGAGACCACGGCGACCTGGAATGTCGCGGACACTGGAGAGTCTTGGACCACTGCCGGCGCCCAAGGCAGCGGTGACAGAGACACGACGGTCTTGGGCAGCCTCGATACGGCCAGTTCCGGAAAAGCCACGGTCTCTTTGAACGCAAGCGGCGTGGCTGTTGTTCAATCTTGGGTCGACGGCACAGGCACTAACGAAGGCGGCATCTTCCAAAACTTCGCCTCAGGCGATGGCTGTGATTTCGATTCCAGAGAGGTGACGACAGAGACAGACCGGCCCGCCTTGACCGTCACCTACTACTATTACCCTGACCAGGACGCAGATACGCTGCCCGACTGGTGGGAAGTCGCCTATTTCGATGCCGCAACCAATGCGGTCTCCGGAGACGACGACGACAGCGACGAACTCACGAATCTGGAAGAGTATAGGTACAGCACCGATCCGACTGACGCGGACACGGACGACGACGGGCTGGACGATGCCGTCGAGTTGGCCTACGGGCTCGATCCGACTGTATCGAACAGCTTCATGGGCCTGCCGTTTGCCGACGACTTCGAAGAGTACGATCCTTGGGGCGACATTGACGGCTACAACGGCTGGGTGGTGTCCGTACCGGACATGGCTGTCGCCAGCACCAACGAGTCGCACGGAGGCGAGCAGTCCTGCGAGATCTCTGCCGCCAGTACGCCGGTTGTTGTGACTCATTTCTTCAACACTCCCGACGATGACGTGGTCTGGACAGATTTCTATGTCAAGCCTGTGCGCCGCACCGTGACCACCACCCCGACCCTGTCCGATCCCTTGACCATGGCGCTCTATGTCGACGCGTGTGGACAGATTGTCGCGTGGGACGGCACCAACGAGTGGCAGACCCTCACCAACAGTCCCCTGGCCGAGAACGAATGGGTCCGGCTCTCGATCGGCAAGGACTTCACCAACAACACCTGGGAGCTCCGCGTCGATGACGAGAGCCTGGCCACAGGTCTGTGCATTGACACCAATTCCTTGCTCGAGATGACCCGTCTACGAATCGTCGGCGGTTCAGAACGCAACGTCTATATCGACGACGTGGCTGTGGACACTGCTGAGCCCGACTTCGACAGCGATGGCGACGGGCTCCTGGATAGTTGGGAGATGTCGCAGTTCGAGAACCTTGACGAGACAGCCTCCGGCGACACGGACGGCGATGGAATCAGCAACGCTCTGGAATACCTCTACGGCTCTTCAGCCTACACCAACGACACCGACGGCGACCGCGTTCTCGACAATTACGAGATCTATACGAACAAGACAGATTGGCTTGTGGCGGACACCGACGGCGATGGCGCCAACGACTACGATGACCTCAATCCCACTGTAGCCGACGAGAACAGCAACCCCGGCGATCTTTCTGTGACAGTCGAAGACCCAGAAAATGGAGAGAACATACTATGGTAACGCATGGATCATCTCAAAAGGATGTTGAGTCGGGCTTGCGGTCGTCCACGGCTGCATGCTGCGTGTGGCCACTGCTGGTACTCATTTCCGCGCTCGCGATAGCCCTGGGGTCCGTCCGTGTCTACGCTTCAGAGAACTGCGAGCCGCCATGCCCGCCGCCTAGCTGCGACAAGACGGATGGCACCAAACCCGGGACGGACGACAAGGGCGAAGAAGAGCAAAAGGACGCGGGCAAGGACGATGACGGCGGTAAGCCAAAAGCCTGTGGCACCAAGAACTGCAATGCGCCCCGGCTGACGGTTGGTCATGCCGACCACAGCATAAACTGTCTTGATACACCATTCTTTAACAACAACAGGCTCGGTCCCGGTTTCGAGTTCTCCCTGACATGGTCCACACGCGACCAGTTGGCCGGTACACCTCAGCCGTTGGGGGATGGTTGGTACCATCCCTACATGATTTATCTTTCCACGACCAATAGCGGAGGAACCACCAACTCCTATCTTCATATCGGCCGTGGTTGGATCCACTTCATCTCTGACAGCGGAAGCTTCCTTACAACCACCAGCGGCATTTACACTGCCAGCGCGAGTCAATACCGCCTGACTCAAACAACCAACCGATACGTCGTTTCCTTGAGTGGCGGAGGATACTATACCTTCGACAGCACAGGCACCACCAACAGACTCGAAGAAGTGGTCAGCGAACTTGGCAACACGCTCGATCTCACCTGGAGCGACGGTCTCCTCACCAACGTGGTTACAGCCGACGGCATCACTAACACCTTTACACACAACGGCGACGGGCACATCACGACAGTCTCTGACGGCGTGAAGAGCGCGACCTTCGCCTATGATGGTGATTTGCTCACCAACATTACAGACATGGCCGGCCTCTCCTTTGGAATTACCTACGACGGAGACAATTGGATCACGAATCTGATGCATCACTCCTCGGGAGAAGAATACACTGTCAGCTACGTCAACAAGAAGTACACCATTACCACGCCCGAAGGTAGGACCATGGCCACGGACTCGGACTCCGATATCTGGCCGAGGGAGGACCATTACGTCACTTACGAGGACGGCGAAGGAAACGTATCGGTCATCAAACATGATCCCAGTCACCCCTGGGATGTCATCCTCCGGCGCATCGATGCCGAGGGCCGAACCAACTTCTACAGTCACTATCATACTGGCGACGTTGACATCTTGGGCCGGATCAAGGAGCACAGGAAGCCGGACACTACGCGTGTGACGTACGCCTACGATAACAATGGCAAGACTACCGAGGTCCGATACGAGGATGCTACGAGTAATCTCCTGCGTCGTATCAGCACTTCCTACACGTACTTTTCCGGCGAGGCCGCGAACATCCCCTCTTCGATCACGCGCCAGGAGCAGGATGCCCAGAGCAATGTTATCGCGCAGGTCACCCGACGCTACACGCAGTACGGCGGCGCGGACGCCAGCCATGAATACGATGACGCGCTTCTGATGACCTCTGTGTCGAACTATCTCGGAGGCAGCGACTACGCCGAGACTCTCTATGTCTATGACACCAATACTACTGTCAAGCTCCAGCGCGTTGACGTCAGGGCAGAGGGCACCACAAACACAGTCAAGAGTTACGGCTATGACGCGTCTGGCCTGCTGGTTGCCTACACCAACGACGTGGGAATCGGATACAGCTACACCCATGATGCGCAAGGCAGGCTGGAAACGCTGACGGACAATACCGGAACACACACCTTCACGTACGACACACTTAACCGTGTGATCAAGAAACAATATCCCGACGGCACATCAGAAGCGTGGGGCTATGGTTGCTGCACCCTCGATTCCTACACCAACCGAGAGGGGAGCGTCACGGAGTATCTCTATGATTCCGACGAGAAGCTCATTCAGCAGTCTGTCACAACGCCTGGTGGACGAGAAATCAATAGAACCACCTACACCTACGACGGCGCCGGGCACAAGACCAACCAGGTCGATGCGCTGGGCAACAGCACGTCCTATGCCTATGACAGCAACGGCAGACTTGCTTCCATGACTGATGCGCGCGGCAACACCACAACCTATGAATACGATTCCTTGGGAAGACAGAGCAAAATCACCTATCCAGACAGCACCTACACAACCAACATCTACAGCCTGCAAGGGTTCGTGGCCTCGGTCGACGGAACCCATACCCCGTCCATGACATACTCCAACGACGCTGCGGGCAGGCAGATCTGGCAGACCGATGCGCTCGGCCACACTGTCAGCAATTTCTATGACGACATCGGACGCCTCACCAAGATGGTCTATGCGGACGGCTCCTACACGCGCACTCGGCACAACCTGCGCGGCCTACCCACCAACCGGATAGCGCGAGTCTTCGGAACGAATGAAGAGGCCAACGCCACAACCGTCCTTGCCTATGACAGCTACGGACGCTTGAGCACGCAAACAGATTCCGAAGGCCGAACCACGACTTGGTCTTACGATGCCACGCACAAGAGTCAGATTTCGGCTGTCACCAATGCCAACAACGAAGAGGCAGAGCATCGCTATTACGATTCGTACGGTCGTCTGGCGTCCAACAGCATGTATGGCGTCATCACGCAGTACTCTTATGACGCCCTCGGCCGTGTCACAAATACCACCTATGCCGATGGCTCGACAGCCGTGAACACTTACGACGGCTCGCTCCTTCTCAGTACGACCGACCGGAGCGGCAATACGACTTCCTATGGCTACGACGACGTCGGTCGGCAGACCTCGATCACCAATGCGCGCGGTATGGTCACGCTCTACACTTACGACGCTGTCGGCAACCTCCAGACAGTGACTGATTCGCTGGGTAACACGACCACCTATGTCTACGACAGCATGAACCGTCGCACTCAAATCGTGCTTCCAGACGGCCGGATCACGGATTTCGAATACGACGACATGGGGCGCATGACTGCCAAGAAAGGCGCCGGCGCTGTGCCGGTCTACTACACCTACGACGACGTGGGCCGTATGACCCAGCTTATGGACGGCGAGTACAACAACACCCACTTCTACTACGACGAAGTCGGGAATCTGACCAACAAGACCTATGCTGACAGCTCGTCGTACGCGTACACTTATGATGCTCAAGGCCGGCTGTTGACCCGAACCGATGCCAAGGCTGTCACCACCACTTACACCTACAACAATGTCGGCCAGCTCACTAACATCGACTACGACACAGACACAGACATTGTCTTTACCTATGACGATCTCGGCCGGCTCACCGCTCGAACCGACGCAGCCGGCAGTTGGAGCTGGGCCTATGACGGCGAAAGCTCCAGAGTGCTCACCAATGTCACGCCTTACGACACCATTCTCTATGCCTACACCAACACCACCTACGATGTTGTGCAGGTCAAGCTGGATGATGCCAATGAAACCCTCTACACTTGGGCTAACGGCAGGATGACTGGTGTGGAGTCGCCGGCAGGCAGCTTTTCCTACACCTATCTGGCAGACTCGGATCTACTCTCGCAGATCCAGTATCCAAATGCCAATGCCACAGTCTATCGAAGCCACGACAATGCCGACCGGCTGACCTGCATCTCAGCAACCAACGCCACGCCATCGTGCATCAACTACTTTGCCTATACGCTGGACTCGAGCGGCCGAAGGACAGCACGCGCACACGAAGACGGCAGTTCCATTGACTACGCTTATGACTGGCGCGATCAGCTCACCAATGCCGTCATGACCAGCAGCGCAGATCCTGCTTATGCTGCGGCCTATAACTACAGCTATGAATACGATCGGGTTGGAAACCGCCTGCATCATGACCGCGGCTTGATGGACCTGGACGGCACCTTCAACAACCTCAACCAGCTCACGAGCCTGGACATCGACGGCAAGATCGATGTCTATGGCACGATCACAAGCACGAATCTGCCAAGCAACGTCAGTGTCGTGGGCTCAGCTGCCACACTATGGAATAACACCAACTTCTGGGGCGGGGCCAAGATTGGAATCGGCACCAACCAGGGCACCTACACCGTCTCTGTCGTGGCCAGCAACGCAGTTGGCCCGGGATATCAGACCAATGTCACCTTTGACGTCGATCTTCCTCCCTCCAATCCCCAAACCTTTTCCTACGACGCAAACGGAAGCTTGACAAATGACGGCATCTGGGTCTATTCCTGGAACGACGAGAACCGGCTCAAGGAGATCGAAGCTGTGAGCCCGTCTGCAGACAAACCCAAGCTCGTGTTCACCTATGACGGCCAGGGCCGCCGTGCCTCGCGAATCCTTTATGACGGCTACAGCGGCGGAGCCTATGCCACGACCAACGAGACGCATTATGTCTATGACGGATGGAGAGTCCTGGCTGAGCTCACCGACGACAACATGATAAGCAACTACTACGGCTGGGGCCTGGACCTCTCGCAGAGCCTCGAGGGAGCTGGCGGAATTGGCGGACTGCTTTCGCTCTCGCGCAATGCACCTGTCGAAAGCCGGGTCAGCGATGTCCTTGACGATGCCGAGGAGAAGACTAGCGGCAGCGTGGACACCAACAGCACCGACCTCGAGCTTGTCTATGAGGGCGCTAATGAGCAGACTGTCGGCATGCGCTTCCGCAGCATCTCCATCCCGCAGGGCGCCACCATCACCAAAGCCTATGTCCAGTTCAAGTGCGACGAGACAGACAGCGGCGCTACCACTGTCATCATCAACGGCGAAGACGCTGATGACGCCAGTGCCTTCTCGTCTGCAACAAGCAACATCACTTCCAGAGCACTGACCTCTGCGTCTGTCTCATGGACTATTCCTGTCTGGGATACTGAGGGCGAAGCAGGAGCTGACCAACGAACAGAGGACATATCAGAGGTCATTCAGGAGATTGTGGACAGAGAAGGCTGGAGTTCTGGCAACGCCATTGCCCTGATCTTCAGCGGTTCAGGAGAACGTACTGCCGAGTCCTATGACGGCGACCCTTCTGGCGCGCCGCTGCTCCACGTCGAGTATGTCACAGACAACTACTTCTATTTCTACGACGGCAACGGAAATGTCACCGAGATCACCGACGATACCGGCGCCAACACTGTTGCAGAGTATGAATACTCGCCGTTTGGCACCATCACCAAGTCTTCTGGCTCGCTGGCTGAACTGAACACATTTAGGTTTTCCACGAAGCAGTTTGAGCCTGATCACAAGATCTATGACTACGGCCGAAGATTTTACTCGCCGGGGATGGGGAGGTGGCTGTCCAGAGATCCGATCGGTGTAAGGGGAGGAATAAATCTGTATGGGTTTGTTATCAATAATCCATTGAACGTTTGGGATATTCTTGGATTAGATACGATCGAATATGAATACAAGATGGATCCTGATGCCGTGACTTCGTTTGGGTATGAATTTGTTTATGAATATGAAACAAGTTGCGGAGACGATGGGCTTAGTCCTGAGTTTACGCACATTGGCATTACGTCAGAAAATGCTCTTTGGCAAGCAGACCAATTTGCTCTTGGCATTGTCGGTGGTGAATTCAATGTAAATGAGACTCATACGATCAGAAACGTTGATTGTCCAGAAGGTGACCCTGGGGCCAAGCTGGAAGTTGATTTTACTTTTACGCCAGTCTACAGTGTAGGTATTACAATAGGAATTGGCCCTATCGGCATACCTATTTTCAATCCCATTGATATGGTTATGGATGATTGGCCTGCTTATGAGACAACAATAACCATTGATTGTTGCACTTGTCCGTGATCTCCTTATCCTCCGAAATCCAGTTGTGAAACTTGTTTTTGCCGAGGATCAGTTATGAAATATATACACGGAACAAGAAGGCTCTTTTTAGTCTCGACGCTTCTGTATTTGCTGTTGCTTACACTTACGCTTTTGCAGAGCCGAGCACCTGAAATTAAGAAGTTATCCTCTGTGAACGATGTTCCTGGGGTTGCCGCAGAGGGTATAATAGAATTTCAGAGGGGCAGGATATTTGGGCTCAAACGAAGTATTCTTTATAAGCAAGCTCAAGTACTGGTGCCGCAGTTTGATGTTATCTCTGCGGAGGATATCGTTAGGAATGGATGGCATGAACCGTCTGAGTGGAAGATCAATTGGGGGGCATTGTGTGTTGGCTACATCTGGATGGTCGGTTTTGTTTTCGTGGGATCAGTTCTATTGTTGAGATTATCTGCGAAGAAGTTGAAATAATCTTTAATCGCCATAGCCCCTTTCTTGTATACGGTGACAGCGAGAAGTTCCTCGCCGATGTAGACAGCCCAATATCGGTATCCGTATTTAGTGACGGTGATTTGATGCTTGTTTAGCCTTGTGGAGTTCAGACAGTTTTTGCTTTGCTTGACTTGCATGGCGATGCGTCCTTTCGCGAGGTTCAGTGTTGCCATGTAGCCCCCGGAGTGTTACCGCACTTACGGGGGCACTTTCATTTTTACCCTACAAGAACTACCATAAGCGCTTATGGTAATGATGTAAAGAGGAAAAGAAGGGGAGGAAGGAATTATTTTCTTAGCCGCAACGCTTGCACTTGCCGTCTTTACCTACAAATGACCCGCAGGACTCACAACGTTTACCAGCCTTGCGCTTAGACTTCTTGCCGCCCTTACGGCCCATCTCAACCATGACCTTACTGATCGTCTTCTTGTTCATGCCCTCCATTATACCCATAATCGCTTACGGTTAAAGCATTATGATCTATTGAACCCCCTCTACCCGTATTACCCGCATTCAGGCCGCCAGGGAACCTGGCATCCTGAATGCAAGAAGACCCGTACCCTCAACAGCCGCCCGGCTGTTGCCCATGTGGAAGCCCAACCCCCGCTGCTACATTGCAGTCCGTCTTCCTCTACGATCCAGGCGGCCAGCAAAGAAGCAGCGACCCCATTATTACTATTACCCCCACACGCCGGGCAGAAGCCACGCCAGCTTTCCTTGTTCGATGAACTCACAAAGAAAGCTGTCATGTCTTCAGCTATGTCCGGCGTGTGCCCCATACCCTCGTTGCGGCCCCGATCCGCAACGCCCATGAGGAAGCCTCCCGGCTATTATGAACCCCGCAGAGCCAAGCCGCTTGAGAGCGCACCGGAATGCTGTCCGACCTGCGGCCGAACAGCACCGGCCGAGCTTGATTATGAAGTCGCAAACCGATACCTGGTCCTCACCGTAGACGAGGACCGGGAACAGACCAGACGCATACACGAAGCACAACGCGAGGCCGAAACACTGGCCGGATTACTTCGCAAGACCGATCGTGAAGAGACGCTTCGCGTCCACCACAACGCCCAGCGGCTCTTGCGGCCGCTCAATGTAGTGAATCCCTTTGCCAAAAAGTTATCGTTCCCGGACGACAAGCTCCGCTTGCGCCGGGATCACAAGAAATATCTTGGCCTGATCCGGACAGTCGCCTTCATGCGCCAGTATCAGAAGCAGATCAAGAGCTGTGAGCATCGAGGCCGCACGCTTCAATACATCGAGGTAGACGAAATCGACCTGCGGCTTGCTCAGCCATTAGCGGCCCATGTCCTGGGTCGCTGTCTTGACGAGCTTGCGCCACCCACAAGAGCCTTTCTTCTGGCCGTCCATGACAACATCAAGAAGCTTGCAGAGCAGCGCGACGTGAAGCCTTCTGCGGTCCGTCTGACGCAGCGTGATATCCGGATGGCCACAGGCTGGAGTGATACCCAGGTTCGGCGATACCTGGCCCGGCTGGTTGAAATGGAATACATCATTCAGCATCGAGTACCGGGAACCGGCGCACGTTATGAATATGAGCTTCTTTATGACGGCCAGGGTCAGGACGGCAAGCCGTTCCTGCCATTCCTGGCCGATGTAGAGGCGGTTTTACCATCTACGAATCACGAACCGCCGCCTCAAAAGTCCGAATCGCCCCCCGATCGCCATAGGTTCGCCGTGGAACCGCCACAGGATCGCCTTCACGCGTGCGCGCCCTCATCTTCTTTAGTTGCAATAAGTTAGCTGCTGACTTTTTCGGCTAATGAGAAAATCACCTCTCCGGGGCAAGCGGCAAAGTATTTTGAATGAATCGTAACGTAAACATAGGCAGGACAATATGAAGAGCTTCAGAAAAGACTACATGCAGGAATCACAGGACGCCAGCGATCCCCAGGGCTTGCTTTATCTCACTGGCCGCTATCTCGAATATCTCCGGGTCAAAAACTTCTCCGAAGAAACGATCTATGCTCGGGCAAAATACTTGAGATACTTCCGTCAGTTCTGCGAGCAGATCAATATCACCCAGGCACGACAGGTTACCAGGGCGGTCATGGTCAACTATCAGAGCTACCTCTTTCACTACCGCAAAGAGAACGGCAAGCCTCTCACCATCGGCACGCAGCATCACCGGTTGAGCGTTGTCATGTCGCTCTTCAGCTACCTGACCAAAGAAGGGTTGATCCTATATAATCCGGCTGCCGATCTTGATCTACCCAGGAAAGAGCATCGTTTACCGAAAGCAGTCTTGAGTATGTCCGAAGCCGAGGCGGTTCTGAACACACCTGATGTCAATATGCCGATGGGGATCCGGGACCGGGCTATTTTAGAAATCTTCTACTCAACCGGCATTAGACGCAAAGAACTCTGTGACCTTGATATCGGCCATATCGACTTCGACCGTGGTCTGGTTCGTGTGGAGCAGGGCAAAGGCAAGAAAGACAGGTTCGTGCCGGTGGGGGAACGAGCCTTGCAGTGGACCGAGAAATATCTGGCAGAAGTTCGGCCCAGGCTGTGCCCGAGCCTGAATGAGCAGGCATGCTTCCTGAATACATTAGGCTGCCGCATGAGTCCCGGCCGACTCGGATCACACGTTCATGACATTATCGAGAAAGCCGAAATCGGCAAATCCGGAAGCTGCCATCTTATGCGCCACACGTTCGCAACGTTATTACTTGAGAACGGCTGTGACATCCGGTATGTCCAGGCCATGCTCGGCCACGCCAACCTTGAAACTACCGAAATCTACACCCATGTCAGTATGCGCCAGCTCAAGCTCGCGCATACCCGACACCATCCGGCCAAAATGCCCGAAAACCCTTCGGAATAGGGCATCACTTTATCTCAATTAGTTGCCGTATTTACTTGCGAAAAACACCTTGTAGGCGTACGCTTATAGCAAGTAAATCGTCGTTATGGTGACGACGAGTTGTTCTTTGAAACGGAAGTAGGGGGTAGGAGCTACGGTTACGATGTTGGCGTAGGGCGTGCGAATCAGTCGGGATCCGGCGGGACGTGTACCGTTGATTGCCCAGGGAAGACGTGGCCGCGAGTCAGAGAGGGTTTTGCGTTTGTATGGAGAGCTGGAAGAGATCAAGACTGAAGAGACCCACCTTCATCGTACCTTCACAGATCTTTCAATGAATGGGGTGTCACCCAGCGTGGAGCTTGCCAGACTTCGGCGGGAGCTCAGAACGCGAAAGGTAGACAAAGAACGAGAGCTTTACAACGCCTTGCTTCTTGATCTTGCTGCAGAGGGCAGTCTCTATTGTTTCGTCCGGAACAATCCAGTCCAATACACAGATCCTTCGGGAATGTTGACCAAAGCTGAGTGCAGGGCCGCCTATTATTCCTGCTTGGCGTTGGCGGGAGCTCTAAGCCTTACGTGTCCGGGTTGGGGGCTTGCCGCAGCGATTGCCTGCACAGCCAACCACGATTTCTGTATGGATAATGCCTCAGATGCGGCGGTTGTCGCTGTTGCAGCACGAGATTTGCGCAGTAAAGCAACGGACGCGAATCTGGTCAGATCCCGGTGACGGAAGCGCAAAGCGTCTAGAGGGCCAGAATGCACGTGCGCGAGACAAGGATCGGCCGAGAGTGCTGATTCAGGATAACCAAGGGCCCCACATGGGGAGAACAATCCCTTGGGCAATGAGGAGGACACAACTCATGTTCAGATGTCCATGGTGTGGCTCGAAGTCTATTCTCTTGCAGGGGAAGTTGCTCGTGCTCTGTGGTCGTACCGTCGAGTGTCCGCAGTGCGGGAAAGAAGCCACACCATCATCCTGGACCGTGTGGAGTTCGCTTCTCTTCATTGGCGTGCTTGCCACATGTGAGCTCCTTTGCCCGGAAACGTCTGACCTACCGAAGGCCTTATTTCTCGGTGTGCTCGTGTTGATCGTTGTCTTCGTTCTTCCATTGGCGAAGAAGACTGAATCGCGGCACAAATTTCGGACAAAGCTGCAACTTGCACTCTTGATAGCGATCATAGTGGCCTCCATGGTTGTCGCCATCCGATAAGACGTTAAGGCTCAGCCCTGGACAACTGCGCACGCCGGGCCGTTCCCGAATGGTTTGTTCTTGGCTGTGCCCTGCCCCTTCCTCTAGCCCGACTTTCGCTATTCGCGGGTTGAGATGTTGAGTTTCTTAGGAAACTCGTATTCCGGAGGTCATAGGTCTTCACCACACGAGTTCTCGAACTGCTTCCGTGAGATCTCCGGTGGAGGCTG
>Ga0272441_10007579_pt1 | contig 17585 bp, 17 predicted proteins | sample SSMProp6N_FD_193582 | JGI IMG/M metagenome (GOLD analysis project Ga0272441, IMG submission 193582) | Marine sediment archaeal communities from Little Sippewissett salt marsh, Falmouth, MA, United States - SSM-Prop-6N | ecosystem: Environmental > Aquatic > Marine > Wetlands > Sediment ...
CAGATTTTCTGGCAGCACAACATTGGTGCCCGTATCAACAAACTGTGATTCTGGAAAGTCTGCATCGCCGGCTACAAGATCATGCATCCACTGCACCACCAGCTGACCTTCCATATATGGCCGCTGCGCAACCGTACCCTGGATCCATCCTTCCTTCATCAGGGTCGGGATGGGCTCGAAGATATCAAATCCGAATACGATGATATCGCCGGGGGCATATCCCTGGGTCTCAAGCGCTTCAGCGACAATATTGGGGCCGCTGACTGCATAGATTGCCTTAAGATCCGGGTGTGCTGTGAGCAAATCTTCCACCAGAGGTACACCTGTCTCTAATGCATCGCCGTGAGCAACGGTATCAACGATTTCAACGTCGGGATACTCGGCTGCAGCAGCTTGGAAGCCTTCCAGGCGCTGGTTGAGGTTTAAAGCAGTCAGGCCGCCCGTAATCAGAGCAACCTTACCTTCATAATCCATTAGCTCCAGCATTGCTTCCGCGCCCTGCTTCCCGCCCTCTACGTTATCTGTTCCGATATAGAGCGGTCTGCCGGAATCCGGTGCATCAGTGTCGAATGTCAGGAATAGAACACCGGCATCATTTGCCGATTCTACCAAAGCGGGGACGGTCGCCGGGTCATTGGGCGCCATACCAATGGCATCCACTCCCAGGGCCAGGTAGTTCTCGAAGATTTCGATCTGGCCTTCCGCAAGTGCCTCCTCAGGGCCATCGAAGATGGCTTCCACGCCAATTTCTTCCGCCCGCGCGTCCATGCCCTTTTCAAGGTCTCCCCAGAAAGGATGGCCAACAGATTTCGGAATGAGGACGAAAGTCATTTCTTCCATTGCAGCCACTTCTTCAACAGCTGCTTCCTCCTCTTCGGCTTCCTCCATTTCAGCTTCTTCTGCGGGGGGAGCCATTTCCTCAGGTTCTTCTGCGGCTGGAGCGCAAGCCGCTGCCAAGCCAATAATTAAGGCAAAGACAGCCAATAGGGATACGTACTTTTTTAACATTTTTCACTCTCCTTTTTATTTTGACCTACTTCAAACAAACTGGGTTATTTTCTCTCCGTTATTCTTCCTCCTTTCTACTGGATCAATAAGCCAACCTTCTGCATGAGTTCCTGATTTTTAGATTTGTGGATAATGTATAAGTTCTTGGGTTTTCGTTGTGATCCTCTTCATTGATTCGGGATATGAGCAGGTCCACAGTAAGCTGTGACATTTGTTCTATGGCGACATCCACCGTTGTAATTGAGGGTTCAAAACTCTCCAGCCATTCCGCGTCATCCATCGCAACAACGGAAATATCTTCTGGAATTTCAATCTGGTTTTGCTTCAGAATTTCCATCGCCCCCATTAATAAGCGGTTGGATGTGGGAAAGATCGCTGTTGGTTTATTCTCTCCCATAACATTCAGGATTTCCGTGGTGGCCTGCTCGCCAAACTCCCTGGAAAACTCTCCTACCTGGACCAGTTCCGGAATGTATTCAATCCCGTTCTTGTTCAGGAAGTACTTATATCCTTCGAGCCGTTGGGAGCCAGTAGTAGTCATGCCGGATCCGACAATGAATGCAATTCTTCTATGGTTTAGTGAATACAAGTATTCCAGGGCCTGTACCACCGCTCCAAAATTATCCGCCTCAACGCCGTCAAACAAGTCTTTTTCGCTTCTCCGGTTGAGTTCAACGATCGGCATACCGCTCTGACCCAGGCTTCGGATATACGGGGAAGATTCTTTATCAGGCGGAGGTGTGTAAATGATTCCATCGATACAAACTTTTGAGAATTTTTCTAAATAATCCTGCAGCAGATCGGTGCTGTCATTGGTTATTCCCAAGAGCATGGTGAACCCATTTTTCCGCAAATCCTTTTCAATTTCCCTGGCAAGGTTTGTGTAGTAGACGTTCAAAATGTCCGGGATAACCAGCGCGATCACATTGGATTTCACGCCCCGCATGCCTCTTGCATAATGATCCGGCATAAAGTTGAGTACCGCGATTGCTTCTTCCACCCGCTTCCGGGTTTCAGCACTAACATATTCCTTATTGTTGATTACGCGGGAGGCAGTGGATATGGATACGCCAGCGTGTTCCGCCAGCTGCTTAATCGTGATTTTTCCTTGACTGTTCTTCATATTGATTCTTCTGAAAAATTATATGAAAACGTTTTCATATATATTACCACATTTATAATGTATAATGCAAGTATTAAATCTGAATTAGTTGAGGTCTTTTCTATGGCAGTATCTGACAGCAAGAACAACGAACTCATCCAAAAACGCAAGATTTCCAAACAGGGCGGCGGGGCGGACCGGGTCGCCAAACAGCATGCCAAGGGCAAGCTGACCGCCCACGAGCGCATCCAGGAACTGCTCGACCCCGCCAGCTTCCACGAAATCCTTCCGTTCATCATCCAACGTGAGGATCTCAGGGATAACCAGAAAATTAACACGCTTGGGGATGGCGTGGTGACTGGCTATGGCCAGATCAACGGCCGTACGGTTTTTTTGTATGCCCAGGATTTCACCATCATGGGCGGCTCGCTGGGCGAGATGCAGAGCAAGAAGATATGCCGCGTGATGGACCTGGCCGCCGAGAACGGTGCGCCCGTAATCGGCCTGATTGACTCCGGCGGCGCCCGCATACAGGAGGGGGTGCACAGCCTGGGCGGGTACGCGGAAATTTTCCGCCGCAACTCGCTTTATTCCGGGGTCGTCCCTCAGATCTCACTCATCATGGGCCCCTGCGCGGGCGGCGCCGCGTACTCCCCTGCCCTGACCGATTTCATCCTCATGGTAGAAAAAGCATCCTATATGTTTATCACCGGACCGGATGTGATCAAAACCATAACAGGTGAGGAGATCGATTTTGAAGGCTTGGGGGGCGCGCAGGTGCATACCTCAACAAGCGGTGTGGCTTCCCTGATGGCCAAGGACGAACGCGCCTGCCTCTCCCTCTGCCGCTCCCTGCTCGGCTACATGCCCTCCAACAATGTGGAGAATCCTCCCTGCTATGCGCCATCGGATGACCCCTTCCGAATGGACAGGGAGCTGGATACCATTGTTCCGCAAGATGAAACGAAACCATACAGCATGCACGAGGTGATCAGCCGCGTGGTGGACATCAATTCCTTTCTCGAACTGCAGCCGGCTTTCGCCCCCAACGCCGTCATCGGATTTGCCCGCATGAACGGCTGTTCGGTGGGCATCGTTGCCCAGGAACCGAGCGCCCTCGCTGGCGTGATTGATATCGATGCGTCGGATAAAATCTGCCGGTTTGTGCGCTTCTGCGACTGCTTCAACATCCCCCTGGTCACCTTTGTAGATTCGCCCGGTTTTCTGCCCGGCGTTAACCAGGAACACGGCGGCATCATCCGCCACGGTGCCAAGGTGCTGTATGCATACTCGGAAGCCAGCGTCCCGAAGGTCAGCGTGGTAACGCGCAATGCTTACGGCGGCGCTTATATCGTCATGAGCAGCAAATACCTCGGCACCGATATTAACTACGCCTGGCCAACCGCTTCAATTGCCGTAATGGGCGCTGAAGGTGCGGCTAACATCCTGCACCGGCGCCGCATCAGCCAGGCCGAAGACCCCGAAACAGAAAGGGATAAAGTGATTGAGGAATACAGGGAAAGATACATGACGCCTTATGCCGCGGCATATACTGGCTTCGTGGATGAAATTATCCTGCCTTCCGAGACGCGCCAGAAGATCATCAGTGCGCTGTCAGCGGTTAGGAGCAAGCAAATTCAGCATCCCACCCGCAAACACGGCAACTCACCGGTATAGGATTAACTGCATGAATACTGTACTGCTCATCTCGCTGATCGGGGCCGGCTTTGTTTTGGCCGGTTTGGCCCTACTCTGGCTGCTCATGCTGTTGCTGGTCAAACTTACCGGGAAAAAAACTGCTCAAAAGGCAACCGTTCCTGTAGGGATGGGAGAACTCGATGAAGACCGGGACCTGGAGTGTAAGCGGCTGGCTGCAGCCGCCGCAGCGGCGGCAGCCGTCGCACTTATGAATGCATCTTTTGCCTCCTCCCTGCATGAAGAAATGCAGGTGCTGAGCCCCTGGCAAACCGCACACCGCGGCCGCCAGCTTTCTTCTACAATTCCAACAAAAAGGAAGGATACACATTAATGAAAATTCATGTCAGGATCCAGGACAAAACCTATCAGGTAGAGCTTGGCGATATTAATGCCCGCCCGATCCAGGCGGAGGTGGATGGGGAAAATTTCGAAGTCTGGCCGCAGGAGGTGCTTGTACCCGGACCCGAACAGCGCCCTGCGCCGCAGCCCCAGACTGCCCACCCGGTCAAACCAGTTCCGTCTGCCGACGAAAAATCGAAAGCATCTGCCGTCGGGCAATCCGTACTGGCGCCCATCCCCGGCGTCATTATCGAAATCTGTGTGGAAGAAGGCACAGCGGTGGAATACGGCCAGGAGCTGTGCATCCTGGAGGCCATGAAAATGAAAAATTCCATTCGGGCAAACCAGGCTGCGACCGTTGAAAAGATCCTGGTTTCGGTCGGCCAGCAGGTCAGCCAGAGCCAGGAGCTTATCACCTTCAGGAAAGGCGGATAAGGATATGCGGGGATTCCTGGATTTCTTTTCGGAGGGGCTCCTCTTTCTGAATTGGGGCAGTCTGGTCATGATCGCCATTGGCCTTGTGCTGATTTACCTCGCCATCGTCAAGGAATACGAACCGGTTCTGCTCCTTCCCATCGGCTTCGGCTGTGTGCTGGCCAACCTGGGCATGGCAGCATCGGCCGGCGGCACGGGTTTTCTTTCAGTTCTCTACCGCGCGGGCATCCAGTCAGAACTTTTCCCGCTGCTGATTTTTATCGGTGTGGGCGGCATGATCGATTTCAGCCCCCTGCTCTCCCAGCCCCATCTCGCCCTGCTGGGCGCTGCCGGGCAGTTCGGCATTTTCGGCACGCTCATACTCGCGACGGCGCTGGGCTTCAACCTGAATGAGTCCGCCTCCATCGGCGTGATCGGGGCCATTGACGGGCCGACAGCCATTTATGTGGCCAGCAAACTGGCGCCCCATATGCTCGGTCCAATTGCGGTGGCTGCCTATTCCTATATGAGCCTCATCCCCATCATCCAGCCGCCCGTTATGAAACTGCTCACAACACGCAGTGAGCGCCTCATCCGCATGGAATACGCGCCCATCCCCATCAGCAAGAAAGCATTGATCATTTTCCCCATCGGGGTAACGATCGCCATCAGCCTGCTGGCGCCTTCTGCCGCCCCTCTGATTGCCGCGCTGATGCTTGGCAATTTACTCAAGGAATCAGGCGTGGTTGACCGGCTCAATAAATCCGCACAAAATGAAATTATTAATATCTCCACCCTTTTTCTAGGGTTGACCATCGGCGCCACCATGACTGCCCAGTCCTTCCTCAACCTGCAAACCTTGATGATTCTGGCTTTGGGGCTGTTGGCTTTTGTGCTCGACACCGTCATGGGACTGCTGTTCGGCAAGTTGATGGCGCTGGTAACAGGGGGAAAGATCAACCCGCTCATCGGCGCCTGCGGCATCAGCGCGTTCCCGATGGCAGGCCGTCTTTCCGCCAAGATGGCCCAGGATGAGGATTTCGAAAATTTTATCCTCATGCACGCCATGGGCTCCAACACAGCCGGCCAGCTCGGTTCTGTGTTAGCGGGTGGGCTGCTCCTTACACTGGTGATGTCCTTCGGCTCATAAAGATTTGGAATTAATAGAAAATTAATATAGGTGGTGTATATATTTAAATCACCATGCTTGAACAATTTAATTTTGAATTTCTTGGCAATGATGCTGTGGAATGGTTGTATGGGCTGGCACTGAGTGCCGGCCTGATTTTTTCCCTGATGGTGGTCAGGGGATTTATCCGCCGCAGGCGGAAGGAAGAGGGAAGATTAACGCCAAAACGCATCATCACAGGCATCTTCAGCCATTTGAACCCGCTCGCAATAGTGGTATTCAGCATTTTTTCCGGATCGCTTTTTCTTGAGTTTCCGGATAATGTGGACAGGATTATACGGATTGTCATTCTCTTTACCAGTGCTTTCCAGTTCGGTGTCTGGATCAATTCTTTCCTCGGTTCTGCTGTGGAGCAAAAAGCGGCAGACGAACTGGAGAAAAACCCTGCCAGGGCCACAACCATCAAGACCTTCGGCATTATCGGGCAATTCCTGGTCTGGGTGGTCATTTTTCTTTTTGCCATTGACAACATCAGCGGCATCAAGCTAAACGCGCTCATTGCGAGTCTGGGCATTGGCGGTATAGCGGTCGGCTTCGCCGTGAAAAGCATTCTGGATGACCTTTTCGCCTCGCTTTCTATCACCCTGGACCAGCCCTTTGTGATCGGTGACTTTATTGAAGTTGGTGAATTTAATGGAAAAGTGGAGCGGATTGGACTTAAATCGACCACACTGCGATCCAGAAGAGGCGAGTTATTAATTTTTGGTAACGCAGATTTATTAAACAGCCGTATCCGTAATTATCAAACCTTTGACGAACGTGTGGGATCAATAACATTAGGCGTACATCCAAATACTCCAATACCTCTATTGGAAAAAATACCTGACTTTGTAAGAGAAATTGTCAATAGGCAAAAAAACACAAACCTGCGCAGAATACACTTAATTGAACTTGGCCGCTATACACTGGATTATGAACTCTTATTCAATACTTCCTTTTCCTCTTTTAGCGATTTCCTGGATATCAAGCAGGCGATCATCTTAGGTATCCTGGATAAGTTCAATAAAGAAGGGATTATCATGCCTTTCCCGGTCCAGCACATTATGCTGGAAAAAATCCCCGAAAAACCGGAGTAGGAATTATTTCTTATCTGATTTACGCGGGCGTTTGGGTTTTTCCACTTCAAGCCTGTAGCCGATACCCCGCTCCGTCTTGATGTATTGGGGATTGCGGGGGTTTTCCTCCACTGCCTGGCGCAGCCAACTGATATGCACATCCAGGGACCGCGTATCCCCCAGGTAGTCTGTTTCCCATAAATCCCGGAATAAATCTTCGCGCGTGTGCAGTTCACCGGGATGTTTCATCAAGCGTTTCATGAGTCTGAAGAGCCGCGGCGTCAGCCGTTCCCGTCTACCCTCACAATGTACCCAGCGGTCCTCCAGGTCCAGCTTGATCGGCCCTACTTCCATCATCTTGTTGTTGTTCATGGACATGTAGGGTTTCAACCGGTTGAGAAGCTTCTGCAGGGTAAAGGGCAGCTGAAGTACAACATCCGCACTGTCGCTGTTTGCGTTCTCCTCATCTTCAGTGATAATCAGGATGATGGGTTTTTTGCCGACCTTTTTTCGGATGGATGTACATATTCTTGTGCCCGATGTCCGCATGGAAGCCGCATCGATCACAACAGCTTTGGGATCGAGTGTTTTGAGCATCTTTACTGCTTCAGAGCCGGTTGGTGCGGATTCTATCTGGAAACCCTTCTTGCTGAGGCCGGATAAATATGAAGGCCTGTCAGTGCGCTTTCCCTCCACAAGAAGTAGTAAATGTTTCATCCAGATAATTACTCAATAAATGGTTTGGTCTGTCAATGAATTAACACATTCTTTGTGAAATTAGTTTCAAATTACTCCCAGGAAACCCAATTTCGTCCGGTGAATATCCCTCACTTTGAGTGCAAGGCGAATCTTAAAAAACCGGATTGGCACTATTATATCTTAAATAAACTTCCGCTTCTTTTAAGATTTGGGGCATACATGCTACAATTACAAAACATCGGAGGTCCGGATGAACAATCTCATTGAAGTCAAAATAGACAGTCTGCGCGTTAGCCTCACCAATCAGCAGCGCATTGTTGTTTTAAAAGAAATGGAAAATGACCGCTATCTGCCCATCTGGATCGGACCTTATGAAGCGGAATCCATCACCATCGCGCTTCAGGAAATTGAAGTATCCCGCCCCCAGACCCATGACCTGATCAAGAACTTATTTGGAGATCTGGATGTCCAGCTCATCCGGGTGATCATCAGTGAGCTCAAGGATGACATTTTCTACGGGACGCTGGTGTTGGATGATAACGGCAAGGAAATCCTCGTTGATTCGAGGCCGTCGGATGCCATTGCGATCGCTGTCCGCGCCCATGTACCCATCATGGTTGCTCCCGAGGTGATGGACGAGGCGAGCATCATCCCGGAGGAGATCACTCCCGAATCGGAAACGGAAAGCGAAGAATCCGTAAAAGGAGAATCACCTTCAGAAGACCGCCTCTCCATATTTGAGGACTACCTTAAAAAGAAAACGGATGATGGTGAAGAGGATGAGGGAGACGGAGAGGACAAGCCAAAACCGCCTTCAAATAATTGACGCATACTTAAAATAAATGGAAGACTTCATCAAACCGGAAGAGCTGACCACGGGCACCGTTCAGTCCCAGCCCCACAACCGCCAGGCAGAAGAGGCGGTTCTTGGCTCTATCCTCATCAACACCGAATCTTATTACGATGTTGCCCAGGTTTTGGAAGCGGATAATTTTTATATCATCCGCAACCGCTGGATTTGGGAAGTCTTTACATACCTCCACGAGAACCGTAATCCAATTGATATTTTGACCGTCAGCGAAGAACTGGACAACCGCGGGCAGCTGGACGAGATTGGAGGCCAGGCATACCTTATGGGCCTCGTCAACCAGACTCCCAGCTCATTAAACGCGGAGGCATATGCCCATATCGTGGAAGAAACCTCGGTTCGCCGCCGGATGCTGGCAGCGGCAAACGAGATGGCCAAGCTGGCTTACCAGGAAGAAAGGGATATCAATACCATTATCGACGGGGCTGAAAAATCGGTATTCAGCCTCAGCGAGAGGCGCATCCGCCGCGACCTGCAGCCCATCCAGGCTGTTGTCAGTCAGTATTATGACCGTGTATCACGTTTATCAGATCGGAGCGAGGAGGTTTTTGGCGTGCCGACCGGCCTGCTGGACCTGGACCGCCTCCTGGGCGGACTGCAGAAATCCGACATGCTCATCATCGCTGGCAGGCCTGCCTCGGGAAAAACCGGATTTCTTATCACAGTGGCAAAAAATGCGGCCATCAAGCACCGCAAGCATGTGGCAATGTTCTCCCTGGAAATGTCCAATGAACAGCTGGTCCAGCGCATGATCGCCCAGGAAACCGGCATCAACACACAACAGCTGCGTTCCGGCCGGATTGATGAAGACGACTGGGATGTTTTTGCACAGGCAGTGGAGGTCATCGGCAGTTCAAAAATTTTTCTGGATGACACCCCTGCTCTGACGCCCATCCAGATGCGCACAAAGTGCAGGCGTTTGCACCTGGAACACCGTATTGACCTGGTGCTGGTGGATTACATCCAGCTGATGGGCGGTGACACCCGTACGGACAACCGTGTGCAGGAAGTATCCTATATCTCCCGCAACCTGAAGACGCTTGCCCGTGAGCTGAACGTACCCGTCCTTGCCGCCGCGCAGCTGTCACGCGCGGTGGAACAGCGGTCTGACAAGCGCCCCATGCTTTCTGACCTGCGTGAGTCCGGCAGCCTGGAGCAGGATGCGGATGTGGTCATGTTCATCCACAAGAAGGATGAACTCCCTAGCGAGGAACAGCAGAATGAACTCATTGAGCTTTTGGTCGCCAAGCACCGCAACGGCCCCACCCGCGACCTTGAGCTGATTTTCATGAAGGACTTAGCCCAGTTCCACAACGCCGCCACCGTCAGTTGAAAATCAAGATGAAAGGTTTTAAGGGTTTTCAGGAAAACAAGAAACGCTTCACCGGTATTCCCGACCAGTTCTTCAGGGAGATCATGCCGGAGATGGATGACATTGACGAACTGAAGCTGGTGATGTATGTCCTTTGGTCCGCTTACAAGCAGGGTGATTTTGGTACGGGTTTTTCTCTGTCTGATTTCAAAGAAGACCGGCTTTTCATGGACGGGTTGGTTTCCGCGAGTAGCGATAAAAACCTGGAAAATGCGCTTGAGAAAGCAGTTTCAGATCAGGTTCTCATCCAGGTGGAAAAGCCGGGCGGCGATAAGACGCTTTATTTCATTAACAGCCCCCGGGGTAGGACAGCGGCTTCCCTGGTTGAAAAAGGCCAGGAGCTGGACATTGACGAAACACCAGGCGCAACCTTAGATCTCATCCAGCCGAATATTTACAGGCTCTACGAAGAAAATATCGGCCCGCTGACGCCCATGATCGCCGAAGCGCTTCAGGAAGCAGAAGACAGCTATCCGGCCGAATGGATAGAGGAAGCGGTCGAAATTGCGGTGAAAAACAACGTGCGCCGCTGGAAGTATATTGAGAAAATTTTGGAACGCTGGCAGGAGGAAGGACGCAATGGAACCCATCAGCGAGACGATGAAGAAGATTACCGGCGCTACCTCAAAGGTGAATATGGCGACATCGGCCTCCCCTAAGAAAACCATATCAAAAGAAGAGGTGTGTGAAATTTGCGGGGGCATCGGTTATGTCCGGCGCGACCTGCCGGTTGACCATCCTGATTTCGGCCAGGTTGAAATCTGCGAATGCCAAAAAAAGAAACAGCAGCAGGGAAAGATCCAGCGCCTGCTGGAGATCAGCAACCTGCAGGCATTCAGCGAGATGACATTCGATACCTTCAGCATCAAGGGGCTGGACGGCAAAAAAGCCAATCAGACGCTTGAGACTGCCTTCAATACCGCCCGGAATTACGCCAGGCATTTGAACGGGTGGCTGCTTTTATTGGGTGGCTATGGTAGCGGTAAAACCCATTTGGCTGCCGCCGTTGCCAATGAAGTAGTCATTATGGGGGTGGAAACGCTGTTCCTGACCGTACCTGACCTGCTGGACTGGCTGCGCCACAGCTACAGCTCCACTGAGACCAATTACGAACAGCGGTTCAACGAGATCCGGGACATGCGTTTCCTGGTGCTGGATGATTTCGGCACCCAGAACGCCACGCCCTGGGCAAAGGAAAAGCTGTTTCAGATCATCAACTACCGCTATACGCACCGCCTCCCCACCGTCCTGACAACCAATTTATCGCTCAGCCAGATGGATGAGCGTGTCAGCTCCCGCCTCCATGACCGTGGACTGGTGATCACCATCCAGATTGATGCGCCCGATTTCCGCAACCCGCTGGCGGATGGCACTTCCTCGCCCATCTCTTCCCTTTCCCACATCAGCGACCACCGCCGGTTTGAGAAATTCAGCACCCGAAAATCGGAAAAGCTCAAGCCGGATGAGCGGGAAAGCCTGGAGGCAGCCTTTTACGCTGCCCAGGAATTTGCAGAGGATCCCCAGGGGTGGCTGGTCATTCTTGGCGGCTACGGGACAGGAAAAACCCATTTAGCCGCCGCCATCGGCCATTACCGCTCTGCGATGGGAGACACTCCCATCTTTACGGTTGTCCCGGACCTGTTGGATCATTTGCGCGCCACCTTCAGCCCGACCAGCACAATTTCATATGACAAGGTGTTTTCGCAGGTCCGCTCGGCTGACCTGCTCATACTGGATGACCTGGGAACGCAGAACGCAACCGAGTGGGCGCGCGAGAAGCTCTACCAGATTCTCAATTACCGCTATGAAACACGGCTGCCCACGGTCATTACGACTTCAAACGCCCTGGATAAAATTGATGCGCGCATCCGCAGCCGCATGCTGGACGAGCGCGTCTGCAGCGTTCACAAGATTATCGCGCCCCCCTACCAGGTGCGTTCACGCAAGAAAAAATAATCGCTTGTTTTTCAGCCGTCAGGCGGGTTAATCCTCATAGGGCTTCAACTCCGCCCAGTTCTGGCCGAAAGCCGCGTCTGTCTCAAGCGGTATGGAAAGCTCAAACGCGCCTTCCATGATCTCGCGTACAGTCTTCACAGTATCCCGCAGTTCTTCATGCGGGCATTCCAGCAGAAGTTCATCGTGCACCTGCAGCAGCTGCTTTCCGCGCAATCCGGCTGCGGCCAGAGCAGGCGGCAGCTCAATCATAGCGACTTTCATGATATCCGCGGCCGTTCCCTGTATGGGGGCGTTGATGGCTTCACGTTCCGCCCTCGAGCGCACCTGGGGAGTGGACGGATTTTTCAGCTCGGGGAAGTACCGCTTTCTGCCAAGCATGGTCTCCACATAACCTTTTTCGGCTGCCTCCTTGCGGATATTGTCCAGGTAGCTTTTTACGCCGGGGAATTTCTCAAAATAGGCTTTCACGAAGTTTTCCGCTTCCGCAAGTGTCAGCTCGGTTGTGCGTGTCAGCCCGAACGGGCTCATGCCGTAAATCAATCCGAAATTAATGGCTTTTGCGTGCCGGCGCATATCCTTGTTCACATCCTCAATCTGCACGTTGTAGATGGCGGCCGCGGTCGCGGCATGGATATCCTGCCCTTTCCTGAAAGCTTCCAGCATGGCTTTGTCCTGCGCCATGTGCGCGGCTATGCGGAGTTCAATCTGAGAATAATCCACGGAAAGCAGGACATTCCCTTTTTCAGCGATGAATCCCCTGCGCACCATATGGCCCATTTCCGTTCTTGTTGGGATGTTTTGCAGGTTGGGGTCGGATGACGCCAGCCGGCCCGTAACCGAACCGGTCTGGTTGAAAGAGGTATGCACCCGTCCAGTTTTTTTGTTGATCTGTTTGGGGAGCGCATCCAGGTAGGTAGAAACCAGCTTGGAAATCTCCCTGTATTCCAGGATCATCTCCACCACCCGGTGCTGTTCGCGCATCTCTTCCAGGACGGATGCTGCGGTTGAATAAAATCCTGACTTGGTTTTACGCGATGAATCCGGCGGAACAAGCCCCAGTGTTTCAAACAGCGCTTCTGAAAGCTGCTGTGTGGAGTTGAGGTTGAAATCATGCCCGACCAGGCCAAATACCTCTTTTTGTATCTCCGCCATGCGCCCGCTTAATTCCCTGGAATAATCAGTGAAAAAAGAACGGTCCACGGCAATACCGGCATACTCCATGTCCGCCAATACCGGGACAAGGGGCATTTCAATATCCCTGAATACCTGCAGGAGATCATTTTTCTCCAGGCGTTCCCGGAGGATCTTCATCAGCCGCAGCGGCACTTCCGCATCCGCCGCCGCATACGGAGCGGCATCCTCAATAGATACCGCGTCCATGGTCAGCTGTCCGCGCCCGCTGCCGATCAGCTCATCGATTTCCGTCATGGTCACATTCAATTCCAAGTCGGCCATCTTCTTTAAGCCGAGATTGTAGGACGCCGGGTCCAGGACCCAAGCGGCGATCATCGTATCGAAATCAAGCGGGCTTACATCAATGCCGTGATTCCGTAAAACCAGGCAGTCATACTTCAGGTTGTGCCCGATCTTCGGGATATCCGGGTCAAAAAACACAGGACCCAGCTTTTCTGCTGCTGTTTCGATATTGATCTGCGGGTCACTGCCCTTATGGCCGGTCGGGATGTAATACCCGCTGCCCTCTTCGAAAGCGAGGGAGATCCCCACCAGCCTGGCAGCCATTGCGTCCGTGGAAGTGGTTTCGGTGTCAAGAGAGATGATGGCGGCTTTCTCCAGCTTTTTAACCAGTGCTTCCAGTTTTTCTTCAGTGTCAATGATATCCACGTCCAGGTCATATTTTTGCGGCAAACCCAGCTTCACCGGATTCTCACTGAACAGTTCAAGCTGTTCTCCTTCCGCGCCGATCACGCCCTTCCCCAGCAGGCTTTCCAGCCGGGAGGTGAGCGTGCGGAATTCGAGCCTGCGGAAAAGGGACACAACCCTTTCAAGGTCAATATTATCGGTGCGCGCCTGCTCAAGGTCAAACTCTAATTCCAGGTCGGTACGGATATCCGCAAGGTCATAACTCAGGTAGGCATTTTCCTTGTTTTCCGCGAGAAGGGTCTTCGCCCTTCCTTTTATTTCCTCCAGGTGGGCATACACTTCATCCAGGGTAGGATATTTTTCAAGCAGGGATGAAGCCGTTTTCGGGCCGATGCCTTTGATGCCGGGGATATTATCCGAAGTATCACCGATGAGCGCTTTGTAATCCACTACCTGTTCCGGTTTCACGCCCAATTTTTTTATTACATCTTCCGGGAAATAATCCTCCGCCTCGGACATCTTCGCGCCAGCCAGGTTGACAATGATGCGGTCGGTGACAAGCTGCAGCAGGTCCTTGTCTCCCGTGACAATCTTCACTCCCAGGCCTTTATCAGCGGCTGTCTTTGCGATGGTTCCGATCACGTCATCCGCTTCAAAACCTTCCTTTTCCAGCCGGGGAAAATTGAAAGCGTCAACAATCTCCCGGATGCGCTCGATCTGTGGCACCAGCTCATCCGGCATTTTTTCTCTTGTCGCCTTGTACTCCGGGTAGCGTTCATTGCGGAAGGTGACGCCCGTATCGAAAGCCACTGCCAGGTAGTCCGGTTTTTCTTTTTCAAGCAGGCTCAAAAGGATATTAACAAAGCCGAAAGTGGCAGCGGTGGGTTCTCCGCTGGTTGTCTGGAAGCGGGATCCGCTCGCCATTAAAGCGAAATACGCGCGGTATGCCAGCGCGTGTCCGTCGATCAGGTATAAAGTTTTGGGCATGTTCACCTCTTTTTCTGATTGTACTATGCCGCTAGTTTCAGGTTGCTTTATCCTTTTTGAACAGTCACATCAGCCCTTTGAATATACAAAAATCTAATACTTTGAAATGCCCTGATTCCATAAAATTAGACTAGGAATTATTAGGGAGACATAAATGGATCTAAAAACATCTGAACAGGCTCATGATGATATGAAAGATATGGAAGGTTCCGATCATAAGAATCACGGAAACCACAACGGGCATGAAAGCCACGAGGAAATTTTCCGCCGTAAATTCTGGGGCTCGCTCATTCTTTCCCTCCCCGTCATCTTTTTCAGCGAGACAGTTCAGAGCTGGCTGAAATACACTGCGCCTGAATTTCCCGGAAGTGAGTGGATTATCCCCTTATTTTCTGTAATTATCTTTGTATACGGCGGCGTCCCTTTTATAAAAATGGCTGTGCCGGAGATGCACAAGAAAAAGCCCGGGATGATGTCCCTCATCTCACTCGCTATCAGCGTCGCGTTGGTGTACAGTCTCACTACCACTTTTTTTGATATCGGTGTGAGCTTCTACTGGGAGCTGGTCACACTGATTGATCTGATGCTGCTTGGGCACTGGATGGAGAAAAGATGAATGTTGGCGGACCCCAGTTGGTGGAACATCTCGAATTGAAGCTCCCGGAATCTCTTGCACAGTTCGAGGAAGAACAGGCGAACCGGGGGAGCTCGGTTGTATTTCTCATCCGCTCTGGGCAGGCGGAAGCGGCTTTTTCCCTGGCGGACAAAATCCGCCCTGAAAGCCGGGATGTTGTTGATAAGATCCGCGGTATGGGAAAGGAAGTCATGATGATTACCGGCGACAGCGAGAAAGTAGCCGCTTCTGTTGCCGGTGAGCTCGGCATCGAACGCTATTTTGCAGAGGTGCTGCCGCAGGACAAGGACAAGAGCATCCAGGAACTTCAGGACAAGGGTAAAAAAGTGGCGATGGTCGGCGACGGTGTGAATGATGCGCCGGCGCTTGTCCGGGCAGACGTGGGCATTGCCATCGGCAGCGGTACAGATGTTGCCGTTGAATCTGCCGGGTTGATCCTCGTCAAGAGCAGCCCGCTGGATGTTGTCCGCGCCCTTGCCCTGAGCCGCGCCACCTACAAGAAAATGGTGCAGAATCTCATTTGGGCTACCGGCTACAACGTTATCGCCCTGCCAATAGCCGCCGGTGTATTGGCGCCCTGGGGGATTCTCCTCTCGCCTGCTGTCGGAGCGCTTTTCATGTCACTCAGCACGGTGATCGTCGCCGTCAATGCGCAGTTTCTGCGCCGGGTCGATTTGGCAGCCTGAAAGGATAAAAATGAAAATAAAAATTTGGTTGGGATTAATTTTGGTTCTATTTGTATCGTCCGGATGTGCTCCAGGGCCGGATGAAGATGGTTTCATCCCCTGGGAACAGGTAGTCGGGCTCATCCATGACTGCCGTGTGGAGACAGCTGTCCAAACCCATGATCGTGAGGTAACGCTCAAGTTGGACAGCGGTGTGGAGGTCAGGTCAATAGAACCGGAAATAGACCAGGTTTTCCGGGAATTGGAAGCCTGCGGAGAATGCTGCCTGGATGTTGTCTTAGTAACCGAATGATGAAGATGATTTTTATCGTTTCTTTCATCAACTTAACCAGAGGAGAATCATATGCTGGATAAACCGCTTGTAGCCGCTTTTCGTTTCCTACTTGAGCTTGCTGCCATTTTCATTTACGGTTTCTGGGGCTGGCGGGAAAACAGCGGATTCCTTCGTTACATCATCGCTTTTGGGCTGCCCCTTCTGGCGGCATCTGTTTGGGGGATTTTCCGTGTGCCGGGAGACCCCGGGGATGCTCCCATTTCGGTGCCCGGTTTTATCCGGCTGATGATTGAGGTGGTGATTTTTGGAACGGCGAGCTGGCTGCTGGTAGATACCGGTTTTCGGACGCCCGGGATCATTTTTGCGCTCGCGGTACTGGTTCAGTACGTTCTCACCTTCAAGCGCCTGCAGTGGCTGATGCGCCAGTAAAAAACGGCGCAGGCAATCCTGCGCCGTCCTCATTTAACTTACCGAATTAGTTATTCTTCTTCCATGCGGGTTGCGCTGGTATACAGTGCGTCATTCAGCTTGCGCATGGCTTCTTCCTTGTCAAGCTCCTCATCTGAAACAGCCCATTCCGCAACAAACTGCTTTTTCAGCTTTTCAAGCGTCATTTGATCCCGGAAGTTGAGCTTCTTCCGGATCTGCCGCCCGTATAAATCCCGGATCATGCGTGCTTTGGCTTTCAGGGACAGTTTTGCCGCTGCTTTCTGGATGCGTTTCTTCCTAGCCCTGTGGTGTTCAGCGATTTGTTTCGGTTCTTTTCTTATCAGTGACAGCATGCTCTGGAATGTGGAGGGAGCCGAAACGTTGCGTATCTCCTTCATATGTTCTTCCGAAACCAGTAGGTAATACGTCAGGTCATTGGTCTGCACACGGTAATACATCTGCTTATTTCCGTTCACCTTACGCTTGACCACCCCTTTGATCTGTCCGACGCCGTGCAGATGGTGCACGACCCATTCTCCCTTATCCAGCATTCTGTCTGAAATTGCCATGTATAACCTTCTCCTCTCTGGCTTTTATCTGTCTAAAAACAATCGTTGGCCCCTGTCAAATACTTCATCCTGAATCGAATTTCATTTCCTGGAAAAACTGCCGTAAAATTGGCAAAAATTTTCCAACATATCATATGATACTATATCTATGCGAAATTGTCAAGCTGTACATATTATCCCGGCTTTGATTTATGGGATAATAAGGGCGAATTTTTAGACAGGAGAGAAACACTTTGCCATACAAAACTCTGTGCGTGCTGGGCCTCGGCTACATCGGCCTACCAACAGCCAGCACTTTTGCGACTTACGGTCTCAAGGTTACAGGCGTAGATACCAACGCCGATATCGTGCGGGGGCTGAACAATGGCCAGGTGCATTTGTTTGAACCTGGCCTGCGCACCCTCGTCCAGGCTGCAATCGGTTCCGGGAATCTCGTGATAAGAGCGGCACCTGTCGAATCGGATGCATTCATTATCGCTGTTCCG
>Ga0272441_10007580_pt1 | contig 17584 bp, 15 predicted proteins | sample SSMProp6N_FD_193582 | JGI IMG/M metagenome (GOLD analysis project Ga0272441, IMG submission 193582) | Marine sediment archaeal communities from Little Sippewissett salt marsh, Falmouth, MA, United States - SSM-Prop-6N | ecosystem: Environmental > Aquatic > Marine > Wetlands > Sediment ...
CCCCCGGATCCGTCTGCATCAGGACTTCCAGGTCTCTACCCACCGCCTCGAGGGGCTCGGCGATCTGCTGATGTACCCGCACCTCGAAACCCAGCAGTTCCACCGTTACGATTCCGACCTCGGTCTGTCTGCGGGTAGTGGCCCGGTACAGATCGCCCAGGAATCCCTCATGCCGCATCGGCGGATTCTCCTCAGCCCGATCCAGCCTCTGTCTCAGCCGGAGCCTGGTTTCCTCATCAAGCTCGGGAATCGGGGGCAAGTCGAGGGCGTAGGAATAGAATCGGTAAGAGCTGTACTCCTCCCACCGATCCCGGAGCTCTTCCGGCAACAGGCGCCCGTGCGCCCAGTAGTACCAGGTCGTATCGATCCGTACCGCCCAATCTCCGTTTCGATAGTCGAACTCCTCGATCCGCTGTGGATAGGAACGGGCCAGGGCCGCTATCTCCAATTCCCCCTCCTGAGGTTCGGTACTGGTCTGCGAATCAATGGGCTGTCCATGTACGGGTTGTGAAGCTGTGAGGTTCATAGCGCCGGGATTCGCCGTCCTGGAATCGGTCTCGGCGGAACCCGCTCCCCGGGGTTCCACCCCCGCGGTGGATGAACCGGATAGTTCGGTAACCTCGATCGGATTTCGATCATCCGAATCCGCCGGGGATTGGCATGAAGTGCCGACCAGCACCAGGATCAAGGCGCCGGTCAGGAGCAAAGCGAGGTGTTTCATCGCACCTACCAATATACGATCTGTCGCTTTCCGCGAAAAGGGGGAATGCAATCTGCTGAATCCACATCGCAAACATGGCAGCCGATCCTATCCGGATCTTTCGGGAAACGTTACATCCCCCGCTCGAACTCATCCCGATAGCGGGCGATCCCCGAAACGCCTTTTAGGGCGGTCTGCTTAAAAACGAGAATCATAAAGGCCGGGTCCGGTACACTAGCCCACTGACATCGAATCCCGTGAATTATCTCAAGCAGTATACACCAAGACGCCACTATGACGGAGCGCTTTTCCGCACTTGACCTTAGTGAGATAGTAGTTTTACCTTTTTACTAATGTATACCAACTAGAAGCGAAAAGAGGATCGTTGGTATGACCTTCGAACAGATCATGCAGTTTCTCAAGGATCACGAAAATCCGAACGCTAAGAAGGTACTGATGCGCCACGGTGCGAGAGATCCCCTCTACGGTGTGCGCATAGGCGACCTGAAGAAGGTCGTGAAGAAGGTGAAGAAAAACCACGAGCTGGCGCTTCGACTGTACGCCACGGGAAACTCCGACGCCATGTACCTGGCCAGCCTGATCGCCGACGAAAACAGGATGAGCAAGCAGGACCTGCAGGATTGGGTAAAGCAGGCTTACTGGTACATGCTGAGCGAGGTGGCCGTGGCCGATGTAGCAGCGGAAACCCCCTTTTGGAATGAGCTTGCCAAGGAGTGGATGAAATCCGAGCGTGAGATGGTCGCCTGTGCCGGCTGGGGTACCTACAGCGCCGCCATCTCAGTACGTCCCAACGAGCAGCTGGATATCGAGGAGATCGGTGAGCTCCTGGAGGTGGTGAGGCGCTCGATTCATTCGGCACCGAACCGGGTGCGCTACAACATGAACAACTTCGTAATCTGCGTCGGCAGCTACATCCCCGAGCTGTCTGACAAAGCCAGAGATGTCGCCGAGTCCATCGGAAAGATCAGCGTGGATATGGGTGCAACGGCCTGCAAGGTTCCCTACGCTCCGCAGTACATCGCCAAGGTCATCGACCGGGGAAATCTGGGAAAGAAACGCCCCAGCGCACGCTGTTGAACGGCGTCCCCCGCTTTCACCCCGAGCCGGATCATTGAAACGTCGGTAGATAATCCCTGTATAACTCTAGATACTCATCCGCCAATTTCACGGCGGCGGCAGGATCCTGGATCATCGGATCGATGGCAAACAGCTGATGCACAAGCCGCCGATCCCCTTCCCGAAACGCCTGTACAGTGAGCTCGTTTATCGATATCTGCTGCCGGCACAGGGCGGCGATTGCCTCCGGCAGATCTCCCACAACCAGACCTGCGGGCCCCTCGGAAGCGAGGATCCCCGGCACTTCCACCATGGCTCCGTAGGGCAGGTTCGTGATGTAGCCCCGATTCGGGATATTCAGCGCCTCTTCGTAGAGATGACGGTTGTTGGCGATTGCGTCGATCAAGATCTCGGCTCGTTCGCTGATGATCGGCCTCAGGGACTCGATCTCGTCCCTTCCGGCCAAGACCTGCTGAATCCGGTGTAAGCCATCCTCTCTTCTTCTCTTTCCCCACTCCAGGTCGTAGAACTGGATGTCATAACGCTCCCAGGTCTTCTCCCTCTGATCGCTGGTATAGGGCACGTATTCGGTGAGATGACAATCCCCGGGAACCGGCATCACGCCGAATATCCGAAACAGCTCTTGGGTAAGGGGCTCGAAGGTTTCGGGTAGATTACCGATCTTTTCCCTCAATTCAGGGTACAGATCTCTGCCACTGCTTCTCTCCTTGACTGACAGCATCCAGGTGAAATGGTTGATGCCGGCGGCCACGATCTCCAGGCTCTTCGCTACCTCCTTTGCGGTGCTAAACCAGAGTTCCACCGCCTCATCGGTCCATTCGAAACGCAAATCTATAGGAAAGCTCAAGCCCAACTCATCCTGAAAAAGTACGCCCAAGATGAAGTAGCCGAATGTGATCTGGTGACAGATCCCGATGACCTGAACCTTTGACAGCCTGTGGATGGCCGTACAGATCCGCTGCATCGGGTTGGTGAAGTTCAACAGCACAGCTTCGGGACAGAGTTTTTCGATGTCCTGCAGTATAGGCCCGATCGCCGCCATATTCCTGCAGCTGTGCGTGAAGGCCGCGGGACCGCCGTTTTCCGCGTAGTGGGTAATTCCGTACTTGAGGGCGAGCCGATAGTCCTTGAGCCACAGATCCTCCCGTTCGATGGCGATCGATAGGATGAGGAAACCGGCATTCTCAAAAGCCTCCTCCCGCCGTGTAGTAGAGTAAATCCGCATCTGTGCTCCCAGGTTCAGATTCATGCGCTCTGCCAGCCGGGAAACCAGGTCCAGTTTTTCCGGATCGATATCCACCAGGTGCAGCTCGAAGCCGTGCAGACCCTCGGTGTTCATGATTCCATAGAGACTCTGGCTGCCGAACTCAGCACTGCCGGCACCGACCACGACAATTTTTCGGTTTTGCATCCGCTCCGTCTCCTCGTATTACTGATTCACCGTTTGTTCCTAACGGCGTAAGCCCTGCTCAAGAAACGCGGTAGGTAGGATCCTCCGGGGAAAGATCATCCGGATCGTTCAGGTAGCTGCCCACCGGTGCCGAAACCGGGCCATCAAGCAAAGGATCTCCGGTCTCCTCCATCCACCTATCCAACCGCATGGATAGTTCTTCTCTAATGCTCCGATAGTTCTCGTTATCAATGAGATTGTTGATCTCATCCGGATCGAACGACAGATCGTACAGCATCTCCTGTTCTCTCGGTCGCTCAGCCCAGCCGGCGGCAAGCATGAAATCCTTACTCGGTGTGTCGTCCACGTTTGGAAGCACCAGATGATCCCGTCTGTCATAACGACGAATGTACTTGTACCGCCGAGTCCGCACACAGCGGGTAGGTTCGTAGGCGGCGTGATAGTTGACCTCGGCAAACAGAGTATCGTGCAAATTCTCACTCTCACCGTCGATCAGGGGCAGCAGGGATCGGCCCTGGACCCGCTCGGGAATCGGAATACCGGCCAGATCACACACGGTGGGGACCAGATCGATCAGACTGACCATGGCATCCACGTCCCTTCCGCCGTGGAAGTACCGTGGTCCACGGGCCAAGAAAAACACGGCGATACCATGATCCGTCAGGTTACAGATATTCAGGGGAAACTGGATCCCATGGTCGCAGAAACAGAACACGTAAGTGCTGTCGGCCAGTCCGCTATCCTCCAGGGCATCGAGCACCAAACCGAACTTCTCATCCATCAGGCGTGCGGCGGCCTTGAAATCCGCCATGTCGGCGCGTGTCTGCGGAACATCCGGCAAGGGCCGGGGCGGACGGCAGTAGCGAGGATCTTCAGCAGGATGGTTTTTCGGATCCGCTTTGGGGAAGGGTCTATGGGTTTCAAACAGACCCACGGAGAGGAAGAAGGGCTCCTGCGGTCCCGATCGCAGGAACCCCGAGGCGGCCTGGGCCGGGTCTTTAGGATTCCGAGCATCCGGCAACTCGATCTGGTGAAAGGAGAGAATCTTGTCGTACCCCACCATTGGTAGATTGGGTGCTGTGTGCTCGACTCCGGAAAGAACCGTAGTATACCCGGCGGGCTTCAAGAATCTTGCCAGGTGTTCGCCATAGTCGGTTAATGCGAAACCGCGGTGGGCCAGACCGAGCATACCGCAGCTGTGGGGAACCATACCGGTCATGAAGCTCGCCCGGCTCGGTGAACATGTGGGTCCGGCAGCAAAGGCCTGTCGGAACACGATACCCGTTTCCGACAGGTGCTGTAGGTTCGGCGTCGGTACCGCGTATCCATATGGCTGGATGTAACGACCCGTGTTATGGGAATGCACGAAAACGATGTTCGGTTTATTCATCTCAAAACACATCTCCTGATTTTACCATATCTGAAATCGAGGTTTTTGTTGATCCTTCAACTCCGGTGATCTTCTGCTCTTGGGCGTCATTCCAAGAGAGCCACGGGCGAAGTGAAATGCTCAACAAATTCCAGAACATAAGCTTGTATTTTATATTCGCTAGCTAGATACTAAAAAAAGGAGGTAAATTATACCAAGTAGCTTCATTTGTTCTCGTTAGACCGTGCATTCTGCACGGTGGGTAAAATACTACAAGTAAGGAGGGTGCGTATGAGGACAAGACAGTTGTTCCTGGTGATCGTGCTCGTGATGGCAGTCACGAGCCTGGTATTCGCCGGTGGAGAGCCGGAGACAGTCGAGCTGGACTTCATGCATTCGAAGAGCCACCTGGGCGAGCAGTACCGCGGCCTTTGCGATGAGTTCGAGAAGGTCAATCCCAACATCAAGGTCACTGACGAGGTGCTGGGCGGCAGTACAGACTGGCAGACCATCCTGAAGGGCCGATTTGCCGCCGGCGAAGGGCATGATGTCTTCAATATCGAAGGGCTCGCCCAATACGAACTCTGGAAAGAGAACATCGCCGACCTCACCGGCGAACCGTTCACCAAGACCGCCGTCCCGTCGGCGCTCGCGGCCCTCAACATTAACGGCCGCCAGTATGGAATGCCGGTGAACTTCGAGGGCTACGGGTACATCTACAACAAGGATATCTTCGCGGATGCGGGAATCAGCAGTCTGCCCACCAGCCACTCGGAGCTCGCCGCGGTAGCCCAAAAACTAAAAGGGTCCGGCTACACAGCGTTTGGCACCGGGTATGCCACCTGGTGGGTCATTGCCCTGCATATGCAAAATGTGGCCTTTGCCCAGCAGGACAATCCCCTTCAATTCATGGAGGATCTGACCAGCGGCAAGGCCTCGATAGCCGACAACAAGGTGTTTCAGGACCTGCAAGACCTAGTGGATCTCACAGTCGAGTACGGCGAGGAGAATCCCCTCACAACGGATCACAACCAGCAGATTCAGCTTCTGGCCAATGAGGATGTGGCCATTATCCAGCAGGGCGTTTGGAAGGAGGTGCCGATCTTCAAGGCAAATCCGGATATCAACATCAGTCTCATTCCGCTGCTGATCAATGACGATCCCAAGATGGATCGGATTCCGGTTGGCGTGCCCTGGTACTTCGTCGTCAATTCCCGCTCTACACCCGAGGAGCAGGAAGCGGGAAAGAAATTCCTCGACTTCATGGCCAACAGCGACGTGGGCAAGCGCTACGCCGTGGAGGAGTTTGGTTTTATTCCGGCGTTCAAGGGCGTTTCCGGTGAAGGGCTCGGCGGAGTCGGGCAGGGTATTCTCGCCTATGCGCAGGAGGACAAGACGATCCCGTGGGTCTTTGGCCAATGGCCGGACGGCTATGCCCAGCAGGATGCCTTCAACAATCTCCAGGCCTATGTGGCCGGTAAGCAGAGTTGGGCTGACACGTTAGAGGCCCTCGACGAATCCTGGCAGAAACGATCGAAATAGATAGATTGCGAGACCACGGGGGACCGGTCGTTGATCGGTCCCCCGTTTTGACATAAACTTCCCCATGGATCGCAAGCAACTGCGTACAGTCAAGGATGACCTTCTCTTCATTGGACCGGGAGTCGCCTTCTTCGTGGGCATCGTACTGATATCCTTTGTCCTGGGCATCTACTACTCATTCACCGAGTGGAACGGTGTGGACAAAGAGGCGATCTGGATCGGAGTCCGGAATTACATCGAGATTTTCAGCGGGGACGAACAGGCGGGTATCTCGGCATTGTTCACAGCCAGGTTCACCGCCGCATCGGTCGTCATTGCCAACCTGCTCGCCTTTGTGCTGGCCCTGGCCCTGACCCGGGCCCTTAAAACCGACAAGGTTCTTCGCACCATCATCTTCCTGCCCAATATAATCGGCGGGATCATCCTGGGGTTCATCTGGCGTTTCATCTATGTAAACACCTTCGAGACCATCGGCAATCTCACCGGGATTGGCTTCTTCGAGCTGCCCTGGCTGGGCACCGCGGAGACCGGATTTTGGGGTTCGGTGATCGTCTTCGTCTGGCAGCGAACCGGATACCTCATGGTCATCTACGTAGCGTCGATCATCGGCATCAAGGATGAATTAATCGAGGCGGCGCGGATCGACGGGGCGACGGGAATCCAGTTGCTGCGCCGGGTGATTCTTCCACTGACCGTACCGGCCATCACCGTGTGCCTGTTCCTCGCCCTTTCCTGGACCACGAAGATGTTCGACGTGATCTATGCCCTGACCCGGGGCGGCCCCTACGGTTCGACTGAGACCTTCGCCATGAACATCTACTTCGAAGCCTTTTCCTCCAACAATTACGGGCTGGGCTCGGCCAAGGCTATCGTGTTCTTCATCGTGGTCGGCATCATCTCGACCGCCCAGGTTCTCATCACCAAACGCTGGGAGGTCGAAGAGTGAGCCGAGAGCGGTACTTTCCCCGACTCCTTCTCCTCGAAATCCTGGTCATCCTGGTGGCGATCGTTTTTCTTTCTCCCTTCTACTTCGTCCTGGCCAACTCGGTGAAGCCCTTCGGCGCCATCATAAAAAATGCCGCCTCCTGGCCCGAAACTTTTTACTATCAGAACTATATCGAAGCCTGGGAAGAGGTGGAGTTCCCGATAGTGCTCCTAAACTCTTTGATCGTGACGGTGTTCAGCGTGGGCGGCATGGTTCTCCTGGGAGCGGCCGCCGCCTGGCGTATGGTACGCAGACCCCATATTTTCTCCCGGATCATCTTTGTCCTCTTCGTCGCTGCCATGGTGATTCCCTTTCAATCGGTCATGATTCCCATGGTCAAAGTCGCGAAGGTAATCGGGCTCACGAACACCCGCCCGGGAGTGATTATCATCTACTTCGGCTTCGGCATGCCCCTCACCGTGTTTCTCCTGCACGGATTCGTGAAGGGCGTTCCCCGGGAGCTGGAGGAGTCGGCCTACATCGACGGCTGCACCACGATCCAGAGTTTCTTCTTCGTGGTCCTGCCATTGCTGCGAATCATGATCGTGACCGTCATCATCCTGCAGAGCCTCTGGATCTGGAACGATTTCCTGCTGCCGGCGTTGATCCTGTTCAGCCGCAGGCTGCACACCATACCGCTTGGCGTATTCCGGTTCTTCGGGCAGCACATGGACCGCTGGAATTTCGCCCTGGCCACCCTGACCATGGGTATGTTTCCAATTATCGTGTTCTTCCTGTTTCTTCAGAAGTACGTGATCCGCGGGGTGACTGCCGGATCCGTCAAGGGCTAAACCGCCACTGAAAAATGCGCTACGCGAGCATTGACGGGCCGCAAAAAGTAACCATACGAGAAAAAACCCTCGCCGGACCTGAAGCCAATGAGATTCTCGTTCGCACGGTTCTCTCCGGCATCAGTGCGGGCACGGAACTGGCCCTCTACCGCGGTACCGTCAACAATCTGCACAACAAGCGATGGGGATACTGGACCGATTTCCCGATCAGCCCCGGCTACGAGCTGGTGGGCCGTGTCGAGAAATGCGGCGCCGAGATTCCCGACGTTCGGGAAGGCGACAGGGTGGTCTGTCATGCCCCCCACGGGACTCAAGGGTTGGCAGCCTACCAGGACTATGTTCGGATACCTGACAACGTCACGGACGAAGAGGCCACCCTGGCCATGCTGGGGGCGACCACGGCCCACGGAATGCGGAGAGCGGAGCTGCGTTACGGAGACAGAGTTCTGGTACTGGGTCTCGGCGTAGTCGGTTTCTTGAGCGCAGCCCACGCGCAGCGAAGTGGAGCCCGAGTTGTTTACGTTGCCGATCCCCTTGCCTGGAAGCGTGCCGCTGCGGAGCAAAGGGGACACAAGGATGCTCTGGATCCGGCTTCGCCGGCCTTCGAACAGGAGATCCTTGTTCGAACCGACGGACAGGGAATGGACGTGGTGATCGAGGCGTCGGGCCATCCCACGGCCATAGCGGCGGCGCTCAAGGCTGTCCGGAGAGGTGGAAAGATCCTGCTCCAGGGAACCCAAACAGAAGCGGTTGAGATGCACTTCAGCGACTACCCCATGCACAAGGAGGTGCACATCATCTGCACGTGGGGCAAGGGTCCGGCAGACGAAACGGATTACCCGCAGGGCGGCTGGACACGGAAGCAGAATCAGGAACTGGCCATGGAGCTCATAGCCGGGGGGGAACTCGAAGTTTCCGGCCTGGTGACCCATCGGTTTGCCTTCGAGCAGATCGCCCGGGTGTATGAAGCGCTGCACCGTGGCGAGATCGAGTATCTGCAGATTATCCTGGAATACTGAGTCTTTTAGGAAAACGGATGCCGGCAGCAAAACGGGTCGCCCTCATGGGCCTGGGTTTCATGGGTCTCACCCATGCGAAGCACATCAGCCGCATCCAGCAGATACGACTCGCCGCCATCATCGATCTTCAGCCGCGAAACCAGCTGCTCGACAACGCAGATCGTCTCAACAGGGAGATGGGTATCGATGTCGATCTGTCCAAGATCCAGGAAGTTGAATTTTTTTCCGACCTCGAAGCGGCCCTGGCCGCGGTACAGATAGACGCCGTGATCATCTGCCTCCCGGTCACCCTGCACCTGTCCGCATCCCGGCACTGCCTGGAAAAAGGGCTCCACGTGCTGGTCGAGAAGCCCTTCTGCCTCGATCCTCGGGCCGGCGGTGAGCTGATCGACCTGGCCGCAGAGCGAAACCGTATCCTCATGGTGGCTCAGCACGTTCGCTTCCACTACGCCTACGGTTACCTCAAACGTTGCATCGACAGTAGAAGACTGGGGCGGCTGAAGCTGCTCGTGCTGTACAGAGCCGGAGGCCGCCCTTCCTGGGGAAGTTGGTCCGATGAGGCGGTGGTTCGAGCCAGCGGCGGTCCCCTGTTCGATCTGCAGATTCACGACATCGACTTCTGCAACTGGGTATTCGGTCAGCCCGACGATATTCGAACATCCCTTTTCGAGGATCAGTACCTCGACACGGTGTTGACCTACCCCGACGGACTGAAGGTATGCATCCAGGGCGGTTGGATCACCTCCCCGATGCCCTACGAATCGTTCTTCATCGCCGAGTTCGAGCACGGGAGTCTGAAGTACAGCCGGAGTGATCCGACGGTGATCCTGGAAGCGGACGGTCGGGTGGTTCGACGGATCGAAATCGGCAGGCAGAAAAGCTCCTACCGGAACGAATTGGAACACTTCCTCGTCCTGATCAACGCAGAGGAGCAAATGGAGGTGTGCACGCCCCGCTCTTGCGTGGAATCTGTGGAGCTCTGCTACCAAATCCGAGACAGCGCCGGCAAATAATGGTCGGCAGACTCAGCCGAGTTCCCGGGGACTGATCATGCTAACATCACCCACGATCGCCCCCTCCGGTCTGGGCACCTCGCCCTGCAGCAGCGGATCGCCGGTCTCCTGCATCCATGCACGTAGTCGATCGTTCAGATTTCGGCGGATGGCTTGGTAAGAGGGATCCCTGGCCAGATTCCGTCTCTCGCCGGGATCGAAGAACAGGTCGAACAGCATCTCCCGATCCCGGGGTCGTTTGAAATACTCGTTTTTCAAGCACAGGTCCTTGCTCGGTGAGTCATCGCAATTGGCCGGAAACCCCCGTTCGTAGTCTCCGAAGTCGCGGATCAGCTTGAAACGACTGGTACGGAGGCAGCGCATCGGCTCGTATACCACGTGATAGTTGATTTCGGCAAACATCTCGTCTCTGACCGTCTGCTGTTTTCCCCGTAGAAGGGGATCCAGGGATACTCCCTGAATCCCCTCCGGATATTCGATGTGGCAAAGATCGCAGATCGTGGGAACCAGTTCTAGATGGGATACCAGGGCATCGACGACCCGTCCTCTACTTGGATTGCCCGGAAAATCCATGAGCAGGCTGACACCAATGCCGCCATCGAAGAGGGTACACTTCATACCCGGAAAGGGGATTCCGTGGTCGGTGGTAAAGATTATCAGAGTCCTGTCCCGAATGGCCGAGTCTTGGAGGGCTTCCATCACTATGCCGAAACAGCGATCCGCAACCGCAGCTGAGCGGAGGTAGGCTGCAAAATCCGCTCGAACGGCTGGATGATCGGGAAGACCGGATGGGGGCTGAATCCTCTGCCCCGGGGTCGGCTCATCGATCTGCGGGAACCGCCGGTGGGTGGAAAACATTCCGTATGACAGGAAAACAGGCCCCTTTCTGACCGAATGCAGATAACGGGCTGCCTCTTGGGCGTTGGTCAGATCTGTCTCGGCGGCACCGGCCCCCCCGGATTTCCCCCGGTGGCTGAATTCACCAAGCACGGTTCGGTACCCTATTGCCGCCGCATCCACCGCCTCGTGTTGAATCCCGCAGAGGACCGTCTGGTAGCCGCACCGGTTCAGGTGCTGCACAAGATGCTGCCCGTAGTCGGGTAGAGAGAATCCCAGATGGGCAAGGCCCAACATACCGCAGCTGTGAGGTGTCTTTCCGGTGAGCAGAGCGGAGCGGCTGGGGGAACAGGTCGGAGCGCAGGAAAAGGCCTGGCGAAACAACACACCCCCGCGGGCGAAAGCCTGGAGATTCGGGGTCGGAACGGCACAGCCGTAGGGTTGGATATATCGGCCTGTATCGTGGGTGTGAATGTAGAGGATGTTGAGATCTGCAGCCATCGATCTCATCCTACCACGATCCGTAGAAGCACGCTAGAAATTTCCGATATTTTTCAAAAAATACTTGCATTGCTTACTACTGTGTATTATACTGTAGTATACAAAACACGGTACTGTGCAGTGTTACTATAATTTGATCGAGAGAATGGAGGAATCATGAATGTTCAATTCAAGAAGGGCGTCCTAGAGCTCTGCGTTCTCGTGGTACTGTGCCGTCGCGACTACTACGGCTACGAGCTGGTGCACACCATCTCGGAGAACATCGACATCGCCGAAGGTACGATCTATCCCCTGCTGAGACGGCTCACCAAGGAGGGATTCTTCACCACTTACCTCAGGGAATCCGAAGAGGGCCCTTCCCGCAAGTACTACCAGATTACCGAGAAGGGACAGAGCTACAAGGATCAGCTGCTCACAGAATGGAACCACTTTGTAAGCAGCGTGCACAATCTCATTCGAGAGGAGGCAACGGCATGAACAAGGAACAATTCCTGAGTCAATTGAGACGTTCCCTGTCCGGGATCCCGGAACAGGAGAAGAAGGAAATCCTCTACGATTACGAGGAACATTTCAGAAGCGGTTTGGAAAACGGACAGGCGGAAGAGGAAATAGCCCGATCCCTCGGCAATCCCAGGGTGCTGGGAAAATCCTATCGCATCGAGAGCCTCCTGGATAAAGACAGAGGAGGCAATCGAGCTTCGAACATCATGAGGGCGGTATTCGCCTCTTTGAGTCTGGGATTCTTCAACGTGATCATCACCATACCCCTGTTCGCCGGACTGTTCTCAGGCTTGGCGGGCCTGTGGGCCGGGGCGGTCTCCCTGGCCGTTTCGGGGATCGCGGTGATCGTAGCGGTTATCGTGCAACCCCTGTTTCCCGCCTTCATCACTTTGGGGGGTCTGAGCATCCCCTTCCTGATTTTTTCCGGGATAGGGATTGGCGCGCTGGGGCTGCTGTCTGTGATCGGCATGTGGAAACTCAGCCAGCTGTTCTTCCGTATGACCGCCAGGTATGTACAGTTCAACGTACGAATCATCAAGAAACAGGAGGTGCGAACATGAACAACACCTTGAAAACGATCGTATGGATCACAGCCGCTATCGCCGTCGTCTCCCTGGGCATCGCGGCGCTCTTCTTCTTCGCCACCGGCACGGACAGGCCCTGGGAACCGGGGAACGGAATTATCGTTGACGAACAGAGATCCCTCGATTTGAGCGGAATCGAAGATATCGACGTGGCTACGAGCAGTACCGATGTGTATATCGCAGCGAGCGAAGGCAATTCCGTAGAAGCTCGCCTGCACGGTACGGTGTACACCGGACAGGCGGATGCCATCCCGGTTTTAGCAGCCGAGCACAGCGGTAAGGTTCTCGAGATTTCCACCGAGCGTAAGGATGGGCGGAAGTGGGTATTCGGATTCTACTCCAGCGATCTGATCCTGGAGATTCAGGTGCCGAGACAGTATCGGGGCGCAATAGTCGTTCACAGCAGCTCCGGGGACGTGGAGATCAACGGTCAGAACCTCTCGGAGCTATCCGTGCAGACCAGCTCGGGGGATATGCAGTTGAGCTCTATCCAGGCTACCTCCATCACGATGGAATCATCCTCCGGCGATCACTGGGCGGAGGGCATCAAAGCCGAGCGTTCGGAGCTCACCAGCAGCAGCGGAAAGATACGAGTGAAGGATCTGCAGGGGGGAGCCGGGGCCGAGAGCTCCTCCGGCGACATCACCCTGGGATTCGAAGCGTTCACCTCGGATCTGGAGGTACGAAGCAGCTCCGGGGACGTCGAACTGTATCTCACCGAGACGGCCGAGTTCCGCGTGGAGGCCAGGGCTTCTTCGGGGGACATCGATTGTGCCTTTCCCATTAGCCTGGACCAGGCGGGCAGCCAGGTCGACCGCAACCGCCTCTACGGCACCGTGGGCGGCGGCACTCACAGGGTCGCGGTGCGTACGTCTTCCGGGGACATAACGATTCGACCGTGAGGTGATTCCCGGCAATCTGCCAAGTGTCGATAATGGGGGCCGGCACGCTGCAGGGCAAGATTTGCTCCTGTCGGTGTGCCGGCTTCCCACTTGCCACGAGGAACAACGACTGCTTGTTCCGATCCGCTCGGCGATCATCTCGCCTTTCATGACCGCGGGTATTCCGATTCGCCTCTGGATTTTGTTGGATAATTGCTCTACATTCGCAGAGTGGAGGTAATCATGAGAAGATTCACGAAGCTCGTCTGTATCGCCGTGCTCGCCGGCTTCACTTTCTCCACCCTCGGCTGTGTCATCCTGGAAACCAAGAAACTGCCACCCGGGCAGGAGAAGAAGATCGAAGACGAGCAGAGCGCCAAGGACTTTGCACCGGGTCAGGAAAAGAAGGACAAAGACAAGTAGGGGACAACAGATTCCTACTGCCGGCAATCCGCTATTCTAGGCTTCCCCGGGTATCATCTTCCCCTGTCTTTGGATCGCTTGTCCCGCACCGTGTCGAGAAACTCCGTTGTGATCCTGGTGATTCCGGCACGCCGGGCCTCTTCTACAATACCCCGCAGGGCCACGTTCAAGAACACTCTGGGGATGGCCACTAGCTTGGCTGCCGCCTCCTCCGACCATTCGAGTTGCTCGGCAAATCCTCCGCGGGTAATCGCCCACATCACCGAGTCCACGGAGACTGCTTTGCTCTTGGGGATCGGCTCCCTGTAGGGCGGCCTGTGCCGGGTAAACCAGAAGTGGGCGTTGTTGCGGAACCCGTAGTCGATGGGCAGGTTGGGAAAGTGCTTTCTTCCCTCCACCAGAACCCTGTACCACTTTTCTTTCAACAGCACCTTGTCGATGGTGAGGATCGAGCGCTGGGCGTGCGTCTGTTCATCGATCTGGAAGGAGTCGAGGGAACACTCGAAGACCTGCAGGGCCTCGGCCACGATATCAGGGTAACGGACTGCCGCTGTTCGCTCCTCCTCGCCGCGCATCGAGGGTTGGAGGGTGAAGATGGAGTTGCCCATCTTTTCCTCCGTGGTCTCTCCCGGGTAGCCCAGCATCACGCAGTTTCGCATGTACTTGCGATCATCGGGAATGAAGTTCAAGGTGCAAAGCCCGGTCCTTCTCAGGTTGACAGCGGTGTTGCTGTTGTCCCGGGTATTGAACACCATCTGGTAGGTGTCCCCTGCCACGGTGTAGGGAAAGCAGAGGGAGTAGGGACCCAGGTTCATCTGTCCCGATTCGGCGACGGTGCACACCAACACGACAGGCATGGGGAAGAAAGAGGAGGTCTGGTAAAAATTGTCCAGGATACGGACGGTTCGAAAGCTGTCTGGCTTCCTCACAACAGCGCTACTTTGACAGATTCACGACTTGGATGTCAACGCGCTGGATCAGTTCGTTCCAAATCTCGGCCGGCCTGGGATCGAAGATGAATCGTCTTTCCCCGGGCAGCAGATGCCAATCTCCCCTGGCGATCTCCGCCTCCAGCTGCCCCGGCGCCCAGCCGGAATAGCCCGCGTAGGTACGAAACTCTCCCTCTCCTCCGGCGATGATGCGCTTGAGAGTCAGCTCATCGGAGCCCAGATGAACCCCCCGGAGCACCTGGCGCATCTCCTGCGGCACGTCATCGGATCGAAGCAGGAACAGCAGACGATTGGGAAACACCGGGCCGCCCAAATAAACCGAATGGACCTCCAGACCGGCAATCTCCGGCCAGAGCTCGTCCAAAGTGTACCGGGTGGGCCGGTTGATGATCAGGCCGAAAGCTCCTTGGTCGTCATATTCGATCAGAAGGACCACGGTCTGGGCAAAGTTGGGATCCCGCATACCCCGCGCGGCGATCAGGAAGGTACCTGACTGAGGCTGCTCCAGGGATTGGATCAAGTGTGAGGTTTCGTTAGGCAGACGACCAGGGTTTGTTTGCGGTAAAGTTCCACGGTGGTGCCCAAGGGCCGCCACGGTAAAGGTTATCAGCACAACGGTGGTGAGGATCACGATGACCGGAATCAGAACTTGCCTGTTTCCAACCCAATACCCTTCACCATCGCTCCTCATAAGATCAACACCTCCGATCTATGATACCCCGCAACTCGGCATTCGGTATACGTGCAGGTTCCGATATTCCGATCGGCTTGTCACCACGTTGATGGTGAAAAGCCCGACGTACTACAATAGTTCCTGTGTTCTGGAAACGTACATCCTCTGAGGTGACCCATGCCCGAACAGCTTGACGGGGTGGTGGAGAGCCTCCTCTACTCCAGTGAGGAAACCGGTTACGCGGTCATACGGCTGCGCAGCGGAGGGCAGCTGCTGACCGCTGTGGGCAACATCATCGCCCCTGTACCGGGGGAACGGGTGCATCTCGAGGGCCGGTGGACCAACCATCCCCGTTTCGGGCGTCAGTTCTCCGTGCAACAGTACGAGTCCCACGCCCCGGCCACCGTCCACGGCATAGAGCGCTACCTGGGATCGGGCCTTATTCCAGGTATCGGGGAAGAGCTTGCCCACCGGATCGTGAAAGCCTTCGGCAAGCAGACCCTGGAAATCCTGGATCGCCGGCCCCAGAGACTGACCGAGGTGGAGGGGATCGGCCGGAAACGCATCGCCTCGATCAAGAACGCCTGGACACAGCAACGGGAGATCCGAAAAGTGATGATCTTCCTTCAATCCCATGGCGCCGGCCCCGCCCTGGCAACCAAGATCTACAAGCGCTACGGGGATCGTGCCATCGCCGTGGTTCAGGACAACCCCTATCGTCTGGCCCTGGACATGTTCGGCGTGGGCTTTCTGACCGCCGACCGCATTGCCCGGGCCATAGGCATCGCGGCGGACAGCCCCTCCCGAGCTCAGGCCGGGGCCCTGCACACTCTGGAGGAGGGCAGTACTGAGGGCCATCTCTACTACCCCCGCAGCGTCTTGATTCAAAAATGCCGGAAGCTGCTGGAGATCGACCGGGAGATCATCGCGACCGCAGTGGCATCCCTGGCCCGGGAGAACAAACTGGTCGTCGAGGATCAGGCGGGAGAGCAGACAGACCCGCCTGTTTATCTGCCCGCCTTCTATCAGGCCGAGACCGGGATCGCTCTGCTGCTCTCTCAGCTGCAGGCTGCCGCCCAGGCGGAGCGAAGAATCGATCCGCAAAAGGCCATCCCCTGGGCACAGCAGCGGATGGATATCGTGCTGGCCGAAAAGCAGCTGCAGGCCCTGCAGACAGCCCTGAAGAGCAAGGTGATGGTGATCACCGGGGGACCGGGAACCGGCAAGACCACGATCATCCGAGCCCTTCTGCTCATCCTCAGACGGGCCGGCGTGCGCTTCCTCCAGGCGGCCCCCACCGGACGGGCGGCCAAACGCATGCAGGAGGCCGGCGGTTATGAGGCGAAAACCATCCACAGGCTGCTGGAGTACTCTCCCCGGGAGGGAGAGTTCAAGCGCAACCAGTCCAATCCCCTGGGGTGTCAGTGGCTGATCCTGGACGAGGTGTCGATGATCGACGCCATGCTGATGTACCACCTGCTAAAAGCACTCCCGCCTTCCTGCTCCCTGGTTCTGGTCGGGGACGCGGATCAGCTTCCCTCTGTGGGACCGGGGCGCGTGCTGAACGACATCATCCACTGCGGGCGGGTACCGGTGGTGGAGCTGAACAAGATATTCCGCCAGGCCGAGGCCAGCGAAATCGTGGTGAACGCCCACAGGATTAACGACGGCCTCATGCCCGTGCAGCACGATGAAGGAGACTTCTACTTCATCAAACAGGAGGATCCCGAAGAGGTGGTGCGGCTGGTCCTAAAACTATGCCGAGAGCGTATCCCCGCCCGCTTCGGGCTCGATCCGGTAGAGGAAATCCAGGTCCTCTCCCCGATGCACCGGGGACCGGCAGGTGTGAGCAACCTAAACACGGTGCTTCAGGACGCCCTCAACCCGGGATCCCGCGAGCTTACCCACGGGCAGCTGCGTTTCCGAATCAGAGACAAGGTGATGCAGATCCGCAACAACTACGACAAGGAAGTCTTCAACGGCGACATCGGGCGGGTGGAAAAGATCGATATCGAAGCACGGACGATCGTGGTGCGCTACGAGGATCGGCAGGTCCGCTACGAGGCGACCGAACTGGATGAGATCATCCTGGCCTACGCCGTGTCCGTGCACAAGGCGCAGGGCTCGGAGTTCCCCGCCGTGATCGTGCCGGTGCTCACCCAGCACTATCTGCTGCTGCGGCGAAATCTCCTGTACACCGCGGTCACCCGGGGAAAACGGCTTGTGGTGCTGGTTGGCACCAAGAAAGCCCTGGCCATTGCGGTGAAGAACGCCGACACTCGCAAACGCTACACCGGGCTGCAGGC
>Ga0272441_10007581_pt1 | contig 17584 bp, 12 predicted proteins | sample SSMProp6N_FD_193582 | JGI IMG/M metagenome (GOLD analysis project Ga0272441, IMG submission 193582) | Marine sediment archaeal communities from Little Sippewissett salt marsh, Falmouth, MA, United States - SSM-Prop-6N | ecosystem: Environmental > Aquatic > Marine > Wetlands > Sediment ...
TTCTCGAGCGTCAACATCATCTCGCTGCGCATGTCCTGTTGACTGTCGGTCGGCGGGACCGGGAAGTATCCTTCCTTGTAGCGCGGCTTGTAGGCCAGATTCGGCGCCTCGTTCTTGCCCGAGTTCCAACGGCCCTCGATCGAGTCGAGATGGTAGTAGCCCTCGTGCGCGTTCTGATCGAAACGCACGTCGTCGAAGATGAAGAACTCGGCTTCCGGCCCGAAGTAGGCGGTGTCGGCGACGCCTGAGCTCTTCACGAAGTTCTCGGCCTTGCGCGCGATGTTGCGCGGGTCACGCGTGTAGTCCTCTCCCGTGACCGGGTCGCAGATGTTGCAGATCAGCACCAGCGTCTTGTGCTCGAAGAACGGATCCACGAATCCCGTTTCCGGGACCGGCTTGACCAGCATGTCCGACTCGTTGATCGCTTGCCAGCCGCGAATGCTCGAACCGTCGAAGCCGAGTCCCTTCTCGAAGGTGTCCGCTTCCAGCTCCCGCGCCGGGATCGAGAAGTGTTGCCACAACCCCGGAAAATCCATGAACCGCAGATCGACGACATCCACACCTTCCTTCTCCGCAAACGCCATCACGTCAGCCGCACTCTTGAACTCGCTCATCTGTGCTTCCTCCCCCTCCGTTTGCTCACTCGTCATGGGTCACGATACACATCTGCTCCCTGTTCATTGCTCCCTGTTCACTATTCACTATTCACTATTCACTATTCACTATTCACTATTCACTATTCACTATTCACTCCCCCTTCACCCGATCGCATCGTTCCCGCGCTCACCTGTGCGGATCCGTATGCATTCGGGCAAATCCTGCACAAAGATCTTGCCGTCCCCGATCGTCCCCGTCCTGGCCCCCTTGATAATCGCGTCGACCGTCGGCTCCACGAACGATTCGTTCACCGCAATCTCGAGCCGAATCTTCTTGAGCAGGTTCACCTCAAAATCCACACCACGATAGGATTCGTGGTACCCGCGCTGCTGCCCGCAGCCCAACGCGTTTGTGACGGAAATCTTGTAGATCTCGTTCTCGTAGAGGGCCTGCTTGACGGCCGGCAGTCGTTCGGGCTGTATGTATGCGGTGACAAGCCTCATTCCGCGCCTCCTTTCCCTACTTGGTCACAAAGATCTGGAACCCGCTGTAGGACTCCATGCCGTGCTCCCCGATGTCGAGCCCGCGCAGTTCCTCGGACTCCCGCACACGCAGCCCGATCAGCTTGTCGATCACGACAAAAGCGGCGCCCATCGTCAGCAGCACGAATCCGACACAGGCGGCGACGCCCAGGGCCTGAACGCCCAGCAACCGCAAGCCGCCGCCGTAGAACAGCCCGGCCGCGTTCCCACCCAACAGCGCCTTCTGCCCGAAAAGCCCGATCGCCAGCGTACCCCACAATCCGTTCAGCCCGTGCACCGGCACGGCACCCACCGGATCGTCTATGCCTACGCGGTCCAACAACGCAACGCCCGCCACGATGATCCCGCCCGCCACCGCCCCGATCAGCGCGGCGGCGCCGACCGAAACATAGGCACACGGTGCTGTGATCGCGACCAACCCGGCCAACGCGCCGTTCATGGCCATCGACAGGTCCGGCTTGCCGTAAAAGACCCAAACCACGACCATCGCACTCACCGTCCCCGCGCAGGCCGACAGATTCGTGTTGAGCGCGACCCGGCTGTTCAAGCCGGCCGCCAAACCGCTGAGCGAACTGCCTGGATTGAAACCGAACCAGCCGAACCACAAAATGAACACGCCCAGTGACGCCAACGGAATGTTGTGTCCCGGCACGGCATTGGCCGACCCGTCACGGTTGAACTTCCCGATCCGCGGCCCCAGAAGCGCCGCACCCACCAACGCCGCGAATCCGCCGGTCGCGTGCACCACCGTCGAGCCCGCAAAATCCATGAACCCGAGCCGGGACAGCCATCCGCCGCCCCACACCCAATGCCCGATAATCGGATAAACCAGGCCGCTGATGATCACCGTGTAGGCCAGGTACGCCTCGAACTTCATGCGCTCGGCCATCGCGCCGGCCACAATCGTCGCAGCCGCACCGCAAAACGCAGCCTGGAACAGCCAGAACGCATACGTCGGTACCCCGTTCGTGACCGGTTCGACACCGTTCAGAAAGAAACCGCTGCTCCCGATCAGCCCGGCCTTGCTCGCGCCGAACATGAGCGCGTAGCCGATCGCCCAAAATGACAGACACGCGATGCAGAAATCCAAGAAGTTCTTGGTCAAAATGTTGCACGCGTTCTTTGCGCGAATGAAACCCGCCTCCACCATCCCGAACCCGGCCTGCATGAAGAACACCAGAAACGCCGCCAGCAGCACCCACAACGTGTTCAACCCGATCTCCACACCCGTCAGCGATGCGCCGCCGGCCTCCGCGCCCGCAGCCAGGCAGGGCAACAGAACCAGCACTCCCAACATCCCTACCGTGAGTCTTCGTTTCATTGTTCGCCCCCGCCTCCGTACTCGGACCCCCTCCGCAACTCTCGCGCGACTACCGCCGCCACGAGTCACCCTTCGCAATAGCAGATTCCGTGCCAACTCCGCCCGCTTCGCTCGCTGATGCCCCCCGGAACAAGCCGTCGGTGCCTCCCTCACATCGCCGGAACCACCGTATGCGGGCTGTTCGGCCTCCTCATCAACCCGCACGCCGCCTCACCCGCCCCACCCCACCCCCGCACACATATACGACATTTACGTAGGATACAACATGGATTCCGACAATTATGTCGACACCGCCGATCGTCGTATCTGCTCGTCGTGCCGACGCGTGGACCGAGGATGGCGAGGCGGCCCTGTCTTTCGTGCGAGGAGTACGCGTGAGGAGCCTTTCATGAGCCGACGGCTCACCGGGGGAAAGGAGAAGAACCACGGATCACACGGATTCGGCAGCCAAAGATCCGTGATATCCGTGTAATCCGTGGTAGGTATTCCGTATGCGGGTCAGGGAGAGTGCCAACCGGAGACGTCGGGCAACGCCGCGCCCGGTGCGCCCTCGTGTGGTTCCGGGCTCGCTATCCCGCGAGTCGTTCGACCAGGAAGTCTTCGAACGCTCCGAGGTCCTTCCAGTCGATAGCGACGCGCATGCGCTTGGCGTTCTCGTCGGGCACGGTGTAGCCGTCATCGGTCACACGGATGCCCATCTCTTTCATGACGCAAAGCGCATCGGCGAACGCCAGATAGATTGCGACGGTGTCGAACAGGGTGGAACTGCGTTTGTCGAACATGTTCGGGCGAGGTCGGTCCTGGTTCTCGGCACGTTTCTCGGACCAAACCTTGTAGTTCTCCATCAGCGCCTGGATCACCGGGTCCTTGCAGTGCCGGACTTTCTGGTATTTCTCGTCCCGCAGAACAACCAGCCCGCAGGTGTCCAGCGGGGTGATCACCATGTCCCACGCCGCCGTGAACGCCTTCTGGCAGGCCGCTGTATGGTTGACGACGTTGCACTCCGCGCTGATTTCCGGCTTCCCTCCGTATCCTTTATATACGGACCCGTGCATCCCGACAAACCGCGCGTTCTCCGCAATGCGCGGCTCGCGCTCGAGCGCCTCCCCAATATTCGGGACCGGCCCGATGCAGAGCAAGGTCACCGGCTCCGGCGAGTTCATGATCGTGTCGATGATGGCACCGACCCCGTCCTCGTGCACGGTGCCGGGATACGTCGACAAGTCGTAGTCTGCGACAAAGGGGCCCTGCGGGAAACGGCTGAAGTCCGAGGCGCCATCCGTGTTCGAGAAATTCAAACCCAGGCCCACCGGCACGTCCGTGCGGCCCGCGACCTCCAGCATCTTCGCAATGATGCTGGCCCGGTACACCGCATGGCCTGTGTCCGAACAGACCAGCTTGACGTCCAGCTCCGGCGACTTCAGCAACATCGCCAGCGCCCACGTGTCATCGATGTCGCCCCCAATGTCCGTGTCCAGAATCACCGGAATTCGTTTGTCCTGCATTGCCGTCTCCTCTCTCCTTGCCTCCCGGCCTGCGTCCGGCTTGCGTTCCCGGTATCCACGGCGCCGACCGCCCGGTGCACGCTTGCCGATGATCATAATATAGTGATTGAGCTATCCAAAAATCTCTGGACTTATTGCCGCATTTATAGCATAAATTGACTTTTTGGCGGGAGAGCTCTGCGCAGACAGGGGTGTGGACCGTTAGCGAGGGGCAAGGTCAAAGATGGAGAAGCACGCAGAGGGGGCGACAGGGCTGCCGACTTTCCACCATGCCGGCCGTTTCGCGGGCACGCGCGACGTGGGTCTTCACCACCATCATCGAGCAGAGTTGATTCTTGTGACGGAGGGGCACTGCGGGATTCACACGCCGGCCGGCTTGCTGGAAGGCTACACGGGCACGCTGTTCATCCTGCCGGCCTCGGCGCCGCACGATCAGCTCGAGTACGAGTACACGCGCACGGAGTACGTCACGTGGGAGGCAAGTCCTCTGTTGCTCGACGATGCGCCGCGGATTCTGGACGTCTCGAACGATCCGTGGATTTCGCGCTGGCTTTCCGCGCTGTGCGATCTGTACATGGAGCCGAGCGTCGATCCGGCGGTGTTTCAGGGCCTTCTATACGCGCTCCTGAACCAGGTCCGCCGTGTTGAACGGCAGCGTGAGAGCCCGGCCCGAATGCATCCGACCGTGCGTCGGGCGGCGGCATTTGTGGATCGCAACCTGGCGTCGGCTCTGGATGCGCGGTCGATCGCCGCGCACGTTGGGGTCAGCGTGAGTTATCTGGGCGCACTTTTCCGGGCACAGTTCCAAACGGGTCCGATGCAGTACGTTCAGCGGGCGCGGCTCGGGCTGGCCCGGCGTCTCCTTGCGGATCCCTACCTGACGGTGCAGCAAGTCGCCCATGCCTGTGGCTACGAGGATGCGAACTACTTCTCCCGCCTGTTCCGGAAGGTCCTGGGGCTCTCACCGACCGAATACCGGCGGGAATCGGCGGCAGCGTGAGCGTCGAGCCGTCTTGTTTCGGCCTTCTGCGAAGCGAAAATCCCGGGTCCGAAGTTTCTCGATTCAGAATTGACATGCCAAAGACTTTGTCGCAAGATCTGGTATTATGACAGACACACCATCTCAACCGGGCCAGCCAACATCAACTCCCGGCGCGTTCGGCGACGAACCTGCAGAGTGGCGCGGCGACCCGACGATGATGGGGCAGGAACGGCCCGTCTTCGTCACAGTCTTCGATCCAAATGGGAAACGCCAAGTCGTGCCTCTGACAGGTGAAGTGTCGGTTGGACGAGCCGAGGACAATGACATTCTGTTGGACGACCCACGCGCATCACGGCATCACTGCAAATTCGCGACAAAGGCCGGTCGTACCCGAATTGTTGATCTTTCGAGCACGCACGGGACGCTCGTAAACGGCGAGCGCATCACCGAGCGGGACCTCGAGGACGACGACGAGATACGGATCGGAAACTACGTGTTTCTCATGGGGATGCACTCGTCTCTGCGCCAGGTGGTTGTCGCGGAGCAGAAGACGGGCGGCTTGCCCAAATGGCTCTGGGTGGCTGCAGCGGCCGTCGTTCTCGCGGTGGTCGCGGGCGGCGCCGTCGCCTATGTCAACAGCGCGGGATTGACGCTGCCCAAGGTCGCGGTCGTCAAGGCCACCAGTGAGGTGTCGCCGCTGAAGGTACCGCTGACCGGCCGGCTCGAGACCGACAAGACCGTGCAGGTGAAGTCCGGCGTGAACGGGAAGGCGGACGCGGTTCTCGTGCAGCGCAGCGCGCAGGTCGCGCTCGACGATCCGCTGGTCACCCTTGACGCGGTGTTCAGAGAGGACCTTCTGAAAAAGGGGCGGGCCCGTGTCGCCGAGTTGCAGGAGCAGAACAAGAAGCGCGGCACGACCAAGAACTGGCAGGCCCAGTACCAGAAGGACAAGAAGGCGTACGAGCAGACGAAGATCATGCGGAATGTCAAGAAGCAGGGCAGGCCGCTGGCCTCCGCGAAAGACCTGGCGGACGCCCAGCGTCGTGTGAATCTCAGTCTGCTCCGCTACAAAGGCGCGCTGGCCCGGGAAAAGGAAGCCCGGGAGCTGAAAGCAGAAGTCGAAAAGCTGCAGGACGCCAGCATTCGCGCTCCCATTGCGGGGCGCGTTCTGTCTGTGCTGGTGGCCAAAGGCGCGGAGATCGAAGCCGATGACGCAGTCGCAGAGATGGCCCCGGAAGACTCGTTCCGGTTCGTTGCCAGTTTCCCTCTGTCTTCCGAGTTTCTGCCGGGCGACGGTGTCACCGCCAATATCGTGTTCCCGGAGACGCCGCCGGTCGCGGTGAGCGGGATTCTGCGACACCTGGACAACGGCGAGATCAGCATCGCGCTGCAGCCGCCGCTGCCGGCCTCGCTGGATACGAACAAGGCCATTATGAAGCTACGCGCGCTGCCCCAGATCATGGTGCCGCGCGAGGCCGTGATTCCACCGCCCGAGGAATGGGCGCAGAAGCGCTACGTCTGGGTCGCGGAGCCGGAAGGCAGCGGCAACAAGGCCGTGCTCAAGAAGCGCAAGGTGTTGACCAGCGAACCGACCGGCGGCAAGGTCCCGGTCCTCGAGGGGCTGGAGCCCGACGACCTGATTGTCGTGGTGGAGGACTCAACCACCCTTGCCGACTGGCAAAAGGTCCGGATCCAATTGCCCGAGTAGCGGCAGACAACGAGGAAACGGACAAGAGAAGCTCCGCGGGCCCCGCCCGCGGAGCTTCTTTCAGTTTCTGTAGATGCTCCCCGAGATGGCCTGAAACCGCGACGGTGTCAGCCCCGTGTAGCGCTTGAAGCGCCTGGCGAAGTGCTTCACATCGACAAAGCCGCACCCGGCCGCCGACGCTTTGACCGATTTGCCGGAGGCCAGATCCTGCTTCGCCTTCTCCATCTTCCGGGTCGTGATGTACCCGCTGATCGTCTGGCCGGTCTCCCGCTTGAAGACCCGCGTGAGATAGTCGGGGTTCATCCGCAGACACCGCGCGATGTCGCGCGGGGATACCGGCTCGCGCAATGTCTTGCCGACCCAGTACCGCACGTCCTCCACGATACGGCCGGCGCGGGTCGCCGGAAGATCGCGGACCTCCGAGAAGTAGCTCGAGGACACCCGGCACAACAACAGGTTCACCAGCAGCGAGCGCTCAAACGCGTAGCGCTGCGCGCGCTCCGCCAGGGCATAGGCGACGTGCAGCAGCTCCAAGAAATAGCCCGGTGTGCACCGCTCCGGAATCAGCACTTCGCGTTCCGGCTCCGCGCGCCGCGGGCCCCGCACCGCGAGCTGCTCGCGAATCCTGTCTGCGTCCGGCTCCGCGCGCCGGACCGTCCCCGCGAAATGCAGCCACGCGAATTTCACCCCGTCCGACGACCGCGCCGCGCCTTCCTGCCATACGCCTGCCGGATGAAACAGAATCCCCCCCGCCTTCACATCCGTACGCGCGCCGTCGGCAGCTATGTGCAACGTGCCCGCTTCGACCAGGAACAGTTCGTGCGCGTGCAACGTCCGCGCCGCGTGTCGGTAGCCGCCCAGCCCCGTCGCCACGCCCGCCGATATGAAGGACGGCAGCGGATTCAACGCCACACTGTAGAACGCCATCGGTTTGCTCCCGCAAAAAAAAACGCTCTCGTAAGCTCTCTCGGTCCTGCCCGCGCCCCGCCTCCGACACAAGTCGGAATTGTCCACCTCTTCTGCGGGCCCGGCCCGTTTCAAGAATAGGGCGTTGGGCATAGGATAGGCAAGAGGGAGGACCGGCGAATGCACGCCAATGAACGCCGATGAGTCCCAAATTCGCGTGCATTCGCGTCCATTCGCGGTTGAGAATCCGTATGCATGCAGATCCAGGCCGGCCAACCGCTTGGCAGAAATATCCGCAGAACCCCGTACTCGGCGGCGAGCTCGGGACCTGCTTCGACATCGCCGTGCTGCGCGAGCGCGGTCGGTACCGCATGTACTTCTCGTGGCGGCCGAAGAAGTCGATCGCCGTGACCGAGAGCGACGACGGCGTCCGCTGGGACCAGCCGAGAATCGTGCTTGCGCCGAACCCGGACACGGACTGGGAAACCCGTGTTAATCGTCCCGGTGTCGTGCGCCGCGAAGACGGCTATCACATGTGGTACACGGGACAAGACAGGAAGCGGGCCTGGATCGGCTACGCGACCAGCCTCGACGGCCTGCACTGGGCGCGGCGCGGCGAAGAACCGGTGCTCGGCCCTGAGCACCCTTGGGAGGGCACCTCCGTGATGTGCCCCCACGTCCTGTGGGCGCCGGGACAGGGCCTGTGGCGCATGTGGTATTCGGGCGGCGAGCAGTACGAGCCCGACGCGATCGGCTATGCAACGAGCGAGGATGGGCAGCGGTGGCGCAAGTGGGATGCAAACCCGGTGTTCGTCGCCGATCCCGATGCCGAATGGGAGCGGCACAAGGTGACCGCCGGCCAGATTGTCCGACACGGCGATGCGTATCTGCTCTTTTACATCGGGTTCCGCGACGTGCACCACGCCCGGATCGGACTCGCACGATCGCCCGACGGCATCACGCAATGGGAACGACATCCCGCCAACCCGATCATCACGCCGGATCCCGACCGCTGGGACGGCGATGCCTGCTACAAGCCGTTCGCCGTCTGCGACAAGAAAAACGCCTGCTGGCGACTCTGGTACAACGGCCGGCGCGGCCGCGCCGAACAGATCGGGATGGCGATCCACCGGGGGACCTCCCTGTGGCCTCCCGCGACTCCCTGGAAAATTGACGATTAGCGAGTGGGGGGTCTCTTGCTGAATCGTTCCGGCTTAGCCGCGGATTTGGGATCGGAGCCTACCCTTGACACGGGCGCGTCTCTGCCGTAGCTTGAGCGCTCGCACAGGAGGCACAGATGGATCTGAACGTTGCGGTGATCGGACAGCAGGGCCATATCCCGGCCGTGCTCGCGGGAGTCGACCGAGTCGAGGGCGCCAGGCTCCTGGCTTGGGCGACCGCATTGGAAACCGAGGATGCGAACGAACTCGAACGGCGCCGGGAACGCTGGGGGGAGCTCACCATCTACGACGATTTCCGAAAAATGCTCGACACCGAACCGATCGACATCGTCGTGATCGGTACCCAACATGACCGGCATGCCGCGCTCTGTATCGAATGCGCCGAACGCAGAAAGCACGTCATCTGCGAAAAACCCGTCGCGCTCTACATGGAGGAACTCGCCGCGCTGAAGTCAGCCGTGAACGAAAACAACGTTTCCCTCGCCGCCATGTTCAACCTGCGCTCCAAACCGGCGTTCCAGGCCGCGCGCCGCGCGGTCCAGCTCGGACGCATCGGCGAACCAATCCTGGTTACCGCACAGAAATCGTACAAGTTCGGCAAGCGCCGCCCCGACTTCTACAAGGACCGCCAGACCTTCGGCGGCACCATCCCCTGGGTCGCAATCCACGCCATCGATTTCATGCGCTGGACCGCCGGTATCGAACTCATCAAACTCGTCGCTATGCACTCGAACATGACCCGACCCGACTATCCCGGCCTCGAGGACAACGGCTGCATCCTGTTCGGCATGGCCAACGGCGGAACCGCCTGCCTCAACATGGACTATCTGCGGCCCGAGGCCGCGGCCTCCCACGGCGATGACCGGCTCCGGATCGCGGGATCCGAGGGAATCCTCGAAATCAAGGACTGCGGGCAGCGGCTGGAGCTCATCGCCAAGGACGGCGTCACCGAAGAAATGCCCCTGCCCGGGCCCGGCAGCCTGTTCGTCGACTTCGCAGCCGGACTCGCCGACCGAAACGCCCCGCGCGTGACCAATGAGGATGTCTTCAGGGTCACCGAGCTCGCACTCAAGGCCCGCGACTCCGCCGACGGCGGCGGGGTCCCCCTTGATCTGCCGCTCGACTGACCGGTCCTTTTTCCCAAAGAAATCATTGACACCGTTCTGCCGCTATGTTCATATGGTACTTTGATTGGTACCATGAGACCATCAATGAGACACAACGCCACACAGAGATTGGGGGGATGCAATGAGTCCACGTGTCGCCACGAAGCAGGACAAGGTTGTCCAATGCTGTATGTGCCGACAGGTTAGAATCAACGACGGTTGGCGTGACGCGACGGCGTCCGTCACAACGGAAGTGACACACGGGTATTGCCCGGCGTGTTACGCGAAAGCCTTGGCGAGAATGGCAAGAACGATTCCAGCATCTCACGCGGAGGTATCCGAGACAACGGCGGGCGCGGTCGCCCAGCCGTAGCGTGTCATTCGTATCGAGCGGCCGGCCGTACGCGCCGCGTTTGGCCGGTGTCATGCTCGGGAGCCCGTCCGGCATGGGCGGCCGCGCTGGATCGGCGCGTGGGCTGACCGTGCGGGGGGCAATCGGATCCGGCCTTGTTCCGGGATTGCCCCTCGCACGCCTCAAGCCTGCCGATACAATCCGGTTCAGACTTGTGCCCGTCGCCCACCATGCCCCCCGCGCAACGGCGCTCCGCCGGCGAGACACGAACCCGGAAAATGCTGAGAATAGACAAGCGGAGTCCCATCCCGCGGCATCTGCAGCTGCAGGAAGGGATCAAGCGGATGATTGTCGCCAGAGGTCTGCGGCCGGGCGACCGGATTCCGCCGGAACGTCAGCTTGTGTGCGAGGCGGCGGTAAGCCGCAACACCGTACGCGAGGCCGTCACGCAACTGGTACATCAAGGCGTGCTTTTGCGGGAAAAGGTAAAGGGCACTTTCGTGCGGAGGGTGCCGACGCTACGGTTTCACGAGGCACGCCGGTTCGGCTTCGCGCTGTGCCCGTCCGGGGGTGTGCCGTCGGGATTGGAGCTGGCATGCGCTGAGGTGTTGCGCGGTTTCCTTTCCGACCGGGACCGCGGGGACACGGTGACCGTGCTGCTTTCGCCCGGCGGGGCCCAGGGGCCCGGCGCGGCCTGGGCGGACGACCTGCACGCGCTGCTGGCCTTCGGCGCGGTGAGCGAACCAGTGCTGCGGCGTTTCGTTCGACATATTCCACACGTGGTTGCTTTGCCCGAGCGGCCGTTGCCGTCCGCGTACAATCGGATCGCGCTCGACAGAGCCGCGGGCGCGCGTATGGCAACGGAACTGCTTCTGACCGAAGGGTGCGCGAGCGTCGCGCTCGTGGTGCGCGCTCCGCGCAAGGCGCGCCTGAACGCCGCGCTTGCGCGTGGGTGCGACACGGCGCTGCGCACGCACGGACACGGCGGGCCGGCGGTCCACGCTGTTCGCGGGGATACCGAGTGCGAAGCGCTCGTGGCGCAGCTGCTGGGTGCATCCCACCGGCCGTTCGGTATCCTGTTGGCGGGCCGTTCGCTGCTGGAAGCCGGATTGAGGGCGTATCATCGGGCCCGACGCAAGGCGCGCAAAGACGTAACTCTGGCGGGCTACATAGAGGGTCCCGCGCCTCCGGCCGAAACGGTTCGGCCGGCCCGCGTTGTGGGCATATCGCCCGAACGCTGCGGGCGGGCGGCGTTCGCTCTGCTCGCCGATCTCAGCGCCGGCATCGCAAAGGCGCCGGCCGAACGCAGCGTAGCGCCGGAGTTGTTCGTCTGACGCGCAGAACGCGGTCTGGACGCCAATAGCGTCTGGCCCGGGCGCGTCGCGCACGTCGTGAAACGGCTCGGCGGGAGCCCTCCAAGCGCTGCGGCCCGACGCAACATCGGCGAGGCTCCCGCCGAGCCGCCCCTATTCAGCGTCGTTCCAAACTCACACGCGCGCACTCAACTCCTTGAGATACGCCACTGTGTCCTTGATGCTCTCGCGCGGCGTTGCGGAGGCGCCCTTCTCGATGCAGAGCGGGCCCTGATAGCCGGCCTCCTTGAGGATCTTCAGACACGCCGGCAAGTCGATCTCATGGGTATTCCCGTCCCGGTCCGTCTTGGTCTGGATCCCGTCCTCGCTGTAGTTGAACACCTTCACGTGCGCGGAAAACGCGCGCGGGGCAAGCGCCTGCATGCCCGGCTCCCAGTCGCCGGCCGCAAAATTGCCGGTGTCCGGGCAGGTCCCGAACCACTCCGACTTGACGGCCCCAACGATCTTCGCCATGCCCTCGGAGGTGGCGGAGATCCCGCCGTGGTTCTCCATAAGCAGCTTCACACCCGCCTGCTCGCCGACCTGCACGAGCTCGGTGTACGCATCGATCACACGCTGCGGGCCGCCCTCATCGTCCGCCCTGCCGGTATTGATCCGGATCGCCTTGCACCCGATCGCGCTCGCGGTGTAGAACCAGGTCTTGAGCGCTTCGATGTCGGTCCGGCGCACCGCTTCGTCGGCGCCCGCGATGTTGCCCATGTCCACGGCGATGTTCTGCAGCGTCAACCCGTTGTCTTCGCAGCGCCGGCGCAAGTCGTTCAGGTACGTCGCGTCCTGACTCTCGAAAAAGCGCGAGCACAGCTCAACCGTCTTCACACCATGCGATGCGCACAGCTCCGGATACTCGAGAAGCGTGAGCGTCTTGTCTTTGAGAATCTCGCCGCTGACAATCCAACCGGCAATTCCGATCTCCCAATCCATTGCCCGTCTCCTTTGTTCTTCGCTCTTCTCTGAGAACAGATTCCAACCACGGATTCCACGCAACCACGCGGATCCCGTCTCAGCGACGGGAGCGTATAGACTAGCCGAACCGGATCGCAGATTTCAATGCCAACCAAACGCAAAACCGACCCGCGCGCCGGCTGGAAGGCTCGACAACTTGCGAAACTGTCGCTATTGTTGATAGCCACGTTGCGCGAAGTCGAGACGTCTCAGACGGAAGGAAGCCCAACCAAGCAGACATGCCGCCCGCCAATGCCGCGAATAGCGCAAATCAGGTCGATTGCCAATGTGCGCATCCCTATTCGCGTGAGGTCGCGTCATTCGCGGGCAGCAGGACCCTTGCAGAAGCCATGCTCCAAGGAACGCACATGAGCAAGAAGCGCATCAATAGACGACTGTTCGCCTTGCTCGCCTGCTGGCTGGCATGCTCGACGGCCGCGAGAGCGGAGGTCGGCCTGAACCGGATCTTCACGGACAGTATGGTGCTGCAGCGTGAGATGATGGTTCCGATCTACGGCACAGCTGACGACGGGGAACGCGTCGTCGTCGCGTTCGCCGGACAGAAGACGGAGACAACGGCCACGAACGGTGCTTGGCTGGTCAGGCTGCGTCCGCTCGAGGCCGGCGGCCCGCACGTCCTGCGGGTGCGGGGCAAGAACAGCATTGAACTGAGGGACGTTCTTGTCGGGGACGTCTGGATCTGCAGCGGCCAGTCGAACATGCATCGCACGTTGAGTCGGTTCGAGAACCACAAGCCGGAAATCCCGCGTGCCCTGAACCCGAACATCCGCATCCTGTGGATCGCGTCGCAAAGCGCGGCGGAGCCGCAGAAGGACTTCAAAATCGAGCCCCGCTACAAGAACGCGTGGCGGCCATGCACGCCGCAATTCGCGCAACATTTCTCTGCGGTCGGCTATTTCTTCGGCAAGTATCTACAGCCGGCGGTGGGCATCCCGCTCGGTCTGATCCAGAGCACTGTTGGCGGGACCAGCGCCAGGGCCTGGACCCCACCCGACGTCGTGGCACGTGACGAATTCAAGCATCTCATCCGCAGCTGGCAGGGCTGGCAGAAGACGGCGCAGCGCAAGACCGCACGCTGCGAGAAAGATCTTGCGGAGGGCGGCGCGAAAGCCAAGGCGGCGCGAAAGGAACTGGCGCGGATACAGAGGTTGAATAATCATCGCCTGCCGTCCGGTCTGTACAATGCGATGATCCATCCGCTCCAGCCCTTTGCGATCAAGGGCGTGGTCTGGTACCAGGGCTACTCCGATGCACACAACTTCCGCGAAGGTCTGCGCTACCGCACGCTGTTCCCGGCCATGATCAGCGGCTGGCGCCGGGCTTGGGGACAAGGCGATTTTCCGTTCCTGTTCGTGCAGCTCCCGGCCTACGGCAAACCGCAGGAGACACCTGTCAACGAGCCGTGGGCCTGGACGCGGGAAGCGCAGCAGATGGCACTGGCGCTGCCGAACACGGGCATGGCCGCGATCGTCGATGCAGGCGAACGCGGCGCACATCCGCAGAACAAAGCGATCGTGGGCGAACGGCTCGCGCTCGTGGCCCGGAACAAGGTCTACGGCCAGGATCTCGTCTGTTCCGGGCCGCGATTCGACGGCATGCAGGTCGAAGGACGGCGCGCGCGGATCCGGTTCACGCATGTCGGCAGCGGACTCGTCGCCAAGGCGGTCACCATCGGCAGACACGAGGTCGGCGGCGAGACGTTGAAGGGCTTCGCGATCTGCGGCGAGGACAGGAAGTTCGTATGGGCAGAGGCGACGATCGAGGGCGACACCGTCGTGCTGAGCGCGCAAGGGATCGAGAAACCGGTTGCCATTCGCTACGCGTGGGCAAACTTCCCGCTCTGCAACCTGTACAACACGGAGGGACTTCCCGCCGTCCCGTTCCGGACAGACCGGTTCGACCCGGTGCCTCGACCATGAGGAGGAACGACCACGGATCTCACGCATTTCCGGGATTCCGAAACGAGAGATCTCTGAGATCCGTGTAATCCGTAGTGTGTACCCAAAGGATTTAACCACAAAGGAGTCAGACATGGGGCGGCATCCATTCAGCGCACTGACGGTTGCAATCGCGATGGTTTCCCTGGTCCTTGCTGCAGCCCCGGGCGACGCTCGGACCGCGCGGGTGCCCGTGTGGCAGTTGGTCTTTCAGGAAGAGTTCTCTGACGCGTCCTACAAAGACGACTGGCAACTCGACGGCAAGGCCGAGCTGACGCTGAAGACCGAGGGCAAGGCCGGCTACTTGGAGATCGCGACTAAGAAACGGTCCGTGCTCTGGCTCAAGCGGCATTTCGGCGGCGATATCCGCGTCGTGTTCCGCGCGCGCGGCCAGACGAAGAACCGTTCGATCTTCTACTTCAACGCGCGGCCCACTCCCGACTCCGGGTTCAAGACCGTCTTCGACTGGCCGCGCCCGGACGCGGACATGAAACGCTACGCCGGCACGAACATCGTCGAGCTCTACACCGTCGGCATGCTGCGCGACGACCAGGACGTCTGCAACCTGCGCTACCTCGGCGGCACCACGGCCTGGGCCTATAACCGGCCGAAACGGAACCGGGACGGCGCCTACGACACGGAAACGATCTTCAAACCCTACGACTCACCGTTCCGCAATCAACCGGACACGTGGTTCGAGTTCGATGTGCAGGTGATAGGCGAGCAGATCCTGATGGTCGTCAACCATGTGACCGTGATCGACCTCGTCGATCCCGGCCGCACGCCCCAGGGCAAGAGCACATGGAAACCGCTCGTCAGCGGCGGCTGGATCGGGTTCCGGAACTTCCGGCCGAAGACCGTATGTTTGGACTATGTACGCGTCTATCGGCGGGTTACCACACCCTGACGTGCTCAAAATCATCCACCATCAACCATTCACCACCCGCCGGCAACGCTCCGCCTAGCCTTGCGGGCAGGTCGACCATCCCGATTCGCGGATTCTCATTCGCGGATCGGGAATGGCGGAAGACGGTTGACATGCGCCGCCTCCGGTGCACAGAGTGGAGAACGCATTGCGCGCTGCGTTTCAGCATTCACGCAGGAGGACATGACGATGGCCAAGCGCCCGACCCGCCGTGCCAAAACGTATGGCGCGAAGACACGCACGATCGATCTGAGCAAACAGTTCAACTGGCCACGCCGCGTGGCGAAGGAGCCGTGGTGGCAGAAGCTGGCTGCCGACGTGCGCGGCTATCCCCGCGGCGATCAAACGCCTTGGGGACTCCCGTTCAAGATGGCGGCGGAGCGCGGGCCACGCGTGGCGCTCACGGCCAAGGGCCGGGCCCCTCTGTCCGTGCGGCTCAACGCGACGGCGGATTACGTGTGCTTTGTGCACACCTGGGCACAGCGCCCGGAGGAGCTCTGTTGGGCGGACCCGGCCGAGGGCACGGTCGTGGCCGAGTATCGGCTGACCTACACCGATAACACGTGCCATGTCCAGCCCGTTCGAACGCGGTTCGAGGTCGCGATGGCGGAGAGTCCCGGCCCGACGTGGGTGGCGTTGCCGTTCCCGATGCCGACCACCGTCGACCCGACCAGGCCGCCGCATGGGCAGGCGTGGGGCTGGCTCCAAACCGGCGTGGCCCGAGTCCCCAGGAATCCGGCGGGCCCGCTCCTCTACGCGATGAAGAATCCGCATCCCGAGAAGAAGATCCGAGCCCTCTCCGTCACGGGCCTGACGAAATCGCCTATCCTGCTCGCCGGCCTCACGTTGTACCGTGGCAGCTCGCACCCGCTGCGGCAGCTACCCCGGCGTGCGTATCGGGTCAAGACCCCCGGAAAACCACGCCGTATTGCGGAAGCTTCGGTTGATCTCGGCATCGTGGCCCGGCACCAGCGCGCAGTCCCGCCCCGCGGCAACGCCTGGGTCGCGTCCCCGAAGGCCGGACTCCGGGAGAAGGACCCCGCAAAGAAGGGAGAGGATCTGCTCGAACTCGTGGCCGCGCCGGACGCGACCTTGTCGGTCACGCTCGAGGGCAGCGGCCGCCCAAAGAAATTCTCGATCGGCGAAGCGTTCGACACAGGCCGCAGCGGCACGGCCGCCGCCAGACTCGAAGTGCTGGGCAAGCGCCGGCAATGGATGCAGGTGCGCGTCGTCGACCGCGCCACCGGCGAGCCGACCCCGACCCGCATCCATTTCTCCGGCGCGCATGGCGAGTATCTGGCGCCCTACGGGCACCACAACCAAGTCAACACGAACTGGTTCGAAGACTACGGCGGCGATGTCGTGGTCGGCAACCGCAGCTATGCCTACGTGCCCGGCGAGTTTGCCACCGATATGCCGGTCGGCGACGTCTATGTCGAGGTCTGCAAGGGCTTCGAGTATGAGCCGCTGCGGAAGAAGGTGAGCATCCGGCCCGGCCGGAAGACGCTGGAACTGAGGATCAGTCGATGGAAAGACCTGCGCAGCGAGGGCTGGGTCACGGCCGACACGCACGTGCACTTCATCAGCCCGCACACCGCCTGGCTCGAAGGCCAGGCCGAGGGCGTCAACGTTGTGAACCTGCTTGCCTCACAGTGGGGCCGGCTCTTCACGAATGTTGCCGACTACACCGGCCGGGTCGGGGTCGCCGAGGACGACACGATCGTTTATGTCGGCACGGAGAACCGAAACCATATGCTCGGGCACATGTCGATGCTGGGCACAAAGGGCGGGTTGCCCGTTTTTCCCATGTGCTGCGGAGGCCCCACCGAAGCGCATGTCGGCGACCCGGATTTCCGGATGCTCGCCGAATGGGCGCTCGAGAACAAGCGCAAGGGCGGCGTCGTGATCCGGCCGCACTATCCGTTCTGCGGGCATACCGAGGATCCCGTCCCCATCCTGAAAGGGCTGGTCGACGCGCTGGAAATCGATCCGAACCGCGCCGGCGGGTTCCCCGTGCAGGAATGGTACCGCTACTTGAACTGCGGGTATCGCGTCGCGTGCGTGGGCGGAACCGACAAGATGAGCGCGGCAATGTGTTTGGGCTGGAAACGAACCTACGCCAAGCTGGACCCGAACAAGCGGTTCACCTATGCGCGCTGGGCAGAGGCCGTTCGGGCCGGGCGCAC
>Ga0272441_10007582_pt1 | contig 17584 bp, 13 predicted proteins | sample SSMProp6N_FD_193582 | JGI IMG/M metagenome (GOLD analysis project Ga0272441, IMG submission 193582) | Marine sediment archaeal communities from Little Sippewissett salt marsh, Falmouth, MA, United States - SSM-Prop-6N | ecosystem: Environmental > Aquatic > Marine > Wetlands > Sediment ...
ATCGGTGTCATCACCCAGATGGGGTCGGCGTAGCCCTTGACGTAGCCCCACACGCCCTTCTGGCGCATCTCGGTGAAGTGGATGATGATCGCGAAGAGGAGCGCGATCCCCAGCGGCACGGCGAGGTCCTTCGTCGGCTCGCCGAAGTGCGGCACCCAGAGGCCGAGCTCCCGCCGGCCGCTGCCGTTCCGGTCCTCATACGGTTCGCCCGCGTCCCGGTGCCCGTTCCCATTGATGTCCTCGTAGGGCTCGACCGCGAGGTACTCGCGCCCGGTGAGGCCCGGCGGCGTCACGAGCCCCACCAGATTCGACCCCAGGATGAAAATGAACAGCGTGCCGATGAGCGGCAGGAAGGCGCGCCCGCGCTTCGCGCCCAGGCTCTGCGTGCAGAGGTCCCGGAACGCGCCGACGACGAGCTCGATCGCGACCTGGAGCCGCCCCGGGTACCGCCGCATCCGGCGTGTCGCGAGCCACAACAGAAGCGAGACCGCGAGCGCCACGATGGTCATCGAGAAGACCGTCTCGGCGTTGAACGAAAAAAAACTCGAAACACGGCCGAGGCCTTCCGACATCTCCACCGGGATGTCCGGGAAGATCTCCTCGCCCACGGTCTAGCTCCCGCTTTCCGCGCGGCGCGCGGCGCGCGGCGCGTCGAGCACGGTGACGAGGTTCGTCAGAAACAGCCCGCCCGCGAGTGCGATCACGTTCGCGCCCGCGAGTGCCGCGGCGACGAGCCCGGCGGCGAGGAGGCCATAGTCAACAAAACGCGTGCCCACGAGATAACGCACGCCCTCGTCGCCCGAGAGCCGCGCGAAGGCCTCGAGCCGGAAGGCGCGGAGACGGAACTTGCCGAGACTCAGGGCGACGCCTGCGGCGAGGCCGGCCACCACGTCCGCTCGCGCGGGCCAGCACGCGGCCGCGGCGACGGCGATCGCTCCCGCGCCCATGAGCGCACTGAGTGCGAGGACGTGCCGCCACCAAACCCGAAAGGTGTCGAGCGACGCTTTTACGTCGGGGGCGCCGGCCGCGCCGGGGGCGTTCCCTACAGTTGCGTCCGGATGATCCTGCGATAGCACGCCCACGCACCCCCCGCGATCCCGAGCACCATCAGGAGTAGAGTCAGGACCGGCGCCGTGCCCAGGCGCCGGTCGATCCACAGGCCGGCGAGCAGCGGGGCGACCACGGCCGCGGCCATAATCATGCCGAGTTGTGCGACCAAGCCCAGCGCGGCCGCGGTCCTCAAGGGCTCCCGATCCATGCGAGGCCATTCTAGCCGGCAGGTCGCGGTCGTCAACCGGTTTTAGGCGGCCCGTAGAGCCCCTTGCGCGCGATATACTCGGCCACGCTCGCGCGCACGAGCCGGTCGACGGGGAGCCCCGCCGCGACGCGGCGGCGCACGTCCGTGCTGGAGATGTCCGCCGGTTCGACCCGCACGACCGCAGCGCGGAGCTTCTTTGCAGCGGCATCTCCGAGCGCGCGTTTGACGGCGTCGAAATCCGGCTCGGCGCCGGGTCGCTCGGCCACGGCGAACCGGACGCTCGCGACCAGCTCGGCCGCGCGGTGCCAGGTGGGGAGCTCGCCCACCGTGTCCGCGCCGATGACGAGGACGTACTCGTTCTGTGCGCCCATCGTTTCACGCAGTCGCGCGAGCGTGTCGATGGTGTAGCTCGTCTCCGCGCGCGCGGCCTCGACGTCGGAGACCGCGAGCCGCGCGAGTCCGCTTGCGGCGAGGCGCGTTATCGCGAGGCGGTCGGCGGCCGGCGCGAGCGCGTCCGCCCTCTTGTGTGGCGGCGCGCCCGCGGGCACGAGCACGACCTCGTCCAGTCCCAGCGCCTCGCGCACCTGCTGCGCGATCGAGAGGTGCCCGACGTGGATCGGGTCGAACGTGCCGCCGAGGATGCCGATCTTGCGCATGTCTAGGTGAGTTTCTTTCCGCAATGCGGGCAGAACGAAATGATTACGCCTCCCCCACCCGCGCTTTCAGAAATGGCTATTACCCATCTGCGTGATTTGGTCCACCACTCATATCGAACGTCGTACGAACAGGTATCGATGTGTGCTTCGAAAAACTCGCAACACGCCCGAAACCCCCTCGGAATCGATTTCGTCCCCTCAAGACATCGCGTACCGTCCGGGTGCCTCTTCAACTTTGCTCCCCTTTGCAGACCTCGGCCAGCTTCAGGGCCGCGAGCGCCACGGTGAACGCGGCGCGCGGCCGGCCGAGCAGGCGCGCGCGCTGCTTCATGGCCGAGAGGCGCCGCGGCTCGGCGAGGAGCCCCCCGATCTTGTAGGCGAGCGTGGCGAGGTGGTTCACCTTGATCGCCGCGCCGTTCTCGAGGAGGAAGTCCGAGTTGCGGCTCTCCTGGCCGGGGATGGGGTCCACGATCGCGAGCGGCACGCTGCGCGCGAGCGCCTCCGAGGTCGTGAGCCCGCCGGGCTTGGTGACGGCGAGGTCCGCCGCGGCCATGATCTCGTCCATTCGATCGGTGAAGCCGAGCACCCGGACGCGGTGCGCCCCGCGCGCGCGGATGCGGGCGAGCGTCTTCTTCGCCGCCGCGTTGCGCCCGGTGACGACGACGATATCGAGCGGACGCTCGATCGCAAGAATCGCGCGGAAGATGTCCTCGATGGGCCCCACCCCGAAGCCGCCGGCGAGCTGGAGCACGACCGGCCGGTCGCCCGAGAGGCCGTTCTCGGCGAGCCACGTCCCGCCGGACTTCGACGTGCCGAAGGCCGGGTGGATGGGGATGCCCGTCGCGGTCACGCGCGCGGGCTCGACGCCGAAGGCGCCGAGGTAGGCCGCGCCCTCGGCCGTGGCCGTGAAGTAGTGCTCGCACGGCTCGTGGACCCAGAGCCGGTGCGTTTCGAAGTCAGTCGTGGCGATGACCTGCGGGGTTTTGATTTTTCGCCGCCGTCGCAGCGAGGCGACGAGCTCGGCGGGCAGGAAGTGCGTGTTCACGATCGCGTCCCACGGCTCGTCCTTCAGGAGCTTCGTGAACTTGCGCAGGTTGAGCTTCTGCACGAGCAGGCGCAGCCGGTCGCCCTTCGAGCGCCCGCGGCGCTTGGGCCGGTCGAGCCGGTCGTAGAAGTAGCCCACCAGGTGCGGCGCCTTCTTCACGAGCTCGAAGTAGGTCTTCGCGTACACGCGCCGGAACGTCGCGTTCGTAAGCGAGAGGACGTCCACGTTCCGGACCGTCGCCTCCGGCGCCATCTCGCGCAGGGCGAGCTCGACCGCCTCGGCCGCGCGCAGGTGCCCGCCGCCGACCGAGGCCGAGAGAACGAGAATGCGTGGCATGATAGGCCCTCCGAGCTAGTCTCGCCGCACGATCCGGTAGACGACGTAGAGGCCGAGCAGGACGCCTACCATGATCCACATCGAGAGGCCGCGGCGCTTGGGCGCCTCGCCGGCCGCGCCGATGGCGGGCGCCTTCAGGAAACGGAAGCTGTTCAGCATCGCCTGGAGTTCCGGGTCCGCGGTTACGTCCCTGCCCGCCGCGCCGAGGCTGAGCGAGTACACCCGCCCGCCGGCGATGAAGAACCGGGCCAGCACGGTCATCTCCTGTCCCATGAACGTGAGCTTCCCGGCGACCTCGTAGGCCGGGTGGCCGCGGACCTCGAGCTTCCTCCCGTAGGTCTTCGTCGGCTGCACCCCGACGCCCCGTTTCACGCCATCGAGGAACTCCCGCTCGCCGGCCTTCATCATCTCGTCCGTCAGGACCGAGGCGTGCTCGCGCGTGACGGCGATGGCGAACGTGCGGGCGTCCTTCATGTGGGTGATGCTGAGGACGATCTCGGGGTCCGCGTTCTTCTGGATCTTCCAGTCGGCCCCATCGGGCAGCGTGACCTCGAAGTTGTGCCTCTCCGACTGCCACTCGCGCGCCGCGGCCGCGGACGGGACGAGCAGCGCCGCCGCCAGGGCGAGCCCGCAGGGGTTCGGTCCGGTGCCTCGCATGGATCCCCCTCCTCCGGTGCGGAGTAGCGCGGCATTCTACCGCATCCGGCGACGCCTCACAACCCGTTTCCTTGACGGCGCGCGCGCGGGCGGCGAGAATCCCCAGGGACATCCAGAGGGATGAAAATGCCCGACTTGACGCGCCGGCTTCGGCTGCTCCTCGGCGCTTTCGCGTTCCTTGCCCTCGCGCGCGGGGGGGAGGAGGCGAAGCCCGAGCTCCTCAGCGGGCCGTACGTGATCGACCTGGCGACCGACGGCGCGACCGTCTGCTGGCAGACGGCGAAGCCGACAACCGGCGCGGTTGACTACACGCTGCCGGGAACCCTGAAGTGGCAACACCGGGTTGAGCCGAAGAACAAACGTTTTCACGCCGTGCGGCTGGAACCGCTTGCGCGGGGCATGGAATATCACGCCAAGGTGCGAGCCGGCTTGCACGAACTCGGCAGACTCACCTTCCGCACGGCGCCCGAGAAGCTCGACCGCTTCACCTTCTTCGCCTACGGCGACACGCGCGCGTACCCCGAGGACCACGGCCGCGTGGCGCGGGCCATGCGCGCGGTCATCGACGAGACCTCGCCGCAGACCTTCGTGCTGAATACCGGCGACCTCGCCGACGACGGGTCGGACGAGGTCGAGACCGCGCGGCAGTTCTTCCGCCCGGCCGCGCCGGTCCTCGAGCGGCTGCCGATTCTCGCCGCCAAGGGCAACCACGAGGTCGGCGGCGGGCTCTTTGATAAGTATTTCCCCATGCCCGAGCCGCCGGCCGCGGCCCGCGGCGCGCGCGACGCCTGCTTCGACTACGGCTCGGTGCGCATCGTGGTCATGGACCAATTTACAGAACGCGCCGAGCGCGCGCGCGCTTTGTGGCTTGCCGAGCGGCTCGCCGAGGCGCCGGACAAGTGGCGGTTTGTCTCGTTCCACGCGCCGATCTACTCGACCGGCTCGCACGGGTCGGACAAGCGGTGGCGCTCGCTCGTCGAGCCTGCCCTGCGCGCCGGGCGCGTGCACGCGGTCTTTTGCGGACACGACCACAACTACGAGCGCACGCGGGCCATCGGGGGAGTGACCCACTTCGTGACGGGCGGCGGGGGCGCGCCCCTGCGCGGCGGTCTCCGGCGCGCGCGGCCGGAGTGGTCGAGGAAGTTCCTCGCCGTGCATCACTTCCTGACCGTGGACGTCTCGCCCGAGAAGCTCACAGTCACGGCGCACCGGGTGGGGCTTGAGACGCGCGCGGCCGAGGCGTTCGACTCGGTCGAGATCCCGCGCGAGGCCGGCTGGCCGACGGCGGGCGCGTACGGCGAGGCCGTCGATGGCGGGCCCGGCGACGCGAGCCGCTACGATTGGGATGCCGAGGGCCGCGCGATGCGGCGCGAGACGCTGCGTGTCGCGCTGTTGGGGGGCTGCGCGGGGCTTCTCGTCGTCGCGCTTGTCGTGCGCGTCGTGCGGCGACGCCGCGGGAGACGCGCACGGGTTTGACATACGCGGGCGCGCGCGCTAGCATGGGGTCGAGCGGAGGAGGCACCGTGCCAAGGCCCGTCGTGATCGTCGACTGCTTCGGCGTGCTGATCCGCGAGGCGTTCTGCGTCTCGCACGTGCTCTACGAGCGCGTGAAGGACCGCATCGCCTACGAGGAACTCTGGAGCCGCTACCAGCACCTCTGCCTTGGCGAGATCGTGCCGAGCCGGTTCTGGCACGGGCTGGAGGACGAGGGTGCCGACTGGCGCGAGACCGAGCGCCGCTACCTCGGGCTCCTCGACGCCGACCCCGAGGCCGACGCGGTCACGGCCGAGCTCGCGAAGCTCGCGGACCTCGCGGTCCTCTCCGAGTCGCCCGAGGCCTGGCTCGCGGGGCTCCTCGCGCAACACGGCCTCGCCGGTCGCTTCCGCGCGGCCGTCTCGACCGCGCGCGCGCACCAGCGCAAGCCGAGCCGCGAGTTCTACGAGTTTCTGCTCGACGAGCTCGCGAAAAAGGTCGGCCCCCTTGTCGGCCGCGTCTTCTACGCGGTGGATGACCGGCTCCAGAACCTGCGCGTCCTCGCCGAGTACGGCGTGCGCACGATCTGGTACGCGCAGCGCGACCCGGACGGCGAGTACCGCGCGGACTTCAAGATCCGCCGCCTCTCGGAGATCGTGGACATCGTACGTACCGGGCTCGGCCACGCGCCCGACGCCGAGCGCTTCGGCGAGGCGCGCGAGGTCATCGAACGGGAACTCGTCACGACCTTCCGCACCGTGGATGCGGGTACCGTTGCGAAGCTCTGCGACCGGGTGGCCTCGGCGCGCCGCGTCTTCATCGGCGGTCAGGGCCGAAGCGGTCTCATCGCGCAGACCTTCAGCGCGCGCCTCTCGCAGCTGGGCCTGGCGGCCTACGTGGCCGCGCACCCGGTGACCCCCGCGATCGCGCGCGGCGACCTCTTCGTCGCGTGCTCGGGCACCGGCTCGACCGCGACGACGCTCGTGCAGGCGCGGCGCGCAAAGGAGGCCGGCGCGCATCTCGTCGCGCTCACGGCCGCGCCCGGGAGCGAGCTGGCGACGCTCGCCGACACCGTGGTGCGCCTCCCGGGCAGCACGATCCGGCGTGCCGAAGGGGAGCCGGCGAGCGCGCAGTTCGGCGGCGCGCTCTTCGAGCAGACGCTCTTTCTCACGCTCGAAGCGGCGGTGCTCGCGCTCACGCGGCGGATGGGCATCTCCTTCGCGGCGATGGCCAGGCGCCACGCGAATTTGGAGTAGCGGCTTCTTCGCGCCGGGGGAGTAGGTTCTTGCGCGTTCTCCCCTACTTCGCCTTCAGCATCCGAAATGCGATCTTGATCGGCACCGCACCGGTTTTCGGGCCGCGTTCGTAGGCGACCAGCGTCATGCCCTTTCCGTCCGAGGCTGCGGCCGGATGAAACGCGGGGCTGTCTTTTTCCCCGGCAACCGGCGTGTTCGCGCCCTGCGGCTTGCCCTCGCGCGAGATGCGCCGCAGGTAAACCACGTCCCAGTGCGTCTTGTTTCGGGAGCCCTCCTCGATGTCCCAGGCGACGACATACGTCTTGCCATCCCAGACGGGCGAGGGGTTGCGGATGCAGGTGGCCTTCTCCTGCCCCGTAGAGACCGGGATCACGCTCGTGGGGACGTTCTTCCCGGCGACGTCCAGGAGCACCGCCCCGGAGTTCTGGGAGGTGCCTCCCCGGCTGATCGGCTGGTAGGTCGTGAAGGCGACGAGGAAGTTCTTCCCGTCCGAGGCGAACTTTGGGGCCCAGGCGTTGCGAAGTTTGGCGCCCGTGAAACCGGGCTTGGGTTTCGCGGCCTGCTTGCCGTCTTTCACGGGCCAGAGCTGAATCGAATTCAGGCCGAAGGCGCCCGAGAACACGCCCCCCGAACCGTTCGCGCCCACGCCGGGCACACCTGTCTTCGTTGTCCAGGTCCGCTTGAACCCTGGCTGCTGAAGAACGCCCTTCCCGTCGAGCATCCGACCGTCCGGGCCGACACGGCCGCCGTAGATATCGTAGCTTGTGCCGTTTCGCATGTCGCGCCAGACGATCTGAAAAGCGCGGCCGTCGAAGCAGACGACCGGCTGCGCCTGGTTGTGCTTCTCGGCGCCGGCCGCGATGCCGTCCGGGTCGAGCACTTTGCCCTCGGGCGTCACGCGCGCGGCGTAGGTGTCGTAGTCCTTTTCGTTGCGAAGGTCCTGCCAGACGACGAGGAAGACGCCGCCGCCGAAGGCGACCCGCGGCCGCTCCTGGCAGTCCTCGGCGCCCGAGATGACAAACGGCTTGGCGTCGAGCACCTTACCGGACTTATCGAGCCGGATGCCGACGATGTCGGCCTTTTCGTTGCGGCCCGCCTCCCACACGACGAGGAAGACGTCCTTCCCGAAGGCCGCGGCCGGTGCGTGAGCGTCGGTCGCGCCGTGGCCGGGGAGGAGGGCCTCGGGCGAGAGGTTCTCGCCGCCGGCGGCCAGGAGGGAACTCGCAAGAAACACGCCTGTGATCGCAAGAGTACGCATGTGCAGCCTCCTCTACTTCACCGGCACGAGCCGGAAGATGCCGGACGGGGTGCCCCAGTAGCCGGTGCCGTCAGCGGAAAAGGCGGCCACGCTGGGCCAGTCGGAGAACTTGGCGTTGCGGTCCTTTTCCGTCCCGTCCATGAATGTGACGGTCCCGTCCGGGGTGCGGCCGAGGATGTGGACGTACTTCTTCTCGAGGTCGATCCGCCACAGGCTGGCCCCGTCGCCCGAGCCCATGTAGAGGAAGCGCCCGCCTGGACTGATCGTGAGCCCGACCGGACACTGAAAGCTGCTCGTGGCCATGGGGCCGGAGGTGTCGGTCGCGCGCTTCTTGCCGCCGATCTTCTTGTTCCAGGTGAGCCAGGTGATCTTTCCGGTCTTGAGGTCCCAATAATGAATCGGCCCGCGGTCCTCGCCGTAGAGCCGACCTTTGGCCACGTCCAAGGCCCTGAAGGCGCAGCCCCACCAGGAGGCCTCTCCCTCGAGCGGAGGCGTCTTGAGGGTCTTGTAGCCCTTGCCCGGGGGCACGACCCCGCCCTTGGGGTCCAGGATGTAAACGTCGCCCGCCGTGTCCTTGGCAAGGACAAGCTTGTGTCCCACCGTGCTCACGACGCCGGCTTCGAGGTCCACGTGACGGAGGGCGTGTCCATTGCCGGCGTCTCTGAGAAAGATGTGCTTCCCGTCACCCGAAGCTTGCGCGAGGCTGGGCGTGTATCCACCGCCGCCCCAAGCGTTGAAGCGGGCGCGTTCGAGCGGGCCATCAAGATAGCCGCACTGCGAGCCGGCCACCGTGACCACGCGCGCATCCGCGAGGCGCCACTTTCGCAGGATGTTAAGGTGCCCCGGCTCGGTCCAGTAGCAGTTGCCCTCGTCGTCCGCGGTGATGTCGTCCGCATCGCAAATGTCGGCTCCCAGGCCGGGCCCGTTCAGGATGCCGGCCGCGCCGTAACGCCAAGCATAGAACGTGCCCTTGTGCGGGTCCCGGGCGGCGACGATGGGCACGAACTTGTATTTCTGGTTCTCGGCATGCTCCGTTCGCTTTGGCGGCGCTTCGGCCGTGAGAGGGTCACTCCCGCCCTTTATCGAAACCGCTACCCCTGCCGCGACCGCGCCGGCGAGGACGACTCCAGCAATCAGCTTCATGGCGATTCCTCCCTTTGCAGTGGCGGACAGCGATGCCATCGCGCCCGTTCCCGTTTTCATCGCACCCTGCGCCACCAGCGCCTCTACCCGTCCAGCCAGCGCCGTAGGCGCGGCTGGCGCGGTTTGCTTCAGTCCTCCGAGTACCGCCGCCACCGCCGCCGGGTATCCCGCACGCTCCAGCGCCTTGCGGAGCTTGGCGAGGCCGATCCTGACGTGGTCAGAGATTGTGCGCTCGGGAATCTCCAAGACGGCAGCCACTTGGCGCTGGCTGAGGCCCTGCTCGTAACGCAGGGAAAGCGGAACGCGGTACTTCTCTTCAAGTGAAGCGACGGCGCCTTTGAGGATGGACACCGTATTATCCTGGGGCCCGGTGTCAGCACGCACGCTTCGCAGGGCCACGGCCTCCTCCCTTCCCTTGCGCCTGGCTTCGAGCTTGCGAATGTCTTTCGCGGCGTTCGCCACCACGCGCAAAAACCAAGTGCGGGTTTCAAGGGGAGGGGCTCCGGTCCGGAGTTGCTGCAGCGCATTGGAGTAGGCCTGCTGCACCGCGTCCTCGGCCTGTTCCGGCGAACCGATGATGCGCATCGCAAGCTGATAGGCCGCGCTGTTGAGTCCGACCAGGCGCGAGACAGCTTGATCGCGGGCCTGGTCTTGCCTTGCGGTTGCGCGGCTGCCTTGCATCATCAACGCCGACTCCAACGGCCCCTACCTCCACTCTACCTCCTGTCCCACGACACGGCAAGCACGTCCGGCGGAAGAAAATCCCGAAGAACCTTCTGGTCGCTTCACGGCCCACCAGAGGTCGGTTCGACGGGGGACCCCCGCTCGTTTTTCTCCGCGCGCCCCGCGGCTCTGGAGCTTCGGCAGAAGCGGATCGATGCGTTGCCGCTGCTCCTCGGTGAACAACACGGTTCGATCCATAGGCAAGATCCCTTATGGATATTGCCGGCCAACGACTTGCGGGAGCTTGTGAAATGGCTTTCAGACGAGTCTTGGAGGAAACGTCCGAGAGGCCGTGCCTCAGAGACGTCGTCCGCGCCGCCTGCATATCCGACAACCGCACTTCAATAGGGCTTGGCGGCGCGGGGCGCTTCCCCTATCCCACCTTCACCTCGAAGCCGGCCGCGGCCGAGCGGTAGAGCGCGTCGAGCACGGACAGGACCGTGACGCCGTCCTCGCCCGTGGCGACGGGTGTTTCCCCGCCGGCGCAGCGCGCGGCGAAGGCCTTGAGAAGATTCACGGGCGCGGGCGGACCCTCGGGGAAGTCGAGGGGCGAGGAGACCATCTCCGCGCCCTCGGCACGCCAGAGCGTGACGCGATTTTCGGCGCCGATCTCGAGTTCGGCCCCGCCCTTCGTGCCGTAGAGCATGACGCCCCGGCCGCTCGGGCCGTTATGTGCCCAACTCGCCTCGATGCGGAGCGCGCGCCCTTCCTCGCACCGCACGAGCCCGAGCCCGAGGTCTTCGACATCGACGACGCCGTCCGGGTCGCCGTCGCCGTAGCCCTCGATCGTCGAGCCGGTCGCGCGCATGCCCTCGAGCAGCTTGTGGAAGGCGACGCCCGCGACCGAGACCGGTTGCGGGCGTCCCGCGAGCCACCAGGAGAGGTCCAGCATGTGGACCCCGAGGTCGATGAGCGGCCCGCCGCCGGAGAGCTGCTTGTTGGTGAACCAGCTCCCCAGGGCCGGCGACCCGCGCGCGCGCAGGAACCAGGCGCGCGCGAGGTAGATCTCGCCGAGATCGCCTGCCTCGATCGCGCGCTTGAGCGCGGTCACGTGCGGGTGGAACCGGTGATGGCAGCCGACCGCGAGGACGCGGCCGGCCTCCCGCGCGGCGGCCACGATATCGCGCGCCTCCCCGGGCGTGCGCGCGAGCGGTTTTTCGCAGAGGACGTGCTTATCCGCCTCGAGCGCCGCGATCGAGGCCTCGGCGTGGAGGGCGTTCGGCAGCGCGACGAGGACCGCGTCCACGCCGGGCGCGGCGAGGAGCGCGCGGTAGTCCTCGAAGTGGCGCGCGATGCCGCGCTTGCGCGCGACCTCTTCGGCGCGGCCGGGGCGGTTGTCGGCGATCGCCGCCACCTTGATTTGGGGGACCTTCTCGAGCGCGGGCAGATGGTTCATCTGCACCACGCCGCCGGCGCCGATGAGTCCGAGTTGCAGGCGTGCCATGTGTTTCCTCCCTGTGCGCTGCACCACATTGAATGTCCGCGCCTTCTACCGCTCGCGCGCGGCGATGTCAAGCACCGCGCCGCCGGGAAGGCCCTTGACGCATCGCGCCGGACGCGGCAGAATGGCAGGCTGGAACGCGGGCGGCGCGGGGGGCAAGCCATGATTCTTCTCAAGATATTTCTGTGGCTTGCGGCGCTCATGTGCCTGGCCGGACTCGCGCCGCTCCTCGCGCCGTTCGCGGTGATCGAGGACGCGCTTTTTTATTTCGGAATGAAGCCGCCGGTGTCGACGCCGATCTTCGAGTACGCGCTGCGCACGGCCGCCGGCTGCTTTGTCGGGCTCGGGTTCTTCTACGCCAAGCTCGCGACGCACCCGAGCCGGTACGGGCGCCTCGTCCCGGTGGGCGCCTTGGTGCTCGTGCTCGTGGGCGTGACGTGCATCGCCGCCGGGTTCGCGGCAGGGCTGCCGAACCTCTGGTTCCTCTGTGAGGCGGCCGCGCCCGTCGTGCTGGGCCTCGCGATTTACGTCACCTGGCACGCCACCAAGAAGCGGCATTAGGAGCGCCCTTTCTCGCGCCCGCCCCGGGCGTGACCGGGCAGAATCGGCTTTTTCGGCCGCGTCTTTGCGCGTCCCCCGCCCGCGGGGTATAATCCCAAACGGAGGGACGTCGCGCACATGTCCGACGAAGACCTGAGACTCGGCAAGCTCGCCCTCGCCCGGGGGCTCGTCTCGAAGGACCAGATGCGCGAGGCCCTCGACATCCAGAACCGCATCCAGAGCGAGATGGGAGTGACGAAGCAGCTCGGCGACATCCTCGTCGAGAAGAACATGGTCTCGGCCGAGGGGCTCGCCGGACTCCTGTCCGAGCAGAAGAAGAGGACGCGCAAGGAGATCGGCGGGTACGAGCTCGTCAGCCGGTTGGGCGCCGGCGGCATGGGCGCGGTCTACAAGGCGCGGCAGAAGTCGATGGACCGGCTCGTCGCGCTCAAGGTGCTCCAGCCGCGCATCGCCAAGAACCAGGAGTTCATCTCGCGCTTCTTCCGCGAGGCGCGCGCGGCGGGCCGGCTCACGCACACGAACATCGTGGCCGGCATCGACGTGGGCGAGGCCGACGGCTTCCACTACTTCGCGATGGAATACGTGAAGGGCGAGTCGGTCGCCGATCGCATCGAGCGCGAGGGCGCGCTGCCCGTCGAGGTCGCGCTGGAGCTCGCGATCCAGACCGCGCGCGGGCTCGCCTACGCGCACAAGCATGGCATCGTGCACCGCGACATCAAGCCTGACAACATCATGATCACGCCCGACGGTACGGCCAAGATCTGCGACATGGGGCTCGCGCGCTCCACCGAGGGCGAGGATCAGACCCTCACCCAGACCGGCATGGCCGTGGGCACACCGCACTACATCGCGCCCGAGCAGGCCAAGGGCGAGCGCAAGCTCGACGCGCGCACCGACATTTACGCCCTGGGCGCCACGATCTGCCACATGATCTCGGGCGCCCCGCCCTTCAGTGGCGACTCGATCGCCGTGATCCTGATGAAGCACATGACCGAGATGCCGCCGCTCCTCGACGAGGTCCGCCCCGGGGTGCCGCACGCGCTCGCGATCGTGGTGCAGAAGATGCTCGAGAAGGATCCGGACGCGCGCTACTCCTCCTGCGAGGTCCTGATCGAGGACCTCCGGGCCGTGCGAACCGGGAGCGCGGTCAGCGCGCCCGAGCCGGTCATCGGCTTCGCGCCGGAGGTCGCCCCCTCGGCCTCCTATCGCTCGGCGGGCGCGCCGCCGACCGGGATGCATCCGCCGGTCCCTCGCGCGCCCGTCGTGTCCGGGGAGCCCGCGGCGCCGCGGCCGGCCGCGCTGCGGCCCGCGGTCGTGGCCGGCGTGATCGTGGCGGCCGTGGGCGTGCTCGTCATCGTTCTCCTCTCCCGCCGCGGGCCGCGCGAGGAGGCGCCGCCCAAGCCGCCGGGGCCGCCCGAGCCGGACGCGTCGCCGGTCGTCGTGGAGCCGACGCCGGAGCCGACGCCGACCGTACAGCAGCCGGCTCCTCCCTCTGTGGAGGAGCTTGTAGCCAAGGGTTTCCGCGCCGCGGAGGAGTACGCGCGGAACCACCCGAAGGACTTCGAGCGGACCATCGAGAACTTCGAGGACGTGCGTGACATGGCCAAGCGCAAGGGTGTCCTCGAGTACGCGGTCAAGGCGCACGACGCGATCGCGCGCGCGGAGAAACTCTGGGACGAACATGAGCTCGCCGCGTACGGGGCACTGCTGAAGCGCGCAGAGAAGCCGGGCCCGCAGGACCGCCCGGCGGACCTTATCCGCGAGTTCCAGGCGGCGCGCGGGCGGGCCCGGCGCCCCGCCGTGCAGGAAAGAATCGCCGCGGCGATCGAGCGCCTGCGCGCGCTGCGAGGGCCGTGGGTGAAGAAACGCTTCGAGGGTGCGCTGGCCGCCGCCGAGGCGCGCCGCTTCGACGAGGCGTACCGGCTCCTGGAGGAGGCCGAGCGCGACGCGCCGCCGGACCTGCGCTTCCGCGTCCCCGAGGTCCGCCGCCGGATCGAGTCGATCGAGGGCGAGGAGGCCGTGCGCGCGCGGCACGAGCGCGAGGCGGCGCTGGAGGCGGTGCGCGAGGCCTGGGAGAAGGCCATGGCCCGGGGCGACCTCGCGGCGGCGAAGGACGCGCTCGCCCGGGCGCGGAAGATGCTCGGGGGCGAGCCTGAGGAAGGGTACGAGGACGCGAAGCGCCTGACCGAATGCTGCGACGCGTTCGCGAGGGCGGTCGTCGAGGGCGTAAAGAACAAGAAGGGCCAGGTCCAGACGCTCACCGGCATCCGCGGGCGCATCGGCGAGTACGACGAAGCCGGCGAGCGGATCGAGCTCAGCCTGAGCGGCGCGGGCAGCATGTACGTGCCGCTCGCGCGGCTGAGCGTGGAGGAGCGGCTGCGCATGGCCGACTGCGCGGACCCGGCGAAGACGCCGGGCGCGCTTGCGCTCGCCGCCGCGGCGTTCCTCCTCTTCGAGGGCGAGCAACCGAACGTCGGCCGAGTCAAGCTCTACCTCGCCGCGGCCGAGCGCGGCGAAAAGGATGTCGGCTTCCTGGAGCGGCGTCTGGGGGGGCCGGAGCACGGCGAGCCCGGCGACCGACCGCACGAAGTGCGCGGGCCGCACGAGCCTCCCGAGCGCGAGATGCACTTCAACTTCGAGAACGCCGGGAACGGCGCCGAGTTCCAGAGAACCTTCGAGTTCTTCCGCCGGGGCCGGGGGCGGAGTGGCGGGAAGATCGGGCCCGGCGGTATGCAGATCCCGCTCGACGCCGGCCAGTGGGTCTTCGTGATCGCGCGCGACGCTTGGTTCGGGAACGAGTTCGAGAGCGAGGCCATGTTCGAGGTGAAGCGGGGGGACGGGGAGCTCGACTTCGGATTCCTGCTCGCGGGCACGCCGGAGAAGCCGGAGCTTTTGCTCCAGATTCACTACAGCCCGGCCCAGCGCCGTGCGGGCACATGGCTCGCGTGGCACGAGGGCGGCCGCATCACCCGGCGGCTCGCGGCGAACTGGGACGACGAACTCTACAACCCGGAGGGGAGGTACGTCCTGCGCGTGGAAAAGCACGGAGCGCACCTGCGCGCCGAACTCAACGGGCGCGAGCTCTTCGCCAGGGACCTGGACGGACGGGACGAGAATCGCGTCCGCCACGAGCGCCTGGGCCTCTTCGTCTATGCGAAACCCGGGGGCGGCGAATGCGAGATCTCGCTCCGCGAGGTGCACGTGATGTGGCCGCCGGGCGGCGAGATCAAGCCCCCGACCGGGAAGAAGCCCGGCCCGCATCCATACGAGCCGCGCGAGCCGCATGAGCCATACGATCCTTACAAGCCCCGTCTTCCGACGGACCGCCGGCCGTTCCGGCCACATCCGCCTCCGCAGTGATGTAAGGGAAATTGGGAGGAAGGCCGCCAGCGGCGCTTGGCGCGGCGCGGCCGCGTGCTACTCCTTCTTCTCCTCCTCCGGTTTCGGATAGTGGATGTCCATGAATTGGGCGAACGGGGCCTGGCAGGACGGCTTCTGCTCCGAGGCTGGCAGCCCGCGGCGCCGGCCGGCCTGGCCGCGGACCTTCTCGCGCTGCTTGTGGATCTTGAGCCGGGCGTCGGAGATCGACTCCTTCTCGAAGCCGCCGAGCATGAAGACGAACTCCCGGCAGGGGCGGATGAGGCGGCCGAACTTCTCGGCCGTGTCGAGGGCCCGGACCTTCTTGCGGCGGTCGCCGAACTCGCGCACGAAGGCGGAGCGCGCGTGGAGGTACACATCCGGCCGCACGTTCTCGCGGTACGAAAGCGCGGCGACCGGGAGCGCCTCGATCGAGAGCTTCGACTGCCCCTTCTTGACCATCTTCATCCACCGGTCGAGCGCGCGGTCGATCTGGCGGAGGATCTCGCGATCGCCGGTCTCGTCGTAGAGCATGGCGTATCCCTCGAGCGCGGCGCCGAGCGCGGCCGGGTCCACCTGTTCGGCCTTCTTCCAGAAGAGATAGCGGCTCGACTGCTTCCACGCGAGCGCCTCGCGGTAGACCCCCCGCGCGCGCGCGAGGTAGTCGCCGCGGCCGGTGGCCTGGTAGGCGGCCAGGAGCGAGTCGATCGCGCCCGGCAGGCTGTGAAGGTCCTGGCGCGAGGCCGGGTGCGGCGTCCTCCGGACGAACTCCGAGGCGCGCAGCGCGAGCTCCTTCGCTCGCGGCGAGCCCGTGAAGAAGTACAGGTCCCACAGCCCGCGGACGTGCGAGCGGCGGGCGTTGCGTTCGACCTGGGCAAAGGGGCCGGAGGCGCGGACGTGCTCGCGGGCGCGCCCGGGCCGCGGCGCGCCCACGAGGAGCGCGTCCGGGTGCCAGGCCACGTGGCCGACCTCGCCGGAGTGGAGCGCGTGCGCGCAGGCGATCTCGAGGAGATGCGTGTTGCCCGTGCGCGCGAATGCGAGGAAGAGGAGGTGCGGCATGTCGTAGGCGTTGTTGGCCCAGCGCGTCTCCCACGGCCGCTTGGGCGGGGGGCTCGAGAAGGCGGTGAAGTCGCCGTAGTTGAGGAAGCCGTACTCGTGCGCCGCCGGGTGGTAGTTGTACTTCGCGCCCGCCCAGCGGAGCTCCTGGAGCTTCTGGATCGAGAGGTCCAGCGTTCGGTCGAAGCGGTCGATGAGCGTCCGGTTCCCCGAAGTGAGGAGGGGCCCCCCCCGCTCGGAGAGGCGGTCGAAGACGCGCGTCTCGCGGCAGTACCAGCTCGGCTGGCTGAGGATGCGCAAGGGGGCCCCCGCGCGGCCGGCCGCGGCGGCCGCGGCGGCCCCCACGTCCTCCTCGCTCAGCTCCAGGCGGAACGTGGTCGTGCGCCCCACGCCCGACCAGAGGCGCAGGTTCCTCGAATTCGCCGGGTGGATCGCGAGGCGCAGGCGGCCCTCGGGCGTCGCGGCGAGGGCCTTGGGCGCGAGCTCGGAGGCCTCGCGGATCGCCAGCGCGACCGTGGTGTCCTCCGAGCGCACGGCGAGCGCGCCGAAGGGGCGCTTCGTCCGAATGGAATTGCCCGCGCCCGTCTCCCGCGGGACCCTCTTGTTCTTCGGCTTCGGCAGCACCGCGCCGATGGCCTTGGACGTGCGTGCGTCCTGGACCCACAGCTCCGCGCCGATGCCCGGCTCGATCTTGCCGGTCAGGGGCTCGGTCGAGGTCAGGATCGCGACCTTGCTCTTAGGCGCGGCGAGGCGGCAGGTGAAGTCGAAGTCGATCGCCTGGACGGCCGTCAGCCCCACGCCGCGCGGCGGAGGTGCGGCGCCCGGGCCCTTCTCCTTCTTCGCCTCTCCCTCCCCCTCTTTCGCCCCCTCGCCCTCCGTTCTCTCCGGCGCGGGCGGCTTCGGCGCCGGGCGCGGCGTGGGCCGCGTGCCCCCGGGCCAGCCCGCATCGGCCGCCTCGATGGTGTGCTCGATCTCGAGGCCGGGGGAGTCGGCCCAGGCGATGAAGCGCGTCACGTGCCGGAAGATCGCCTTGCCCTTGTCGCCCACGTACCGCCCGCGGACCCGGACGATGACGCGCAGCGGGTTGTCCTCCTCGATATCGACCCGGCCGTAGCGGTCGCGGGCGGTGTGATAGATCTTCCCGCCGACCGTGACGGAGGGACCGTCGGTCGCGCGGGCCTCCAGAATGGGGCCCTTCTCGCCGTAGTTGCTCTCGCCCGTCGGGTCGTACCAAAGCTCGTGGATGCCGTCGAAGCCCGGCCCGAGGATCTCGAACTTGAGGTAGCCGGTGTCCACGGTGATGCGTCCGGTCTGGCCGGGCGCGGCGCCGGTCCCCCAGTCGTACTTTCCGCCGCCCGCGGCCG
>Ga0272441_10007583_pt1 | contig 17583 bp, 19 predicted proteins | sample SSMProp6N_FD_193582 | JGI IMG/M metagenome (GOLD analysis project Ga0272441, IMG submission 193582) | Marine sediment archaeal communities from Little Sippewissett salt marsh, Falmouth, MA, United States - SSM-Prop-6N | ecosystem: Environmental > Aquatic > Marine > Wetlands > Sediment ...
TCTCTACTTCGTCACTGCGAGGGGCAAGTCGTTCTACCGTCAGTTGATGCAGAGCCCGGTTGTGGCGGTCTCAGCTATGACCGCGAACTGGGTCGCGATACGACTCGTTGGTACTGTCAGGAGAGTCGAGGGCAGAGCACTGGTGGACCGTGTGTTCGAGGCGAACCCCATGATGAATGACATCTATCCGGGTGAGACGCGGGACATTCTCGACGGCTTCCACCTACACAAGGGAAGAGGTGAGATGTTCGACCTCTCCTCGTCTACTCCAGGCAGAGAGCGTTTTGCTTTCGGAGGAGCGCACGTCAACCGCCAGGGATACTTCATCAACGAGTCCTGCATCTCATGCGGAGCCTGTGCTGAGGCGTGCCCCGAGGGGATCATCTCCGAGGGCAAGCCGTATGTCATAGATGCCCGCAATTGTCTGGAGTGCGGACGTTGTGCCGAGGTTTGTCCGGTCGGCGCCATCGAAGCGGCGGCAGGGCTGTAGTTCGATAGAGTGCGCACGAGTGGTTAGGTAGGAACGGACGGCCTGCTACGGGCGTTCGAAACGTAGCGCGATGAAGCCGGCGCCGGGGATGGCGCCGCGCCGGACGGCATGGCCGGAGAAGTGAGTCTCAGTCGGAGGACGGAGCAGAGCGCTCGCCGCATCCTTGAGTACAAGGCCGGCGGCTGCCGCCTGGAGTACCACCTCCTCAACATCCAGGAATCGGGCTCTCGAATACAGAGGGTGACCCTCCGCTCCCTTGCGACAGTAGTGCTGCCCCCAGGGGCTGCTTCGTGGGACGATGGCGGCTACCAGGGTCCCTTTGCGTTGTAGCACCCGGCTACATTCCCGTATCGCTAATGACGAGTCATTGCAGAAGCTCAATGCGACGACCACAAGGACGCCTTCAAGACAGCCATCTGTTAGTGGCAGAGCCTCGGCGTTGCCGACGATTGTCCCCATGCCTCGTTTCGATGCCCTCTTCAGCATTGGAGGTGAGGGGTCCAACGCATATCGCACTCCAAGCCTGGATCCGAAACGACCGGTGCCCGCTCCAACTTCCAGCCACCTCTTGCCTCCACGTCCCTTCACGAGAAGGACGCAGTCGAGTTCCTCGCGGTAGATGAGGCTGCCTTCGGGTGACTCGTACCACTCGTCGTACCGGGGAGCCAGTTGATTGAACGGATTCTCCATGGCTTTGTACTACGATAAGACATAATAGTCTCACGCGTCTATAGCTGGAGCAAGGACTGCGAAGGAAATTGCGGTTCCACAAGGGGGGATTGTCTAGGATTCGGTCTGTGGCTCTTCCCCTGACAGCGCGTCGAGTTCGGAAGCCATGGATTCGCAATCGAGTCCTTCCTTGCGGGCGCGAAGGTCGAAATAGATGAGCAGATTGCCCACCACTGTCAGTGGCGCTACCACCAGGGAGACCAGGAGGGCGTCGAGACCGGGCAGGGGTGTGCCGATGCTCTGCAACCCCAACTGAATCCCTCCGACGATCAGGCCGATGGTGAACAGCAAGGCGAACGTGCGAGGCATCGCGCCCGAGACCAGCGTCCAGCTTCGAACGATGGCCTCGACCGTGCTCTTTTGCTCGAACAGAGCTGCAAAAATCGCAAACATCAGTCGTATCACCAGGTACACGGCTATTATGGCCGTCAGCGCCAGTAGCACGTAGCCGAACACGCTGCCGGTAGCCCCTGCCACGGTTGCGAGGCTGAGCGGAAGTCCGGCAACCAGTCCGGCGAACAGACTTGCTCCCAGCATGGAAGGCAGTCTTCGAAGGGAAGCGGAATAGGCACGGCCGATCGATATGCTGCGACCTGCAAGCGATTGGCCTGTCGCCTCGGCTACTGCTCCGCTCATCGCGAGGAATCCGAGCATGTAGAGGACGACATAGGCCATGAGTCCCCACATCTGTCCCATTGATATTGGAGGCTCACCCTCAGGCGTCACACCGGCTATCTGTGTCATGAACTCGGCACCAAACGTGAGGACTCCGGCTACGACAAGGGGCACCGTCACCAGGGCCGCAATAGTGGTCAGTGAGAAGATGTTCCGCAGATACTGCTTGAAGGTCTGGCTGACGATGCCGACCAGGCTGCGTGGCCCGGGTCCCGGTGGTTCTGGCTGGATACTCATAATGTGGCCTGACGTAAAGAAGGCCCCGGCTTGTTTCCGGGGCCCGGTGTCTGTGCGTACAAATCTTCCGCACAAGTTCTATGGCGTACGAATAATCTAAGGCGACGAGGCGACCTATGTCAAGTTTCTCAGGTCAGTGTCCAGGGTTGGCTAGTCTGAGGGGCGCGACTCGCCTCCCCCGCAGTCTTACGGTACGCGCTCCGGCCGCCTATCGTTTTCTGCCCGCGCTTGACAAAGCGTTTCAATTGCTGGAGTATTGACTAGATATGCTATATGGGTCATAGAGTCAGAGACCCCGCTGGGTGTGACGATGGCGCAAAACGAAGAGCGTAGACAGAGGATTCTTGATGCGGCCGCCATGTTGATCGGCCGCTATGGCTATGACAAGACCACGATTGACGATATTGCCGGGGAGGCGGGAGTGAGCAAAGGAGCAGTGTACCTGGAGTTCAGGAGCAAGGAGGCCCTGTTCGAAGAGCTGCTGCTTCGAGAAATGAGGGACTATGCCCGGGAGTGGATACGCCGCATAGATGAGGACCCACAGGGCGGCACTATAGGTGCGATGTACAAGAACAGCCTCTACGCCATGAGCGACAACCATTTCATGGGGGCCATGCTCGGGCGCGACAAGCGCACCTTTGGCAACTACCTGCACAAGCGCGACAACTTCTTCCAGCGCATGCAGGAGCGCCAGGAGGAATCCTCCCGGTACACCTTCGTGAAGTTGATGCAGGAGGCTGGCGCCATCCGCAACGACCTGGACGCGCGGGTGGTTGCGCACATCATGAACATCATCGGCTGCGGGATGCTTGCCGTTGACGATGTCACACCCGCAGCAGAAAGGCCATCCCTCGATGAGACGCTGGAAGGAATTGCTGTAGTCATGGACGCCGCGCTGACACCACTCAACGGCGTTGATTCCTCAGTGGGCAAGGCCTTGCTTCACAAGGTCTATCGGTCGGGTATGGAGCAGTACGATGAGTCAGTCAAAGAAGTCGGCAGAGGTGACAACCGATGATAAATGTCAGGGACCTGCGCTTTCGCTACCCCGGTGCTGACGAGGACACATTGCATGGCCTGGATTTCGACATAGCCGAGAAGGAGATATTCGGCTTTCTGGGACCGTCAGGGGCCGGCAAGTCCACAACCCAGAAGATACTCATAGGGCTTCTGAAGGGCTATGCCGGGAACGTCACCGTGTTGGATCACGAGGTCAGTGGATGGGGGCAGGACTACTACGAGAAGCTGGGTGTCTCTTTTGAAATGCCAAATCACTACCTCAAGCTGACCGCACTGGAGAATCTCGAGTATTTCAGGTCACTCTACGCAGGCGACACATACGAGCCTCTCGAGGTCCTGGACTGGGTAGGACTGTCGCATGACGCGAAGAAACGGGTGGCTGAGTACAGCAAAGGCATGAAGGTCCGCCTCAATGTCGCGCGCAGCATTATCCACATGCCACGCGTCTTGTTTCTCGATGAACCGACGAACGGCCTGGATCCTGTCAATGCTCGCAGAATCATGGAGCTCATTCTGGCTTTGCGAGACAAGGGCACAACTGCCTTTGTGACGACGCACGACATGATGGTAGCGGACAGGCTTTGCGACAGGGTGGCGTTCATCACGACCGGGAACATCAGCACCGTAGACTCTCCAGAAAGCCTGAAGAAGCAGTACGGCAAACGTACCGTGGTCGTTGAGTATGCCGAAGATGGCAGCGGTCCGACATCCAGGGAGTTCTCCCTCGACGGACTTGGCGAGAACCTTGAATTCGCAGAGTTGCTGAGGACGGCCGGCAGAGTGGAGACGATTCACTCGCAGGAGACGACACTTGAGAACGTCTTCATACAGGTGACCGGACAGGAGCTTGCGGAATGACGCGCCTGACGTCGGCAATGAAGACCGACTCGACAGTGCAGGTGCGCAACAACTACTACTCGGTTGCGGTCGCCGCAGGCATCATCACTGCCGCTGTGCTGTCGCAACTCGTTGGCGCCGACAGTCTGTCGTATGCGGTTCCCGTCGTCGTTCTGCTGGTGACAGGCGGCACAGCGATGCTGTACGTCATGGGGCTCATCATCTTCGAAAAGGACGAGGGGACGCTATACGCCACTATCGTTTCTCCTCTGCGCGTACCTGAATACCTCTGGTCCAAGATCCTCACCCTCTCGGTCCTGGCGTTGTTTGAGACCTTCATAGCGGTTGGGGGCGCGATGCTCATTATCGGTCGGTCGAGCGCAATCGAATTGCCTGCCATACCGCTGCTGATAGTGGGTGTCCTGGCGGTAGGCGTCATTTATACGCTTGCCGGCATCATCCTTGTGGTCAGGTACGACAAGATTACTGCCGCACTGGTACCCATGGGAGCGATAGGGGCTGTGCTCCAGTTGCCCGCCTTGTACTTTCTGGGCTGGTTCCAGCATCCCGCTTTGCTGTTGATTCCGACGAGCGCGCCAACGATGCTGATGCAGGGTGCGTTTGTTCCTCTCGAGATGTGGCAGTGGGTCTATGCGTCAGCCGTTACCGTCCTGATGGTGGCAGTGCTGGCGTTCTGGGCCAATCGTGCATTCCTCAGGCACGTTGTCATGGGGGCGAGGTAGCGACATGAGCAAGCTGCAACTTGTACGCAGGGCAGGACTGAACGATATCAAGCTCGTTGCGCGTGACGGATTCCTTGTCATGATGCTGTCGATGGTAGTGGTGTTCGGGCTTGTCCTCAGGTTCGGTCTGCCGTGGATGGATGGCCAACTCGCCGCAGTCGGGGTCCTGCCGTCCGCGACGATTCCTAGCCGCCTGTCGGACTACTACGCTCCCATCGTTGCCTACATGGCCTTCTACACCGGAGCGCTCATGATTGGCACGATTATCGGCTTTGTTCTGCTTGATGAGAAGGATGAACGGACTATCGAGGCGATGATGGTCACGCCCGTACCCCTGAGTTGGTTTGTTCTGTACAGGGCCGTTGTGCCGGCGCTGATAGCGTATGTGGTGGTCGCGGCCTTCTTCCTGTTCATCAACCAGGCGCTTGTTCCTCTCTGGCAACTGCTTCTGCTGTGTGTCGGTGCAAGCCTGACCGCTCCCATCATCACCCTCTTCTTCGCGACATTCGCGGAGAATAAGGTGCAGGGTTTCGCCATGGCGAAGTTCGTTGGGTTGGCGGGTTGGGTCATTCTGCTTGGCTGGTTTGTTCCTGAACCCCTGCAGTGGCTGATGGGGCTGTTTCCCCCGTTCCTTGTGAGCAAGGCGTACTGGATGGCTCTCGACGGGAGCCCCATGTGGTGGATGGTCCTGGTCGTGGGGATTGCGCTGGAGATGGTAGCGATACTGGTGCTGATACGACGGTTCTCGCGTCGGGCGTTTCACTGACTCTCCGCGAATGCTCCTTGTTGAAGCACGTGTCGTGCGGGCTTGTACCCTCGAAGTGGCGCGAGTATTGTAACCGCATGTCACAGTGTTCTATCTCCCCTCGTAGCCGGTCTATCGGCCGTTTCTTTCTTACCGGTGTGGCGTTGGCCGTGGCGGGATTCATCGGTGCGGCTGCTGCTGTCCTGCTTGTCTCGCTGACGATGAGGGACAGTGCCGAGTTCGGCGCTCTCGGGCTGGCACTCGGAGGAGCGATGCTGGCGTATCCTCTCGGGGTTATCGGCGGACTGTTCGTGCTGAGGCGTGCGCTGAAGATGCCCGGGTCGATTGTCTTCGGCGTCGTCGGGGCCATCGTCGGCGCTGCACTTGCTGTGGGGCTTGCCAACTTCGTGAACCGGAGCCCCGATCCTGGTATCGCCGTCGTTCTGTACTTCATCCTCGTTCCTGCCCTCGCTTCTGTCGGCCTCAGGATGGGGGACGGAAGGTCGCCACGCGCTGTTAGAACCAGGAAATCTCCCGACGCCAAATAACAGGCCTGCCAATTGGAAGCGGATAGCAAAGAGCCACGCTCCGTCTACTTTGACCTGCAAGCCGGTTGGGGTGTTTCCAAGCACATCGGAGGAGCGGCCGCGACGCGCGAGTTGGCATCCTTCTGCTCCATCGACGGCTCTTCAAACGTCCTCGTGGCTGGTTGTGGAAACGGCTTCTCCGCTTGCATGCTGGCGCGAGAGCTGGGATGCAAGGTGGTCGGTGTCGACATCAATCCCGCAATGGTCGAGCGGTCCATTCAGCGTGCGCGCAAGATGGGTCTTGCGAAAAGAACCGCGTTCACGGAGGCCGATGCCACGGCGTTGCCGTTTGTTGAAGAGCAGTTCGACGTTGTCTTCAGCGAGTCCGTGAATTCCTTCATGCTGAGTCCGGTGTCCGCGCTACGCGAGTACCGCCGTGTGCTGGTGGAGGGTGGTAGATTGGGTTTCAACGAGTGTGTTTGGCTGTCGCCGCCGCCTGCGGGACTCAAGAGATACATGGAACGTGTCACAGGTGCACGCTTTCTTGGGATGCACGATGGTTGGGATGCTCTGCTGTGGGAGGCGGGATTCGAGTCGCCGAGCGTATCGATTCGCAGGATGTCCATTGTTCGCCAATGGCAGTCCGAGGGCGAGCAGCTTGACGCAGCCGACGTAGCGCGTGCCTGGCTGGGTCTGCCGCGGGCGATATTCACGAACGCTGACAGCCGACGCTGGATGTTGTCTACCCTTGCCATGCCTCCGTCCATCGTGAGACTGTTTCACTACTTCGGCTATGGCCTGTTCACCGCGACGAAGCTGGCGTGACGTCCTGGCGCACCCGGAGGAAACCGGAGTACGGTGGGTGAACAGGTGGTGATCGGGAGGTTCCCCTGAACAAATTGGACTACACAGTAAGACGCAGCACGCGGGCGCGTCACGTGTGGCTTCGCATCTCTCCCGGCGGAACACTGGTGGTTGTCTTGCCGATTGGCTATGATGCGCGCCGCGTGCCCTCTTTGCTTGAGGCGAAGCGCGCGTGGATTGAGCGAACCACCAGAAAGCTGCGGTCTGCACATGTTGCGTTGAATGCGGGAGAGCGTGGACACGTCCCTGAGCGCGTCAGATTCGCGGCTACCAACGAGGAATGGACTGTGCAGCGCCGTGAATCGGTAGCCGCACGCACTACGGTGCGCGAGAAGGTCAGCGGGGTACTGGAGATCGTCGGGGACACTGGCGAAACCGACAAGTGCCGCGAAGCGCTGCGGCGTTGGCTGGTGCGGTCAGCGCGCAGCCGACTCGAGCCGTGGGTGCGGGAACTGGGGACTGAGTTGGGATTCCGGGTAGGGCGCGTCTCTGTACGGTCGCAGCGGACGCGATGGGCGAGCTGTTCAAAGAAAGGGGACATAAGCCTCAACACGAGGCTCCTTTTTGTGCAGCCGGAACTCGCGAGGCATGTCTTGATACACGAGCTGTGCCACACGAGACAGTTGAATCATTCGGCGAGGTTCTGGTCGTTGCTGACGCGCCACGACCCCGACTGTGCGAGGCATCGTCGTGAACTCAAGGAAGCCTGGGGTCAGGTGCCGGAGTGGCTGATAGATGGGCAGGTGCAAGGGCCGCCGACCGTAGATTGAAACGCCGGCAAGTTCTTGTCCTACCTGCGGCTTCCGTGCGCGAACCTTGACTACGTGTCGTCTTCGTCGTCTGATTCGTCGCTGTCTTCAATGGACGTGGCACAGGATGGAGCGCATCCGCTGCGAGTGGGGGTGGAATAGCTGGTCTGCTCAGAACCGCCCGATTCCATGCCAGCCGCAAACCCTTCCGCGTAACCCTTTGAATAGCCGTCCAGATAGCCCTGCTGGTAAGCGTTCGTCACCGCGTCCTCGGCGGGTGTACGCGACGCGTCGTCATTTGCGCACGAAGCCAGGCCGACTATTGCGGCGATGAATACTGCCACCGCGCCAACTGCTGCTATGTAATACAGTCTGTTCATGGGGCTCTCCCTCTCGCCCGGGCCTCTCAATACCTAGAACGCATAGAGACCGATTCCGGTTGAATCCGAGTCCCGTTTTTTTCGTGCAGCATGGAGTGTAGCGCCGACGGGGTGGCCCGTGCCAATCGGGAGGTTCACTCTTCCCTTCCGGCCAGGCGATAGTCCTGTGCGTCAGCGCTAGGACGTGCCCGAATCGCGAGTCTGTCGCTCGTGCGCGATGCGTTCGTAGCGCTCCTGAGCTTCCAGGGCGAGACGCTTCACTTCGGCGTACTCTTCGCGGGCCGAGACGCTTGGGAAGACCAACTCGCGCTTGCCTTCGTAGGGTACCTCCTCCGGGGGGTAGAGGTACTTCATGGTCAGTTGCCAGAGTTGTTCGTCGGCGGCCTTGTACTCATCAAGCGCTGCCTCCACCTCGGGATCTTCAGAAACCTTGTAACCCTCGAAAGACCGGCGACCCTTTTTTTCTTCTGCTTCCATCGTCGTCTCTCCTCTAGCCCGAAGGCACACTGATGGTGAGGTGACACCAGGCATCCTGTCTGGCGTAGTTCTCAAGCATCAACCAGTAGTAGTCGCTATCGAGGGCCGCAATGGCCCAGCCTATCTGCCACTTGCCCTCGTTCCTCGTGAGCTTCTGGAAGTACCCGCCGCTGTCCGACTCGAGAGGTGGCACGTAGTCGTGCGCGTGCGCCAGGTCGAAAGGCGCGCTTCCGGGCAACAGCATAACCGAGACTCCCTCGGTGCCTGTGGAAAGATTCGCTCCGAGTGGCACGCTGCCCTCCATCACAATCTCGACAGTCTCCCCCTTCTTGAGAAAGAACCGGGTGTAGTATCGATTGTAGCGCGTGTAGGGTAGACCGCGCGATACGACCTCATCCAGCGTGAGGTCTCGCCATTCCTCATGGGCTTCAGGAGGGATGGTCTCGTAGTTCTGCAGCACGAAGGTTGCGTTCTCAATGAATCCGTCACCCGGATTGTTCTCCAGTACCGGCGTTTCAGGGTCTTGTGGGTCGTCGCCTCCAATGGAGCACGCGCCGACTACGATGAGAAGCACCGCTGCTGCCACGGTGGCAGCAGCAAGAATCCCACGCCTTCCGCGGAACCCTGGAGGCGGCTGTTCAGGGGGCACAACAGTTGTCACGGTGTTTTCATTGTGGCATAAGCGACAAGACGAAAACAGCGGGTCACTGGCTACCGGTGGTAGTACGAGGGACGTCCGACATGACAGCAAGACGTTTGCCCGAGATGTTCATCTTGATGTCTGCAGCGAACTGCACGTCGATGTCAAGTGTCTCTCCGAACAATGACTCCAGAGTGCTTCGTGTTGTCTGCAAAATGGTCGTGTGACCATCAGCGTCATCGCTCTGTGAACCTGCCACCAGTGTTACGGATAGTCGGTTGAGGTCATGCTGGACAATGCGGAACTGCGTAACGCCCAGTTCTGTCAGGGGCGACATGTCCATCTGCATCGGAGCGATGCGCCGGCCGTCGCGTGTATAGAGGAAATCGATTGCCCTGCCGACCATGGGGTGAATCCTGGGCAGCGTCCGGCCACATGGACATTGCCCCGGCATCAGGGCGCCCAAATCGCCGATGGCATAGCGAATGAACGGCATGCCGTAGCTCCGCAGGTTGGTGAAGACGAGTTGTCCGGTCTCTCCCTCACCGACCGGATTCCCTGAGTCGTCAACCACCTCAATTACGAAGTCTTCGATACTTGCATGCAGGCCATCTCGTGCAGGACATTCGGCTGCGGCTTCGAGTAGCTCGTTTGAGCCATAGCGGTTGTATGGCTCGCTACCAAAGACTTCCTTCATGAGCGAATTCTGATGCGGCAGGAGTTGCTCTCCACCCACCATTGAAGCCGTGATTCGGGGTGGGCGTCTGCCGGTGTCCTTGATGTACTGAGCGATGAACGCCAGACCGCTTGGATAGCCCGCAAGCGAACATGGTGCAGCGCATTCGATCGCCCTGAGAATGCTGTCCAGATTCTCCTCAGACACGCTCACCGTATCCAGTCGGGTGAGTCGCTGCAATCGGGAGCTGACTCCCTGGAAGAGCCGCTCGCCAGGAGACTTTCGGCGTGATGTCATCTGGCGGATCGATACATGGGGGTCCCCAACAGCCAGGCCAATCATACTCATGGACCGGTTCCATCGTGGCAAAGCCCACGAAAGCTGGTTGTCGCGAGTCGTGTAGAAATGCATTCGGCTACCTGTTGTGCCACCCGTCCATGAATGCCGCATCCTGGAGCGCGGGTAGTCGTCAGCCAGGAGATCGTTCAGGTTCGCATGGATGATGTCTTTGGTCAGCAGAGGGAGTCTCGTGAGATCCTCGAGCGTCTGGATGTCCTCCGCACTGATTCCGAGTTGGGCGGACATTCGTCGATAGTAGGGAACCTGCTTGAACGCGTACCCTATGAGCGACTTCAGGGCGAGCGTCTGCGCTTCACGGTGGCGCTCGATAGGCCACCACTGTGAATCCTCAAGCTCAGCCCTGCGTTTGGCCACGCGAGTACCTCTCAAGGTATCCAGCACGGGTACCATCACGTGGTGCGCCAGAATTGCGTACGGATTCATCCTAACCTCCCTGGCTCTCGATATCGCTGGCCACTCTGGAGAAGACGAAAGTGTGCTTTCCTGCCAGCTCTCGTATGGCGGAGGGCAGTATCCCGTACTCTGACATCGTCTCCAGGTAGTACGGAACGTGTGTGTACGCGTGGTCAATGAGGTGCTGGAGTCGCGTCGACTGCAGTTCATGGATACGGTCGGCCGTCCACCACTGCGACTCTTCCAGTTCGGCCAGGCACCGCATTGTATGGGCTCCACGCACCGTATCGAGGGCGGGCGCAAGTACGTTTCGTGCCAGAAAGGGATAGAACTTCATGTTAGCTCTTGCGTGTTCGAGGCCCACTGCCCCGTTCGTGAAGCCAGCATTGATGTTACCACCAGGTGCTTGCCGGATGGGTGTGGTGCGATGTGTGGAACAGAGCAGACATCGATGGGGACATCGTCTCCGATGGCGGTTTCGAGTGTCCTGAGTATCGTCCCCTCTCCTTCTCGACGGGATTCCGGGGACAACTCGCTATGCCATTCGAGGAAGGCAGTCACCGAGCCGGCCAGGTCCTGCTCTACGCGGAACTGCCTGACGCCGAGCGGTCCGAATGTATCGAGCCCCAGGTCGGCCCCGAACACCAACCGGCCTGATGGAGTGGCAATCAACTCACTCATTCTGCCGACCATGCCGACGAGACGGGGGAGTTCTCTGCCACATGCGCAGGGAGCTACATCGATTGCGCCAAGGTCTCCTATCTCGTAGCGGATGAATGGCATTGCGTGGTTATGAAGGTTGGTGACAAGAAGTCTCCCCATCTTTCCAGGAGGAACAGCCGACCCGTTGTCATCCACGACCTCGACGACCATGTCCTCAGCCTGGATGTGCATGCCATCGTGTGCCTGACATTCGCTGGCAATGTCGTACACCTCGAACGAGCTGTACTTCGAGAAGGGGTTGGTGCCGAAGACGTCCGTGAGCAATGTTCTCTCGTGGTCCAATAGTTGTTCACCGCCGGATATCAATGCTGATGGCGTGGGTCTTTCCGTCTCGTGGCGCAGGAGGTAGTTTGCGATGAGGGACAGTACGGGTGGCGAGCCTCCAATCCCTTTGAAGTTGCCCCTCGCCAGATTCTCGGCGATTAGTGGAACCGTATGTTCGGACAGAATGCCGGAATCCACCACGGTCATGTTGCGGACAACATGGCTTAGCTCATGGAGTATCTGGTCGGTTCTCTTGCGGTAGTGTCGTGGCCTTGCCACAAGTGCGAAACGGTCCGTCATGGTCAGCCCGGCCCACGAGGTCGCACGGAAGGTGCGCGCCATACCGTACGTGAACTGGTCGTCACGGGTGCTGTAGAAAGCCAGCGGCTCTCCAGTAGAGCCGCTCGTGGTCATGGGCCGGAGCTTTCCTGCAGGCAAATCGTCTGCGAATAGAGACTCCCTGTTGGTGCGTGCCTGGCGCCTTGAAAGGATGGGCAGCTTCTCGATGTCCTCGACTCCCACGATGTCGTTGGGAGTGATCCCCCGTATGTTCAGGGCGGTCCTGTAGTAGGGCACGTGCTCATACGCATGGGCAATCAGTCTCCGCAGGCGCTCGGACTGGAGTTGCCGGATTCTTTCAAGAGGCCACCACTGGGACTCCTCAAGGAGCGCCAGTTGTCGCATGGTTGCGGTCCCTCGTGCGAGGTCAAGCGCGGGGGCGAGGACACTCGTAGCCACCCTGTTGTAGAGGCTCAAGGTCTCACCTGTTGCCGGCGCTCCTGTCAATCTCTTTCGGCCCGATCTCCGAAATGACAAAGCGATGCTTGCCTGCCGCGGTTGGCTCGATGCTGTCGACAAGAACCACATCGATGTCGACATCGTCTCCGAGAACGTGCGCGAAGGTCTTGACTACCCTGGCCTTGAGGGCTGACAGATCGTCGCCGTGGAGAGTCTGGGATAGGACGAGGCGAACTGCCACTCTGTCCAATCGTTTCTGGACGAATTGCAGCTGGCGTACTCCCAGGCTGGCGAGTGCAGACACCCCTAGAGCGAGCGGCGATATGCGCTTGCCCGAGGGTGTATAGAGGATGTCTCCCGACCGCGCCACTGACAGTGACATCACGGGCAAGCCTCTTCCGCATTCACAGCTCCCCTGCTTCAGGGAGCCGATGTCCCCGGTGTCGTAGCGCAGAAGAGGCATGCCAAAGTTGTGCAGGTCTGTAACGAGTACCCTTCCGGTGGCGCCGGCGGGCAGTGGGTTGCCGCTGTCGTCGACGATTTCGACTACCAGGTCTTCGGCAGCGACGTGCATACCTCCCTGGGAGGGGCATTCCATGGCAATCTCGTAGTTCTCGAAAGAGCTGTACTTTGACAGGGGGTCAATGCCAAACACGGCGCGGATTGTCTCCTTCTGAAGTGCATGGATGGGCTCTCCACCATAGATGACCGCCGAAACGGGAGGAACAGGGAGCCCCTTCTCTTGAATGAACGCTGCGATTATGTAGATCGCGCTTGTGTACCCGACCAGGGCTGGTCGGTGGGCACGCGCGATTGTCTCCACGGCCAGAGGAAGCGTCGCGTCAGACAGCTGAGCTGCATCGATGAGGGAAGACCTGCCCACATAGTGGCGCAGTCTTCTGGCTGCTGCGGCGGTTCTGGACGGCTCAGCACGTCCTTTAGTGATGTAGACAGCAGGGTCACCGGGTCGTATTCCGGCCCACTCGCGTGCCCTGAGGGCACGTGCGACGCCGTGTGAAATATGCGAATCGCGTGTGCTGAAGAACTCGAGAGGAGTTCCTGTGGAACCTCCCGTGCGGCCCTTCATGAGCTGCTCTTGTGGAAATCCCTCTGCCAGGAACGCGTCAGGCTGTGCTCTGACCAGTTCCTTCGTTGTCACAGGGAGACGTGCCATGTCCTCCGCAGCGGCCATATCGGTCGGGGCGATGCCCCTCTGGTCCATCACTTTCCGGTAGTACGGGACGTGCAAGTAGCAGTAGGGGATGAGACGTCGAAGCCGCGCGCTCTGTAACTCCAGGATGCGGTCGCGTGGCCACCACTGTGACTCGCGTAGTGCCGTGTACTGTCGCATGGTCGAGGTGCCACGGAACGCGTCCAGCGCCGGGGCGAGGACATGTTGCGCGAGATAGGTGTACGCACTCATCTGGCATCAGCGGTTGGCCCTCTGTTGAGCCAGGAATCCGGGTCTACGCGGGATACGACAAGCAGGTGCTTGCCGCCGCTAGTCAGCTCGATGTGGTCCGTCAACTGTAGCTCGACACGAACGTCCTTTCCGAGCAACTCCTGGTACATCAGAGGGATTCGATTCCGCATCGATTCCAGTTCGGCGCCCGATGCATCCGCGGTGGGCACGATGCGGACCACCATAAGGTCGAGTTCCTCCTGCACGAACTGGAACTGCCGGACGGGCATATTCGCCAGAAGGGCAGTGCCGAGGTTGGCCCCCGTGATGCGACGTCCCGACGGGGTGTATACGATGTCGAATCGCCTTCCGAGGACGTGGGCCAGGCGGGGAAGCTGGCGCCCGCAGGGACAGGTACCTGGAACGAAAGAGCCAGTATCTCCCAACTCGTACCGAATGAGCGGCATGCCATAGTTGTGGAGGTTCGTCATGAGTATGCGCCCTTCGGTTCCCTCAGGCACCGGTTGTCCGTCTTCGTCCACGACCTCGATGATGATGTCCTCCGCGGCGACGTGCATTCCCGAGTGGGCCTCGCACTCCATCGCGATATCGAATGCCTCGTTACACGCGTACTTGGAGAACGTTTCGAGGTTGAAGACGTCCCTGATGCGCTGTCGTTGGTGCTCGAAGAGCTGTTCTCCTCCTGTGATGATTGCGGCAAGAGAAGGTGGAGTTGTACCGGTCTCAGTTATCCATGCCGCGATGAACGAGACAGCGGATGGATAACCTCCGAGGTATTGCACGTCCGGTCTGCTCAGGAAGGCGACGATGCCCGGAAGACTTTCCGTTGTGATGTCTCTCGAATCCAGCTCTCGCACCCGCTCAAGAACGCGGCTGATACGATGCAGAGAGCTGCGCCTTTGGGAAAGCGACTCGCGCCGCATCCGAATCAGCATACGCCGGTCCCCCATCTCCATGCCGGCCCAGCGAAGGGCTCGAATGCCGCGAGCGTAGCCATGGTTGGACTGATCATCGAGAGTGCTGAAGAAGACGAGCGGCGTGCCTGTCGAACCGCCTGTCTTGCTCCTATGCAGTTGGCTCCTGGGGAAACCGTCGGCCAGCAATTCGCTCGAATGAGCCCTCACAATATCCCTGGTGAGCACGGGCAGCTTGTGCAAGTCTGCGGCGGACTTCACGTCGAAAGGGGATGTTCCCTGTTCGTTCATCAGGCCTCGGTAGTAGGGCACTCGCTCGTACGAGTACGTGATGAGCTGCCGTAGTCTTTCTCTCTGCAGTTCCTCTATCCGGTCCAGCGGCCACCATTGCGACTCCTCGAGCGCCCGATTGCACTGCATCGTGCGCGTACCTCGTACGGCATCGAGTGCGGGAGCCATCACGTGGTGTGCCAGGAATGCATATGGTTTCAAGCGCTGGCGGCTCATTGCGACTGTGCTGCTCCCTGTTGTCGCGACACGTAGGACACGACCGGAACGTACTTTCCCGCCGGCGTGGGCTCGATGTGGTCGACGAATCTGATGTCAAGGCTCATGTCATTGCCTAGACTACGGTGGAGGATGTCGGTTACCCCCTGCTTGACCCGCTGCCTGTCCTTGTCGTTGCCATCCCTGGGTACCACAAGCCTGACTTGGACCGTGTCCAATTGCTCCTGCACAAGTTGGAGACCCGATATGCCAAGAAGCGCCATTCGTGACATCCCCACGCCCGTACCTGCGACGCGCCTCCCAGATGGCGTCACGATGATGTCGCAGCTCCTGCCTGTGAGGTGTTTGATAAGAGGCAGTCCGCGACCACAGGGACAGAGCTCGGTGGCCCATTCTCCGATGTCGCCAGTGTCGTAACGGATGAAGGGCATGCCGCGTGCATGTAGATTGGTGATGAGTATATGTCCCTCTACTCCGGTTGGCACCGGTTGGCCGCTATCATCGACCACTTCAACGACGAGGTCCTGTGCGAACATATGGAAGCCGCTATGTTGGTCACATTCTGTGCCAAGGAGGCTGTTCTCATGCGAGCCGTACCGGGAGAAAGGCTCTTTTCCGAACACCTCGCGGATAAGAGTCCGCTGGTGCTCGAACATGAGTTCTCCTCCGGTCAGCAGGGCGTGGAGCTGTGGCGCGGGCACCCCGGTGTCTCTGATGTGTTGGGCCAGTAAGGCAAGGACGGACGGATAGGCGGCAATCGTCTTTGGGCGCATCGTAGCGAGGGCATGGATGATTTCAGGTAGCGTTTCCTCTGAGATGCCTTGTCTGCCCAGCACGAGAGAGCGCTGGAAGCGTCGAATGATTGGCTCGAGTAGTCGTTCCTTGCGAGTTGGGCGTCCGAATGTCTTGGGGAATGTGGCGACTCTATCTCCCATGTGCACGTCTGCCCATTCCATGGCCAGGAGACCTCTCGATCTTCCGTGCGAGATCCAGTCCTCGTGAGTCGTGTAGAACACCAGTGGGCTACCGGTAGAGCCGCCTGTTCTTGAGACAAGGAGCCGGTTCTTCGGGTAGTTGTCCGCGACCATGTCCTGCAGATTGGCGCGAACAAGGTCTTTGGTGAGGATCGGCAGTTTCGTAAGGTCAGAGGGCTCGCGGATACTGGAGGGGGAAAGGCCGCGCGCATCGAACATCCGGCGATAGAAGGGCACGTGCGAGTACGCGTGTCCTATGGTTTCCTGGAGCCGCTGCGACTGCAGGTCATGGATGGCCTGTGGCGAGTACCATTGCGACTCCTCCAGCTCCTGCAGGCACTTCACGACGTGCGTGTGTCGGACGATGTCCAGTGTAGGAGCGAGGATGCGACGGGCAAGCCTGTTGTATGCAGTCATGGCGCCGTTCGAAGGAACGACATCATTATGCGAGGTCACACATGCGAGGGCAACCCGCCTGTGTCAGGGGACGAGACGATGACCCCGAGGAGGCTATGCCTCAACGCTCTTGCGCGACTGTGAGATGGCGCGCAGCCGTTGCGTCTGCGTGAGTAGCTTCTTGCGAAGTCTTATATTGTCGGGGGTAATCTCAACGAGTTCATCCTGGGCAACGAAGTCGATGGACTGCTCCAGACTCATTTTCACCGGCGGCTGCAGTTTCACTGCTATGTCGGCAGTGGAGGAGCGCATATTGGTCTTCTTCTTTTCCTTGCACACGTTCACGGCGATGTCGGTTGTTCGAGGGTTGGTTCCAACAATCATGCCTTCGTATACAGGTGTTCCCGCTTCAACGAATGTGGAACCTCGGCCCTGTGCGTTCTCAATACCGAACGTTGTGGTTGTACCGAGGTCAGATGCGACCAGCGCACCGCTCCTGCTTGACACGAGGTCGCGGCGCCAGGGCTCGTAGCCATCGAACGCCGAGTTCAAGATGCCTGTGCCACGTGTAGCGGTCAGGAACGCGCCTCGGAACCCGATCAGCCCCTTGGTGGGAATGCGATACTCAAGCCTCGTATTGCCCTCGCCATCGGGGCGCATGTCGCGAAGCTCTGCCTGTCTCTTGCTCAGCATTTCGCTGAGGATTCCGTAGTATTCTTCAGCTACATCGATTGTCAGATTCTCGACTGGCTCCATCAGTTTGCCGTCGACGATGCGGGTTACAGCTTCTGGTCGGGACACTTCGAACTCGTAGCCTTCTCGGCGCATGGTCTCGATGAGTATCGCCAGGTGGAGTTCACCTCTTCCCTTGACGAGGAACGTGTCAGCGGTGTCGGTATCCTGAACGCGTAGGCTGAGGTTCGTCTCGAGTTCTCTGTAGAGACGCTCCCGGATCTGTCGCGTGGTACAGAACCGTCCTTCGCGTCCGGCGAACGGAGAAGTATTCACCCCGAACGTCATCTCGACAGTGGGCTCTCCGACCGCGATGCGCGGCAGTGCGACAGGCTCATCAGGGTCAGCGATCGTGTCGCCGATGGCCACT